>MPMF02339777.1_pt1 | contig 16196 bp, 12 predicted proteins | sample 1617271 | NCBI WGS metagenome assembly MPMF02 (sample SAMN05944812, study PRJNA350692) | marine metagenome | biome: marine; feature: ODZ; material: water; isolation source: 120 m water sample prefiltered with 30 um filter, filtered on to 0.2 um... | place: Pacific Ocean | collected 2012-04-09... | reverse complement strand
TAAAAAAATGTATTCCAAGGGATTTAAATATGTTGTGACCATCTTAGAACGAAGTTTGAATCAATGGGTAGAAGAAGTCATAGAACATATTACTGGTAAAGATAAAGATTTTGCCAAATATCTACACAGCAAAGGTGTGACATAGCGTTAATTCTAACAAGTGATTATTGGCCTTCCCTGGCTTAAATCCTTCGGGCAGTTTAAAAAAGCAACCAGTCCAATTCGGTTTTCCTTACCGAATTGTGGTTCCGGCCCCTGGCCGGTTTAGGTGGTAATACCCATCCAACGTTTGTATTCTCCTGTCAGGAATAGCTTTTCCCATTGCAAAGTGATATATAACTTCATATCCTTCCCTCAACTGCAGGAACCGATTGACATCATCGTCAAAAAAAGCGCCAATTCCAGTAGAGTTATAGTTTAAAGACTCTGAGCCAAGGTAGAAAGCCTGTCCGATTCTTCCAGCTTCAAAATGTATCGCTCTATATCCTATTTCTCCCAGAAGAGAAAATGCCAATGAAAAGTTAGCTATCATTGCAAAGCATACAGACGAGTCTGATGCAATTTCCTGGGATAGACTGAGACTCCTTGCTGCAGATTCAATATTGCCATTTTGTAGTAAAAAAAGTTGATGTTCTGATTCATCATATAAATAAAGTCCTCTTTCCAAACCTTTGATTCGGTGTACAAAAAAGTATAAGTCTATTAATGAAGATGTGGTTAGATCATAATCCAGGTTTGGTCTTAAAAATGCTTTTTTTAGAATCAAAGATAAAACATTTAATTCCATTTCTGCTTTCTTATCGTAAGCCTGTGCTGATCGGCGACTTCTCACCATAGTAAAAAAGTTCTTTACTTCACTTGATGAATCGCCCTTCAATGTTATTATCTTTAAAGGATTAATTTTTGTTGAAAGAAGACTTTTTGGTGGGTTAATTTGTTTATGAGAATTTAATTCTTCAAAACAAACATCAAGACTTTTTATTTCTTCAATCAGGGGATAAGTGACTTCTGTATCAGAAAGAGTATTTGCTTTTCCCATGTAAACCCTTTCACTTGTATTAAGCTTATGAGGACTTGAAGTATTGCCGAGTCCAATGACAACTAGAGGAAACTCATCGCCATCTTTCAGGGCCAGCAGTTTTTTTAAATTTATACTATCTATTTTTACAAATACTTTGAAATCTAATTTCATCTGTTCAAGAACATATTGGAGAGAGCCAATGGCATGTCCTGCGTCGTGAAAACAGTAGCGCAATGCTCTTCTTTGATATTTCCATGCCTGACGCCAGGCTATAACATTAATAACAAAAAAAGCGCTAAACTTTTCAGCCGTTTTATCAATTCCTACAGAACCCCATTCATTTAGTTCTACTGGTTTCAAGCAACGCATTTCTAACAAGTGCTCAAGGACATTATAATGATAAATGCCAGGTTGTAACCCTTCTACATTGTAGGCAATAAGGTGGATTTCTTCAGGATGCAAATTTCCCGCAGAAGGGTTAACTCGAAGATGCCAGCTCGACTCATCATATTTCTTCCAGGCTGCAATGGAGAGAGAATAGTAAAAAATGAGAGAAAGAACTTTTATTGAGATGAACTGATTTTTTCCTATAGACGGAGGCTGAAAGAAGTTCCCATAGATACTTTTTTCACCATGGTCTAATGGAATTCGCTTTGTTTCCTGGTAGATACGAAAAGGGTTTGGCTGGTTTTCCCAATTAAGGTAGTGGGACTCAGAGAATAAAGTGGCTACGGAATGTTTTGTTAGTTCATGGTATCGGTAAGAATGATAATCTTTTAAATTTTTCACTTGATCTCAATATTTTCCCGTTACTCATGGCCATTATTATTTCTAAATGAATTTAGTTTGTTATAGCCGAACATTTACGGCTATTGTCTATTATTTTCTGAATAGAAATAATGTGCTCTTTTTTGCTATTAATTATTCCCTTAACGATCTTTTTTGATTCATCATGAACCATAGAGTTAAGTGTTTCTCCAAATTTATTAATTGATTTTTCTTCAATCTCTAAAACTTCTTTAAGTAATTCGACTGATTTTGCCATATTATGTCTCCGAAATTAGTGAGCGCAAAAAAAGTTAAAAAATGAATTTGACTCTATTACATTAGATAGAATTATATGAAAAAGATTCATGTTTTTTAATAAAACAACAAAAAGAAGGATTTTAACCTCCTACCCCCTCCTCCCAAGGCAGTTTTTTACGTTTTTTACATTTTTTAGAATCCTAGCTATGCTTTTGAAGTCTAAATATATCATAAATCGTGATTATCCTCAGAGAAGGTTACTCTGGAAAGAACTCAGGGCATTTCAATGAGTAGACGCAGAAAATAACCTAACGGCTCAATCTGCTTAACTCAGCTTTATTATTATAACAATCGTACTATTAAGTAAAAAGGAGGTGTTTAAAACTGTTCAGGTTGTAAAAATCAGAGAAAATTACGATTGCTACTAAGTAAAACAGAACCTGTCTAGGGAATCTGCTAGATTCTTAAAACTCATTATTTATTTATTTGATAGAAAGGAAACTAAAAAATGGCTTCAATTACATTAAAAGGTAACAAAGTAGAAACCTGCGGAGAACTTCCCAATATAGGCTCGGAAGCTCCTAGTTTCAAACTGACCAAAAGCGATCTTTCGGAGATAACTCTCTCTGATTTAACAGGAAAAAAAACGGTACTAAACATTTTTCCGAGCGTTGATACACCGATTTGCGCAACTTCAGTAAAGAAATTTAGTGAAGAGGTGGTAAAGGCTAAAAACACCCAGGTTCTCAATATTTCTGCAGATTTGCCCTTTGCTCAAAAACGTTTCTGCGGTGCAGAAAACATAGAAAATGTTGAAACAGCCTCTACATTTAGAAGTACGTTTCAGAAAGATTACGGCCTTGAGATTAAGGATTCCGTTCTGGCCGGTCTCTGTTCCAGGTCCATTATCGTATTAGATGAAAACAATAAAGTAGTCTATACAGAACAGGTCCCGGAAATTACGACAGAGCCTAATTATGAGAAGGCGCTGTCCGCCCTTAGCAATTAAGGCTCATCATCAAGTAGATTATCTCTTCTTACCGTTATTTAGATTTTTATGTAGATTGGAAAGGAGCTACAGTCACCTGTAGCTCCTCACCTTAAAACCCATCGTACTGAGTATGCGGTCGTTAATTTTATAGCTAAACACGTTAAAACCTACATTCAACGCCCTTTCCTCAACAATCCTGAATATGGTATCATTACGCATTAATCCTCATAGGAGCAGAAACCGTGAAGATCTTCCATTATTCTGGTAACTGTCATAATAGAGTCCTGAAAACTTCTGCACATCCAAATATCTTTTTAATTGTACTTCTACTTGCCACAATATTTATTCTATATTCATCTGCTTCTGCAGAAGTAAAAAAAGAACATTACCGAAGTGGAAAGTTGAGGTCAGAAGCAAATGTTGTAAATGGTAAATTGGAAGGAATTGCTAAGGATTATTACGAAAACGGACAGTTAAAGCTTGAGACAAAATTTGTAAACGGAAAACTGGAAGGACTTGTTAAGAGTTATCATAAAAGTGGAGTGTTAGAGGGAGAGGTAAACTACAAAAACGACATACCAGAAGGAACTGCTAAGTACTACTATGAAAATGGAAACATTAGTCAAAAAAGTAACTTCAAAAACGGTAAACAAGAAGGAATTGCTAAAAACTATTATAAAAATGGAAACATTAGTAAAGAGCTAAACTTCAAAAGCGGCAAGCAGGAAGGACTTCAAAAGTGGTACTCTGAAAGTGGAGTGTTAGAATCAGAAATGAATTTTAAAAATGGAAAAAATGAAGGTATGAATAAATTTTATTATAATAATGGAGAGCTAAAACAAGAGCAAAACTACAAAAATGACAAGCGGGAAGGTATCAGCAAAGGATATTACGAAAGTGGAAAGTTGTGGTCTGAGTGGAACTTCAAAAATGGTAAGTTGGAAGGTATTTCTAAAGGGTATTACGAAAGCGGCGGAATAGCATACATAGATACTTACAAGAATGGAAAAAAAATAAACAGGAAAACATATACCGAACAATGGCAACTCAAACTTGATCAAGAGTATCCACAATAACTTTGCTCAGCAAGTAGAAAATAATATAGTTTTTAGAAATTTGGTTTTGCTGAGGAATAATTAGCGGTTACCACGTCCTCCGCCAGGTCTGTCACGACGGCTCCCGCCAAAATCACCACGTTTCCTGCCGCTGCCAGATCCGCCACCATATCCACCGCCACGTTTCCCGCCGCCAGGACTGCCACCGTAACCCCCGCTTCTTTGTCCACCATATCCACCTGGTCGTTTATGGCCCTTGGTCTTTGAACGCGCTTCATTGACGGCAATGGTTTTTCCACCTAGGTCAGTACCGTTAAGCCCTTCAATGGCTTTCAAAGCCTCTCCTTTTTCAAACATCTCTACAAAACCAAAGCCTTTAGAGCGGCCACTGTCACGATCCACAATAATAGTTGCAGATTCAACTTTCCCATAAACTTCAAAAGCGGCTTTGAGCTCGTCTTCTTTCAAATCGTAGCTAAGAGCACCAATAAATATTTTCACTATTTCTCACCCTTTTTCTTTTGCCATAGTTAAGTATTAAATCGAAAGTCTGTCCATGGCGTCGAAACATATTTCGATGGAATTTTTTTATAGGGGATACCATCCCTTAAGCATTTTCTTATATTATAAAATACGGGGTCTAAAATCAACAAAATTTTAAAAAAAAGGGACGAGTTCATTCTTAACTACATTGTGATCCAGCTATCAGCAGTCAGCTCATCCATTGCCTGAAAGTCTTCCTTACTTCCTTATCTAATATTGAAAAAATGCAATGCGCTTTATCCCTGGAAGTGGAGCGGGTATGTCCTTTTACCTTTATAATCTTAAAACCCAGGTCATCGTAGAATTTATAAAAAGCCTGATAAAGAGAGGCGTTTCTTAAATGGCGCTTTGTTTTACCAGAGATATAAGTTTTCTTCTCCAGCGTCTCCCTTCTTTTCAACAACCCTGCAACGCACTGGGAATCAGTATAAAGATACAGCATAACAGGTCCCGGTACTTTTAATCCTTTCCGGAAATTATCTAGGGCCCATAAAACTGTCTGGACTTCAAGCTTTGTAGACGAACTCTCTTCAAACTTCTTTGACCTAACCAGTCCCGATATTACGGACCTCTTAATAGGACCGGAGAAAGTTTCCTGAATTTCCATCGGAACGACTAGGTAAGCGCCTATACCCAGTTTGCTAACGGGATCCAAGCTTACATCGGTAAACAATGCAAAACTATTCATATAAATTTAACTCGTTTTCTTCAATTGCAATTCTGAGTATCGCCAGGATTTTACATGGATAGAAAGTCATCACTCTACGTGTGGTAGTAAGATTCATGGTAGGTCAAACTGAAACTTCTTTTGTCTCGACTTCAACCTTGAGTTGCTCGGTACCTCCGCCCTTAAAAATGGTTCCACTGACGGGCGTAGCGTCCCGATAGTTTCTTCCGCAAGCCACGCGTACATGATCCTGTGCTACCATACAGCCATTGGTGGGGTCGAACCCGCGCCAGCCTAAAAACGGCAGATACACTTCCACCCAAGCGTGGGAGGCATCGGACTGGAGTTTGTTTTCATAATGGCCACCCGTGTAAATATAGCCCACCCGGTATCTCGCCGGGATGTTTAGCAGACGACATAGACATATGAACAGATTAGCGAAATCCTGGCATACGCCTTTTCGTATGGAGAAAACATCAAACGCCGTGGTCTCAAGAAAGGTGATGCCCTGAACGTAGGTGAAGTCCTCATGGATTTTCTTATTAATATCCATAAGGCTATCGATCAGATCAGAATCGTTTCGCTTCACAAAACTCATGGCGAAATCAGTTAACTGCCGGAGTTGCGTTTCCGGGAGCTCAGGAGGTAGCAGGTATGGAAGCATCATCTGGCGTTGCCAGGGCATCCACACGAGCGGAATCTGTGAACGGCGCATGGCCGCGCTGTGGTCGTCCGGGGAACAGGAGTAGACTTTAACTCGGCTTTTGGCTTTGATCAAAAGCTTTGTGTAGGCACTAGTGATATCGTAATAAATCGAATGATTCGCAAATACATCTTCAAATTGTAACAGTTTACCGTCTACCGAAAGCTCCATTGTGGCCTGCACCACCTCCTGAACCGCGTCTTCCACCGGGTTTAGGCGAAAGGTATGGGTACTGTGTTCGACTGGAACGGAATAGTTGTACTCTGTGAGGTGGACAGTGTCGTAGGAGCGGTATTTCAAAGGAATCCCATCCGGTGCATGGGTAAGAGATTTAATATTGATGATATTCGAAAAGCTTTCCGTTACGGTGTCCTCCGTAGCAGCAATTTGCGCGCTAGTTTGAGATTGCGCCGTTTGCTGAGAAACGAACAGCTCCTTTTCTTTGGCGGCCTCTTCTTTTACCGCCGGGAGGAGTTCAGCAGGGGTCCGCTGAGCCCTGCTTTTCGCTTCACCGGACAAGCTATCCCAGTAAATTGCCCCTCTACGGACGATGATGAGACGCCCGGGATCCATGGGCTGAAAAGATATCCCATCAACCTGAAAGGACGTAACCAGGAAAACAGTGCGTAGCGAATCGCGCGGGTCTTCCAGGTCCAAGGAAACCAGGTCGGACTCGAAAACGGGCGGCTTTTCGGAAGGCAACACTCTGTGAAAGTAAAGGTTGCTGTCCGAATTTTTCCCGTGGTAGATGGCGAGGCTCCTCCCATCGCTCACGAGGAAGTCGGAGGTCCCCAACCCGTCCAGCTCCTCCATGCACTTTAAAAGTTCGCTGCTACTGATGTCGGTCAACCCTTTTGCAGAGCAAGCCATGAGTTTGCCTAGCAAGAAGCAGAACGCCATTTCGGAATCGGTTTTCCCCATTGGTTCTAAAAGACCGAAGGGATCTTTATGAAGTTCATTAAGGGCAGCCCGGTCTAGCTGGCCGTTGTGCAGGAAAAGCCAGTCGTAACCGGCAAAACTGCGACGGAACGGCTGAGTGTCGTGCTGAGTATATAGTTTTCCTGTCCCCTTGACTTTGCACATAAAAGTGGTGGAACGAAAACTGGTCCCATCCTGGAGCGCATTCAACAAAGTCTGGCTGTCATTTGCCATGGACTCTTTTACTATGGAGGCACCGTAGTCATCGTTTGGATACCAGGCAAAGCCCCAACCTGGAGTTTTAAGAACCTTGGAATCTTCGCCGACCTTTAGTTTAATGGAAGGGGAGCCCAAACAATCAAAATTAAGTACAAGGATTTCTCCTAACATTTTTCGTTTTGACATTGTGTTAATAATTGAAAATTTCTACAATTATTATTCTATAGCATATTTAAACTCATTTTATCTTTTTTCTAAGGTCTAAGGTGTGAGGAAATTCCGGGTTAATCTCGGTGGGAGGGACCTTACATTTATTAGGCGAATGTCCCATAGCTTGGAACCGGGAAAGGCATCTTCCTTCGGCCTCTTGTTCGCTTACGGGAAAGGCTTCCTCATTGCGTCCGCCCTGATGTTCGACATGATAGGTACAGCCTCCAATGGAACGGTTATAGCGAATATCGATAACGTCAAAAACAAGCGGCGAATTTACGGGAAGCGTTGGGTGCAGGCCAGACGGTGGAGACCATGCTTTAAATCTGACACCGGCAATAAACGTCCCTTTTTCGGAAGTTGGTTTCAAAGGAAGGCGGCGACCATTGCAGGTAACAACATAACGGGAATCAATAAACCCTTCTGTTTTTACTTGCAGGCGTTCCACCGCCGCATCCACGCCCCGGCTTACAGATCCCTGGTAGAGCTCTTCTCCCATCACATTCCACGCCTCAAGCGCCATTCTTAATTCTAATTTGATAGGACCTATTTGCGTCGATCCATATTTTGGGAATCTGAATTCTAAAAATGGCCGAAACCAGTCCAACTCAAAAGAATATCCATTTGAACTCAACAGTTGGATCACCTCGGATAAATCCTCCCAAAGTCGTTGAGGAAGCATGAACTGGTCGTGCAAACGGGTTCCCCAACGGATTAGTTTTTGACGGTAAGACCTTTTCCAAAAACAGGCTATGCAAGCCCGCACCAAAAGCGTCATGAGAAGACTCATCTGAGGGTGAGGTGCCATTTCAAACCCTCGCATTTCTAATAGACCCAACCGCCCTGCATCACTGTCCGGGCTATAGAGTTTATCTATGCAAAACTCCGCTCGATGGGTATTTCCCGTTAGATCGGTAAGCAGGTTGCGGAACAACCGGTCGACCTGCCAAGGAGGCGCTTTTTCCTTCTCGGAAATTTGGTCAAAGGCGATGTCAAGCTCGTAAAGTGATTCGTGCCGTGCTTCGTCTATACGAGGAGCCTGACTCGTTGGCCCAATGAAGAGTGATGAAAAAAAGTATGACAAAGACGGATGATTTTGCCAAAAGATAATTAAACTTTTAAGCAAATCCGGACGCCGCAAAAAAGGACTGTCTTCCGGAATTGCCGCCCCCATTACAAGGTGATGTCCTCCCCCTGTGCCAACACGGCGCCCATCTGGTTGAAATTTCTCAGAGGTAAGCCGCGCCAAACGGGCCTCTTCGTAAATGGTTTGTACTATAACAACCAATTCGTTCCAACCTCCGGCGGGTTGCACATTGATTTCTAAAACACCAGGATCGGGCGATATCTTAAAATACTGAATCCTGCGATCGGCAGGAGGTCCGTATCCCTCAAGGACAACTGGAGTATCCAGTTGTTTGGCGACATTTTTAATGTGCCTAACCAATTCCATAAAATGTTCGATGCGTGAGACAGGAGGCAAAAACAAATGCAACTTCCCTTCCCGGCTCTCCGTGCATAGAGCATGTCGGATTAAACCAGTTGGGTCATTCTCGAAAGACTTAGAGGTTGTCTTAGAGGCTTTTGCTTCATCCGGCGTTAAATCCACAAAGCGATACTCCATATTTGGAAGCTCGTCAACTTGCTGAAAAGGATTTCTTTTTGCAAAAGTTTCTTCTTCCGTTCCAGGCACAAAGGGTAAACTGTGTAACGGCAGGCGTAATCCTATTGGAGAGTCGCCGATGGCTAAGATGAGATGCCCAGAACGAAATTTCCAAAAGTTGCTGATCCACTGATTTTTTTTCTGGGAATAAGTCAGGGGTAACACATAACCCACCGGATCGGCGAGTTGGCTATCCAGCAATTTTTGCAGACGTTTTCTTTCGGTTTTTTCAAACAAATCAGTTTTATAAATATCGCCCTCGATGGGCAGGCGGTTTTCTTTCCAAAGGTAATACGCCGCGTCCTCCCTTGCAGGTAAAATGGCCTGATTGGGAATGCCCAGAGATTGTGCCAAACAAGACATGAAATGTTGCGCGGTTTTAACGTTGTGACCGTAATCCTTGCCGAACTCCGCAAAAAGAGAGTCTTCTTTCCAAATAGGATTGCCATCTTTCCACCAGTAACAATTAAATGACCAGCGGGGCAATATTTCTCCCGGGTACCATTTTCCCTGCCCGTGAAACAGTAATCCGCCTGGCGCAAAGCGTTCTTTTAATCTTAAAAGCATGTCGCTGCCTAGTTCTTTTTTTTCCTTGCCTAAAGCCTCAATCTTCCATTCCGCGCTTTCGCGGTCGTCAACCGAAACAAACGTAGGTTCCCCTCCCATAGTAAGACGCGCGTCATGCACCTCTAAATCCCTATCCACCTTTTGCCCCAACGCATTAATTTCGGCCCACTGCACTTCGGTGTAAGGTTTAGTCACCCGACGGTCTTCTTCGATGCGTACGATGGACATTTCAAAATCCATAATAGACTTGCAAGCTTCCATATTTCCGGTAATAGGCGCCGCACTTGATGGGTTGGGGGTACAACATAAGGGAATATGCCCTTCTGCGGCAAAAAATCCTGAAGTAGGATCGAGTCCAACCCACCCCGCTCCCGGCAAATAGACCTCCGTCCAAGCGTGTAGATCCGTTACGTCTTTCTGCGGTCCCGCCGGTCCTTCAAGAGCCTTGATATCGGGTTTTAGCTGGGTCGAATAGCCAGAGGCAAAACGGGTGGCCAAACCACGGAGGCGGAGTATTTGGCATAAGAGCCAAGCCATATCTCGACACGATCCGGATTTCAGTTGAAGAGTTTCCTCGCAGGTTTGGATTCCCGGTTCCAAACGAATGGTATACTTTAAATATTCGTTCAGCATTCGGTTGACGTTGACCAAAAAATCATTGGTCGTCTTTTCCCTTTCAGGCAAGGTTTTAAGAAACTGGTTGAGTAACGGTCCGCATTCTTTAACCTCCAAATAAGGCTTCAACTCATCTAGCAATCGAGGTTCGTACTTGAAAGGAAACGCCTGCGCATAATCCTCTAAAAAAAAATCAAACGGATCGAAAGTGCGGATATCAGCGACAAGATCCACTTCAATCTGGAACGTCTTTATCTTTTCAGGAAAAATAACACGCGCCAGAAAATTTCCAAAAGGATCCTGTTGCCAATTAAGGAAATGCTTTTTTGGCGAAACTTTTAAAGAATAGGATTGAATTGGAGCCCGCGTATGTGGAGCGGGCCGTAAGCGGATCGTTTGCGGCCCAAGCCGGATGGGTTTATCGTATCGATAACGGGTTAAATGATATAACGCAATCTGAATTGCCATAAGTTTTAAGATAACAAAAGCTGAGAAAGATTTCAATCAAGCAATAACCCCGCCTCGAATGAAAGCCCGTCGCGGACCCTTATTGAATATGATAACCGGAGTGACTTGAGTCTGTCACTTGCTTGATTGCAAAAAAGTTTTTAAAAATAGCGTTATCTATATTGTTTAGGTTGGATTGGATATCATCCAGAAATTCATGTAGCCCGATTGACATGACCTCGCTCACCTTGGCATAGTTGAGCTTGGCGGAAAGTTTTCCAAATTGCCTCTCCAGTTCGTTGTTGAAAGCACCCATTGGCGTGCCCGTGATCCTTAACAAGGACTGTTCTGCATGGTTGACACAGTATATTATCGAACGGGGAAACTCCCGGTCAAAAACCAGGAAGTCGACGATATTTTGCGGACTGATCAAATTGAATCTTTTTCTGTACATTTCGAAGGAGCTTGTAGATTTTAAAAGTGCAGACCATAGCACATTGTCCATCGAAGAACCCACATAATCCAATCTGGGCAAAATAATGAAATATTTAACATCGAGAATCCGCGACGTTTTGTCGGCTCTTTCAAGGTACCTGCCTAATTGGGAGAAGTGCCAGGCCTCGCCACGAGACATTGCTGTATAGGCTATTCCCACGATCAGGTCGCTCGCTATTTTGATATCAGAATAAAATTTGTGTGGGTTTTTAAAAGCCTTTAAATTTATTTCCATACCTACAACTTGAAGATAGAGTTTGTTGATCATTTCCCAGATTTCAGAGGGGATCACCTCTCTTACAGACCTTGCGTTTTCCCGGGCAGAAGTCATGCAGGATTTGATGGAATGGGGATAAGCACTGTCAAAGGTGTGAAAGAACATTACATTTTTCCTGGTGGGAGCGCCAACCTTTTCGGAAAAATAATCACCGTCACCCGTGATATCCACCAGCGGTTTCCATGCATTGGGGTCTTCCCTTAAGGAAGGCAGGTCCAAAATCATGTGCAACTGAGTTTCAATCAATCGGGCAGCATTCACCGCCCGCTCTAAATAACGGCTCATCCAGAAAATAGAATTTGCAACTCGACTTAACATTGTCCTCTGTTTACCATAATCTAGTTTGAATCGTCTGCCAGGACCCAGGTGTCTTTACTTCCTCCACCCTGGGAGGAATTCACCACAAGGGATCCCTTTTCCAAGGCAACTCGAGTCAGACCTCCAGGGAGAACATAAATCTCTTTCCCATACAAGACGAAAGGTCGAAGGTCGATATGCCGACCTTCAAAATGATCTTTTACAATTACGGGTACGCGGGAAAGCTGAATGGCCGGTTGACCAACATAATTGCGCGGATCTTTTTTTATGTTTTCGATCATCTGTTGCTGCTGATCTTTGGAAGAAAAGGGGCCGATCAACATCCCGTATCCTCCTGAGCCATGAGTGGTTTTGATAACAAAACTTGCAATATTGTCTATGACATGCTGTCGATCCTTCTTATCCTCACATAGAAAGGTCGGGACATTGGGAATTATCGAATCTTCGCCGGTGTAATATTTGATGATCTCCGGAACAAACGAATAAATCGCCTTATCATCTGCAATACCAGTCCCCGGGGCATTGGCAAGTGCCACATTACCGGCACGGTAGACCTTCATGAGCCCCGGCACCCCAAGCAGCGAATCCGAGTTAAATACGGTTGGGTCTAAAAAATCATCATCAATCCGTCTGTAAATGGCATCGAGCTTCTCGAAGCCATTTGTGGTCCTCATGTAGACAAAATCATCCATCACCACCAGATCCCGCCCCTCAACCAGTTCCTCGCCTATTTGTTGAGCCAGGAACGAATGTTCGAAATAAGCGGAGTTGTATATCCCTGGGGTTAGGATAGCTATATTGGGTTTTATGATTGACTCGGGAATCAGGTTTCGGAGCGTATCGGTAAGGCGATTGGAATAATCGTCAACCGGTCGAATCGGCAAGGCCTCGAAAACAGCCGGGAGAGTTTGCTTCATGACCCTACGGTTGCCCAATACATAGGAAACTCCCGAAGGGCAGCGCAAGTTATCCTCCAGAACGTAAAATTGCCCCTTTTCATCCCTGATAAGATCGATGCCGCTTATGTGACACCATGTCCCTTTAGGTGGGTTTAAGCCCTGGCATTCTTTACGGTAAGCCAGAGAGGAAAGGATGATTTCCTTGGATATCACCCCGTCTTTTATAATCTTCTGATCATTATAAACGTCATGGATAAACTTGTTGAGCGCGAAAACCCTTTGCTTCACTCCCCGGTCAATCAAATCCCAGTCATAGGCATTGATGATCCGTGGAATGATGTCGAATGGAAATATTTTTTCTAACCCACTTTTATCTCCATAGACTCCAAAAGTTATTCCCATCTGCATGAATGCTGCTTCAGCAGCTTTCTGACGATTGCCCAGCTCTTTATCGGGAAAGGAATTTATCCTATCAATCAATTTTTTAACTTTAGCTCTGGGTTGTCCAGATTTTTCAAAAAACTCATCATAGAAATTTTCTGGATTGTAGGATTCGAAATTCACAGGAAAGTCACGATTGGGAAATTAAATAAAGTTTTCCATCCCAAGAAAAGCAGATGGCTAATTTAAGCTTACATTAAAGGCATTTATTTTTTTCTTTGATTTTTTTTGGGAGGTTTTCAGAGGCTGTACAGTTCCCTAAAAAGCCTTAAAAATCTTACTGCAAAAATTGAGCGATCGTTTTTCAGGCATTTGTACTTAAAACTTGGTAGATTTTATCAAAACAGAATTTTAAAGTCAAGATTGGAATGTTTTCGAACAAACTTCTCATACTATAAATAGTGAATAGAAAACTTGAAAGTCGTGTGAGTGAGTAATTGAATTATAAAGGAAATAGGTTGCTTAACTAAAGGAAATAAATAAAACCCATTTTTGTAAATCTCCCCCGAAGAGGCAATTGATATTAATATTCCCCCTGCAATACTCCCCCAGTATTTGCGGTATCTCCTTTTCTTCTTGGAATCAGGTGAATGGATAAAAATCTGCAACTTTGCCACACCATTATTTATTTTTTAATAAATTACCATTGCGATTATATTGAAAAATTAGACTTTTCAGAAAAGGCTCTATTGGCACATCATTTGCTCTATATTAAAAATAATTTGGCTTATTAAAATCTGTTTTTAGGATTTTAGCCAATATAGAAATTTTTTTTGGAAACCCTAATTAAGGAGGGTGTAAATACTAATGTTAAAAACTCTTAAAATTTTAATTATAATGGCTGTATTGTTTTTCGGGACTACTTCTGTAAGGGCAAGAAATGTAAAAATGGACTTATTTGATATTTCCAAATATGATGTAACGAATGCCCGCTATGCTTTACTGCATTATGCAGTTAAGTGTGCCGCTATTGTAAAAGAACTATATGCAACGAAAAACGGTATTGAATACAGAATTATAATATATGTCAGAACTGATAAGGAAAGTAGTACTGGATTTGAAGGTCCAATTATTGAGATTGCTGAACGGAATGGCGTCTATTGGCCTGCAGAAATAATTTATCAATTATCAGTAGACAAAGTACATTTGTGCTAAAAATGTGCTAAAAATGAAAAATAGGGCTGTAACTCATTATTTTTTAATGGACAAATTAAATCATTCATTTATAAGGAAAAAATGGTCGGGCGAGTGGATTTGAACCTCCGACCACTTAACCCCCAGTTATGCTCCCTACCCTTCTCTCATGTACTGTTTGGTTATAACTGGTTGTATTTGTTCTGTAAATATCAAGCAAAAGGAAAAAGTTTTACTGCCTGTTTATAGCTGGTAACGACTGTCTACTATACAGTTTAGTATACAGTAAAGGGGTAACATCTTTCAGGATGCTGCCCTTTTTTTATGCCTTTTTATAGTGCTCATTTGACTTGCTCTTTTATACGCTTTTTTAGTCAACTAAATCATACTATACAATTTTAATAAAGAAACGCTTTTCAATATTTTAAATATATTTACCTGTTAAGCTATTCTTTAACTTTATTAAGCTATTATACTGTTTTAAAAATTTTATTTGTTTACACTTTTTTATAGGTTTACCGCAACCCATGGTCGTTAACAAGCTGCTATCAGTAAAGTTAAATGAATTTAGATAACAACCTCACAACCAACAAAATCGGTAGATAACTCCATAAACAAATTCCCACATAAAAAAAGGGCTACAGGTGGCTTATGCCTGTAACCCTTGCATTTAAAAAGAAGGAAATTCATAAAACGGTTATACACCGTTAATTGGTAAGACTCTGCTTATTTAAGGAGGATTCAAATAAATTACTTAGCCTCTATTAGCATACTCCTGCAGTTTCTATGGAATAAAAGTTTTCACACCTATTCCATTTCAAGTATTTTTATTAACAAATCCACTCAATAAAGTTGCAACTTTCTCTTCTCTATTGCATCTTAAGATGATATACCAAGTTTCTTATGGAAGGGAAAAGCTGTGCCTCTAATAAAGTGGTCTGATGAGTATAATCTAAAAATACCTGAGGCAGAAAAAGAAGATAAAAAATATGGTTTATTTGTAAATGCAAGAGGCGCACAGTAATAATGAATGACATAGCACATAAACTTGTTAATTTGTCTGTCTGTTGCTTCAATCTGTCTCTTTAGCGGTGTTTGATCGTTAACTTATTTGCTTGATAAGTGAATCATGGATATAATTCGTATGGAAATAGGTTTCAGATTATTGTAAATGGGAAATATCCACTAATTTATAAATATAAGAAAAAAATAATTTTATATGGACTGAGCTTAATAGTTACATCCAGTTTGGTAATGAGTATTTTAACCGCACAACTCAAAGCTGATAGGGACTTTTGCCGCTCCTGTCATATCAGTAGCAATCAGCCCATGCACAGCAAAAAGTTTTCTAATTTTCTAACTGATCCGCCGCTAAACTTAGCCGGTCGGCACAGAGTAGAAAAAATGGATTGTATAGACTGCCATCGTGGAATCGACCTTAAGGGGAAGCTTATTATTACCTATGAAGAATTAAAAAATACCGGCAAGTATTTTATTGGTAGGTTTGTTGAACCGGAAGGCTTAAATCACGATTTTCAGAACATAAACTGTAGGATTTGTCACCAAAGATATAAAAGGGGAAGTAATTTTCACAACTTAAGCTCGCACCAGGGCTCTCTGCCGGTACTATGCATAAAATGCCACATAGTTCACCTTAAAAAAAATGAAAAAGAGATTTTCTTTTTGAATCGAACAAAAGTTCTTCAAGTTTGCGCTCAGTGCCATCCTAGAGTTGGCAAAAATATTAAAGAAACATTCTGAACGAAGAAGTGAACACAATTGGATGGAGAAATCGATATTATTAATAAATCAAAAAAAAGGGGGGATAATTAGTGTTTAAAAACTTAAGTTTATCAGGGAAAATAGTGGTTTTGGTGGCAGTTGCACTGGTCGTAGCTACCGTTAGTTTGGCAATAATATTTACCCGGGATTACCGGAAGGATGTTATGAGCGAACTTTTTTTCAAAGCCCGGGCAATCGGTAGGAT
>MPMF02148049.1_pt1 | contig 16196 bp, 11 predicted proteins | sample 1617271 | NCBI WGS metagenome assembly MPMF02 (sample SAMN05944812, study PRJNA350692) | marine metagenome | biome: marine; feature: ODZ; material: water; isolation source: 120 m water sample prefiltered with 30 um filter, filtered on to 0.2 um... | place: Pacific Ocean | collected 2012-04-09... | reverse complement strand
CGGGCGCGGGCGCGGACCGAACCGACAGCAGGCAATAGAAGCGCGATGAGGACCACGATCACACCGATCACGATCAGAAGTTCGACGAGCGTGAAGCCGCCGCAAAAGCGCCGCTGCAATGGTTTTCTATCTGAGAGTATTGCCATCCTGTAACCGTTCCGCATGTACCCCGTCCACTTTATGTAAGCATACCATAATGGGCACTTTTCGACAAAGCAATGCGATATATTCTCACTGGAAATATTACCCGATCGCGTCGGCCTACCCGCCGTTCTTGGAGAGACTTGGCTCCTCGAGCACGATTCATCCACTACGCGACGCCTCGGGTAAACCCGCCCCGCCGATATCGATGCAGTACGATTCTCTCGGGCAGGGATATTTTCACCTGATCTGCGTCCGATTCGGTCAGTCGTCAAATCGCCAAGTGAGGCCCGCACCGATCCAATAACTTTCCAGCGTCACCAACGTGCTCGCACCAAAATGGTGGGATTCGCGCGGCATGCCACCGGCCAACAAATCGAGTTCGACGTTCGGCATAATCTCGCTGATGCCGCAACCGAACGTAAAGCGGTGGTTATTGATAACCCCGAATTGGGCCTGAACATATTTAACCGGCGCAACCCCACCAGGAACCGGAACACCACCGAAAGTACTGCCGACCTCATCGTCCATGGGATCCTCGGCAAACACGTATCCCGCCCTGAGTTTCATGCGGTCGTTCATCTCGTATTGCATACCGAGTTGCATGATCCATTGGTTTTCATAAATATTATCGAACAGTTCTGCAGTATCCCACATCAAAAACAGCGCGTCGGCCGCCAACAGCAATCGGCCATCGAGAAAACTTGTGTTGGCAATGCCGACGCCAAATTGTTCCGGCAGACCGAGATGCACATCGATTGCCTCGCCGCCACCGCCAGACGGCAGATACGCATCAGCAAATGTGTATTCCTGCCGCGTCTTCCAGTAGAAGCCGAACGTGTTCTCTTCCGACAGGTCATAACTGGCCCCCACGCCCGCGCGGAGCGCGTAATCGTTGGTCATCACCCCCTCCCCCGTGAACGGGCCGTCAAGAAACGCCGTTCCCAGAAAGGCCCCTGCTCCAAGGGCAAATTGATCAGACAATTGTACCGCAACGCACGGGGCGACTTGCAAGGCGAGCAGATAACTACTGGTTCCGTTGCTGGCCGGAACGTGGGTGAAATCGGTGCCGAGTCCTGAGCCACTGATCAGTGCAAGGCCAAGACGTGCAGGTCTCCCCATGAGTTCAATCGGCTGGACAACTCCGACATTGGGCGCAAGCGTACCGGGCGTGCTCGACTTCGCCGAAAAGGTACCCACCCCGATGGCAGGCATAGATACCGTTTGCGTCAGATTGAATGTCGGCCCAGCCCATGTTCCCGCGAGGGTATATTGCGTGCCATCGTACTGGGTAAGCGCGGCGGAGTTGGCATTGATGCTGGAAAGAAAATCTTGCGGCCGAGCGACACTCGTCCCCCCCATGCCGCCAGAGGCCGGCATGAGCGTGTTGACGGCATCGACGCCGTAGGGCTGTGCTAACGACGACTGGCAGCAGAGAAACAATGCCGCAGCGGCAACGCATCGAATCGTATTCCGGCAAAGAATCATGCTTCTTACCTAAGAGTACCGTTGCCATCAACTCAGGAGGATTCAAAACGAAACGGCTGCACCACAGAACAATACAGCCGAACAATACAGCGGAACAATAATGCGAAACAATAAACTATCGCGGCCATAGGGATTCTTCGGAATATGCGGTCTGAAGGGCCAGATTCAGCCCGCGTGGCGGAATGTTTTCTGCAAGAGAGATAACCGGCAAAAAGGCCCCATTTTGCCAACCGAATGAGAAACCCCGTTTTTCAGGTAATCCGCCTCGCGTCGGTCCGCCCCATGCACCGCCAGCACTCGACAAATCCCAAAAGAAAAGAACCGCCGATTGTCCACAATGCGCTCGAGCCCGCCGCCGCAGAGTGGCCCGAAACACGGCACATGTGCTACTCACCCCGCTTCAACGCGCCGAGCAGTTGTACGATCCCATCGTGAATCATCTTTTCGGAGTCTCGGTGAAACGGCATGTACGGCGGACGGCTGGTCATAAAGCCCCACGCCTCATAGCCGCCGCGATTGCCCAAGGCATACGCTTTTTCCGTCGCCACATACGGCCCAATACCGTTCACGTGGATCAGGACAAACGTGTGCTTAAACGGCGAGACCTTTTCAGCAAACAATTGATACTCTGCAAACATCTCGCCCTTAAACGTGAGAATGCAGACATCGTCGCCGATCGCGATCGCATGCATTGGAAACGGCAACACCGGACGCTTACCACTTTGGGCCATACGCAGCAGCTCCTGATAACGCACATTGTCCGGCTCCCGGGCGAGCACTTCCTGACACTCTTTGAGCGAAGGCGGATCTTGAAGCGGCAACGAGAGCGTCATCGACCGGCTACGCACCGCGCCAGGGGAGATTTCGTGCTCTTTGTCCAACGCCTCCGTGACCGAATGGGCCAGCGACAACCCGGCCGCGTCACACGCCGCAATTCCACCACGTAATGGATAACCGTTGATATTTCCGCAGCAGGCCTGCGTGAACATGAAGATTCCATCCGCCTCGCCTTTCGGTGCGAGGAGCTTTCGCAGATGCTCAATCGCATAACCAGGAAAATCCGGCCCGGTCGCATCGACCGACCCATGGACGATCACCGGGTGGGCCGCATGCGAAAACATCGTGCCGATCCGCTTACCCTCCTCGTCATACGCACTGAGCACATCGACCCACGGCACAACCGCGCCCTCTGGATTGGGCGCCATGTGGACCTGACCGTTACGCAACAGGCGACGGTTGTAACCGATCTGTGCCGGCGCTCGACTCACGCGAAGTGTCGCAGGCCGAACATTTTCACTCGCCCTTTTGACCAGCCGGGCCATTTCGCCGGCAAGCCACGTTTTCGATGTTGCCGACATCTGCCTCCCGTCAACGCCCGGAGCGTTGTGCGTCTGGCTGGCGCAGGTGAGGATGTATTGTTTCTCAATGCCGGTGGCCTTGTGAATCGCATCGACCAGCACGTCGCTATAGGCATAGCTGAACGTACCCATATCGGCCGTAACGATCGCCATCCGACGCGGCCCTTGCTCTAGGACCATCGCCCGGGCGTACAGATCGGCATACACCTCGGGGCGATCTTTCACCCGGGTGATCACCGTCTCAGCAGCGCCGCATTTCAGTTGCCCCGCGCGGGGCTTGCTACCTGCCGCCTCTCCGCCGGCTGCGGACGACTCGAGGCCAACGGGAACAGAGGCCCAAAAGTAGCCCGCAACCAACACGGCCGCCGCGATGTAATGGCAAGCATTGAACGATCGAATAGATTTCATGACATCTTTCCATTCGCCCGCAGGGAGGCGGTAGCGGGCAGTGAGGTGCCGGGCAAAACGGTGCAGCGGCACAACGAGTCGGGGCCTTTCATACGCTCAGGGTAACCGATTCGCCGACGGTGGCAAAACGGTCACGCGGTGCGTTTTCTTTACTTCCTGGCGTCGCTTTTGCCAATCGGCATCGCGTGATACCAATCGAGCAGTTTTTGCTTCAAATCGGCGGCAATCTGCGGTTCGTTCACAACTCGGTTCTTGGTCTCTCCACGATCGCTTTTGAGGTTATAGAGTTGCTCTCGCGAACCATCGACATCGCAGAGCAGTTTCCAATCTCCCTGCCGAACCGCAAGATCCGGGAGGTTTTTGAACTGATCGTAATGTTTGCGGTGCGGGGGCCTGGAGAAAAAGAGCGGCCCGTCGCGCGATGCATCCGAGCGGCCGAGCAGCACCGGGAGCAGATCCTGTCCATCGCAGGGAGCATCGAGATGCTTGACCCCTGAGAGTGCTTCGAGGGACGGTACCAGATCGATCGCGGCGATGACCGATTTTTTGTTGCGACTACCGGTCGCATTCTTGGCGATGAGCCCGGGGCCCCAGACGATCAGTGGCGAGCGAACACCCCCTTCGTAGAGTTGTCCCTTCGAACCTTTTAAGTCGGCTGCCGCCCCCGCGCCCGGCTCGTGGCCGTTGTCCGAGCAGATAAGCACGAGCGTATTGTCCCGCAAGCGTTTGTTCTCGCGGATATAATCAAACAGCACGCCGAGTTGGCGATCGGCCTCTTCGAGGACCGCAAGATAGATGCCTCGTTTGCCCTCTCTCCACTTGTCGACCGGCGGGTAAAACGGGCTGTGGACATCGTCGGGCCAGAGGTTGATATAAAACGGTTTGCCTTCCGCTTGCGCATGTTCGATAAAGGTTTCGGCCGCCTCGGCAAACCCGCCGGTGATTTTCGACCGCTGCATCCACCGGACCGGACCGCCGAGCCGCTCGGCATCGACCCAGATCCGCCCCGGTTTGTTTTGGCCGGGAACGAGCGTGAGCGGCAGCAGCTTGGCCCCCATCCCTTCAAAATTGGTCAGCGACGCATCGAAGCCGTAGGCGGAGATCGGCGGGGCATCGTCCACATCCCGCTGCCCGCCCATATGCCATTTGCCAAAATGTCCCGTCGCATAGCCATCCTCTTTAAGGGCACGCGCCAACATCGGCGCGGCCGGGTCGAGCCAGTCGGCCATTCCCCGCTGGCGATTCTTATCGCGATCGGCCAGGTACGACGTGATGCTCCACCGCTGCGGGTACTGGCCGGTCGAGATGGCCACCCGCGAGGGCGAGCAGATCGGAGAGTTGACGTAAAACTGTTCGAAGGCGATCCCTTCTCGGGCCATCCGATCGATGTTCGGTGTCTCCGCTTCGGTATTTCCGAAACAGGAAAGATCGGCCCAGCCCATGTCGTCGATAAAGACGAGAACGATGTTGGGCCGCGCGGGCCGCTGCGATTCCTCTGCGATTGCGCTCGCGCTAGGTGCCAACTGGCTCACAATCGCAAGCAGCAGCCAGACAACCAAAGGCAAACCGTTTTGCAGGTGCCATGCAAACATCGGGCAGATCCTCCGGTGCAACTTCATCTCGCGGACAAGGGCCGAGTGCACCGCTGAGGCACGCGCGGCAATGGCCGAGAGTTCGATCCAACAACTTTGTTCCCGAATCATAATGCCCGCCACACCGATACGCCATGAGCGGCGGGGGCTTGAAAAAATCGCGAATGGGAAATATTCGGCCACACCCAACTTTGATGCGGAGATTCTGAGCACAATATCTGCTGCCATGAAGCTAGTCGTCCGGCCGCTTCTGCAAAGCATCTCCCACATAGAGGAGATAGAGTTTGGGCAGTTGCCGCGTTTCGAGCATTTTGGTGATTTTTCCCAGCGTCGAGTGGATCACCTGCTCTCCCGCGTAACTCGCCTCCGCAACGATCGCCAGTGGCGTGTCCGGCCGATACCGATCCAGGAGCCGCTCAATGAGTTGATCGATCTTCGTTCGGTGGGTGAAGAACACGAGCGTCATCGCCAAGCGGCCATTTTCATCTGCAGTTCCCAAATGCTGTCCGCTGGAGATCAACACGGCACCACCCTTTGTCGTAATGCTCTGTTCCAGCGCGGCATTGGCAGCATTGAAGGAGCTCAAACCGGGAACCACAGAAAAATTGCTGCCCCCCAATTCGTCCATCACCCACGACCAGGGACAAAAGATCGTCGGGTCGCCGGCAGCGGCAATGGCAACCGTCTTGCCCTGGGCAACCAGTTTTTGAACGTGGCGCACAAACCGCTCCGACTCCGCGATACTTTTGAGGGCCCTTTTGCGCTTTTCTCCTTCCAAGCCGCCCAGATCGCTCATGTGGTGTTTTCCTCTCAACAGCGGCGAGGCAACCGTGAGCGCATCGCTCCCTACAAAGCGGGCCACTTCGTGCTCGAGAAAATCAAAACAATAGACCCGGTCGGCCTTCTTCAGGATATTTCTTGCTTTGATCGTCAGCAAATCCGGAGCACCCGGACCCATGCCGATGAGATAGACTCCACCTTCCGGCCGGGGATCGTCCGCAACGGCAACCTGTGCAACAGCAACGCGTAAAGAGCCACACCCGAAGGGCACGAACGCGGCCAGGAGGAAAAGGTATTTCAACCGGTTTTTAAACATGGCTTTTCTCCGTTTTTTCAGACGATCATTTGCCTGAGAACAACGTACGGGCCGAGCGACATTTTGCAAGTCCTGATGCACACTTCTCAAACCAACTCGGTGCAAGAATGGAAAGCAGCCGGGCCGAAATGGAGTTTCTGTTTCAGAGACAGGCAAACTTTTCTCGATACCGATCGCAAGACTGCACGTTGGGATTGCATGTCCTTGGCAATCGGCGTACAAAGATCGCTCGTACCGAATCTGTCTCTGTCCAAGCCGCACGTGGGCCCGTTACCGGTAGACAACTCGCATGGCACTGCTGCTGAATGTCGTCTACCTACTCCTGCTCGCTGCACTCTCGCCGTGGCTGCTCTATGCAGCAATCCGAAAGGGGAAATATACCCGTGGACTGTCCGACCGCTTTTTCGGCACCGCTCCCCGGCGGGCGCCGGGACAAAACACGATCTGGCTCCACGCCGTCAGCGTCGGAGAGGTGAATCTCCTCGAAACCCTGCTTCAAGAGATCGACGATTGCATTCCGGACAGTGAATGTGTGATTTCGACAACGACGCGGACCGGCTTCGAATTGGCACAGAAAAAATATTCGTCGCGAACCATCTTTTACGCGCCGCTCGATTTCAGTTGGGCCGTGCGCCGAACACTCGATCGCCTTCACCCGAAGATGCTCATCCTCGCGGAAACGGAATTGTGGCCCAATCTGCTGCATTATTCGCACCGCCGCGGATTGCCCGTTGCGATCATCAACGGACGACTCAGTGAAAAGAGCGCCCACGGATACCGCCGACTCGGGCCACTCATGCGTCGTCTGCTGCAAAAGATGAGCCTCCTGGCCGTTCAATCGGATCAATATGCTGAGCGTTTTATTCAATTAGGGGCCGATCCGCAAACGGTTCACGTCACCGGCTCTATCAAATTTGACGGAGCGGCCACCGATCGTTCAAACGCTCAAACCAAAGAGCTCCGACAGCTTGCGGCGGTCGATGCGCATACAACGGTCCTTCTTGCCGGCAGCACCCAACAGTCAGAGGAGGAAATGATCCTCGCATCCTATAGGCGATTGAAGGTGGACCACAAAAATCTCCGCCTCATCATCGTCCCACGCCACCGGGAACGATTCGACGCCGTAGCGGGCATGATTACCCGGGAGGGACATCGCCTCGTGCGGCGATCGCAACTCGAGGTGGACTCTGTCGTCGATCCCTCTGCGGTGCTTCTCGTAGACATCATCGGAGAGCTCGGTGCGTGGTGGGGAATGTCAGACATCGGTCTTGTCGGAGGGTGTTTTGGAAAACGGGGTGGTCAGAATATGATCGAGCCGAGTGCCTATGGCGTCGCCACCTGCTTCGGACCCGATACCCGGAATTTCCGGGACATTGTCCAGTTGCTTCTTGCGAAAGAGGCCGCGGTGGTCATCCGCGATGGGCAACAACTGCATGACTTTATTCAAAAGTGCCTGACCGACAGAGCGTATGCACGCGCCCTCGGTGTCCGGGCCAGAGAGCTGGTCATCGAGCAACAGGGGGCGACCGGTCGGACCACGTCGCTCCTGAGAGACTTGTTGCAAAAGCCAACGGAGTGAGCGATGCCCACCTTCACCCGGGCTGAGGCTCCACAAGGCCACCAGAAGCTCTGCCGCAACTACATCCTCTGCGCGTGCGCGAAACGGGTCATTGTCTGAACGTTTTCCAGCGGCGTATCGCGAGGCACCTCGCAGCCGGCGCCGACAATGTATCGGTCACCAGCTTGACGAAAACAGTCATCCAGCGCGACGGCGATCGCCTCGGGCGTACTGTCGCGCAAATCCCTGACCGGATCGATATTGCCGAGTAGAACCTGGTCCGGCCCCATCGCTTCGCGGGCCGCGGCGACGGGTGTAAAGTAGTCCAGATCGACAATCTCGCAGCCGAGGCGGCCCATGCCATCGACAATCTGGCTCGTATTGCCGCAGATGTGCAGCCGCACGCGGGTTCCCATGGCATGGAGTCCGTCGACGAGCTTCTTCTCATACGACCAGACAAAATCCTCATAGAATTTTGGCCCGATGAGCGATGCCGCGGCGTCGCCGATTCCGATAATGTCGGCGCCTGCATCGACTTGGGCTTGGGCGTAGCGCAGTCCCATTTCCAATACAAAATCAAACAAATCACGGACGAAGTCGGGGTCGTCGTAGAAGTCGAGCATGAGCGTGTTAATGCCGCGAAGATCGGCACCCTCAGCACAGGGGCCTTCGACCCATCCCATGATCGCCTTTTCGTCACCGACGCGCTGCTTCATAAGTTCCAACGCCTTCACTGCGGTGTGCATCCTTCCTCCACCGAGCGGATCCGGTATCTTCAGCGTCCTCAACGTCGACTTATCGGTCAGCAGTGCATCGCTCTCGACGATCGCCGCAGGCTGGTCGTCGTAAAATTCAATGTGAGCGCCACAATCATGTGCTTCCCTCGCGGGATCGGACATGTTTGAGACAATGTCGAAATCCAACGCTTCGGCAGTGCGAATTTGTGCCTCGGCGTGAACGCGGTGATCCCGCACGTACTCGCCATATTGAACACCGATCTGGTCGGCGCAGTACATCATCACCACAGGCATCAGCGGGAGCCGATCAACCGGCTTCCCGTCTAGAAACGCCAGGACTCGTTGACGACCATTCATTTCAAATCCATGCAAGTCCGGAAATTGAAACTCGTTACCTTCGCATGGCGCAGTTGTACAGCTTACACCGATCGCAGGGCGATCCATGCGCCTCAATATTTTCTGCCCGTCCAAGCCCAATGAGGCCCGAAATGGATTTGAGAGGTCGCATCAAACAATCTCCGGTCAGGGTAACACCAGCACCTTCGCCACCGAATAGCGAAAAGAGTTTCGCCTGTTCGGTTAACGCCATTCCGCAATAGCCCGGGCTATAGGGGAGCGTTGGAACAAAACCGGCCGACACCATTTGTTTGCGGAGCTCTTCAATGACTGCTCCTTCCGCTGCCTCAGCGCGTTCGGCGCCGACGGCATTGACCACCATCGCCGCCAAGTCATCGCCCTGGCTCATCAAATCGCTCGCAAAATGCTCGACCGCCGGACCTGCGGTGGCGATGAAAGCGGCAATATATTGCGACGGCCCTAAAAACTCTCCGATCGCGCCCGCAAATTCGGTGATGCCTTCGCGGCCCTGCAGGCGAATCCAACTGCGATCAATCTCGACAACCGGCAGCAGGATGTAGGTCGCTCGTGGTGTCGCAATCGCGTTTGCCTTATCGATCCAGTCGTCGAGCGTTTTTTGGAGTGTTTCCTTTGGCGTATAACCGACCGGATAGCCGAGGTAGCGGAGTACCTCGCCACGGTCGATCGGAGTTTCCACGCAATCGATGTTTCGCGGGCCGGCTCCGGGGAGAATACCGAGCGCGGACTGAGGGGTATCAAATTCTGCCACGGACGACTCCCACCAATTCGGCGTCAGAAATGCAATACTAGAAGGCCAAATCTCAATATAGCTGAGGCGATCGTCGCCAACAAGCCAATCGGCGCAGAGGCCACGAGTAGAATGCATGCCGCATCGGTCTATCTGCTCGGGCAAGCTTTAGAACTCGACGAGCCCGGCACGCCCAAAGAAAATCTGGTGGCACTCTATAAAGCTGTGCGAGAAGCCAGAGGCGCAGTCGCTCTTGCGCGTGAATTCGTTTCCGCTTAGGTCCCAATCGTTCTTTTGGCTGCAGCGATAAATTCCGGTCCTGTTCCGCAGCAACCGCCGATGAAACTCGCGCCCGCCTCGGCGAGCGCGGGACAATGCGTGGCGAACACTTCCGGAGTCGTACGATAGATAACCTGATCGCCGTCCACTTTGGGCACACCGGCGTTGGCTTTGATCCAGATGGGAAGATCGGTCGCGGCGCGCAACTGCCGACACACTTCTACATAGGACTCGATCCCTTGCCCGCAGTTCGCGCCAATGACAGATGCGCCCGCAGCGGTCAGTTCCTCGGCAGCCTGTTTGGCCGTGTTGCCCATCATGGTGCGGTCCAACTGCTTGCCACTGTCAAAAATCATACAGGCGATGACAGGTAGTCCAGTCGCCGTTGCCGCCGTCAACGCGATTTTGGCCTCTACGAGATCCGACATCGTTTCAATCACCAACGCGTCGACACCCGCACCCGCAAGTGCCTCAGCCTGCTGCGCAAAGGCGCTCGCCAGTTCCTCTTCGGTAACCTGGCCGGTCATGAGCATAATACCGCTCGGCCCGATCGAGCCAAACACCCGCGCCTGCCCACCCGCCGCTTGCAGCGAAATCTCGGCGCCGGCCCGGTTGATCGCTTCGGTCTTCTCGGCCAGATTGCATCCTGCCAATGCCAAACGGTTCGCCCGAAACGTATTGGTCAGAACAATTTGGCTCCCCGCCTGAACGTACGCCCGCGGAACCTCTTCGACCCGCTCGGGATGCAGCAGATTCCACTCGTCGGGACAGTCCCCGCTCACGAGCCCGCGCTCTTGCAATTGGGTCCCCCACGCACCATCGGTGACGACAGGTCCATCGGAGAGCAACTCATCAATCAAAGATGCCATATACCAATCTTCCTGCTAGAGAGACCAATCGCAAGGCCTGATTCTACTGGAGGCTCGGTAGCGGAAACAGCCGGGTGGGCACCGGTTCACACATCAATCTCATAGCCCTTGCGCACCTGGCGGCTCTGCATCGCGGCAGCTTCCCCGTCGCCGATGATTTGCTCACTGACAGGATCCCAGTTGAGCTTACGATCGAGGCGGATCGAAAGGTTCGTTAGGTGGCAGGCGGTTATGGTTCTCGCTTCGATATCGGCCGAGGCGACCGGTCGATCGCCTGTCTTGTGGCAAGCGAAAAAATTGCCCATGTGGTCGCTGCTGGGGCGGACGCGCCATGCATCTGCAGGGAGCGGATTCTCGGGAAGTTCATCGACCGGCTTGCCGTAGATACCACCTCGGTTGACGAACACGCGGCCCTGATCCCCGACGAACATAATGCCGTTACGATCCGCCTTTTTCACCTCATCGGGCACATCGCCAATGCCGAAGAGCCAGTTGGTCTGCTCCTCGGTAACCGGCTCGCACGGCTCGACTGCCCCATAGCGACGCTGATCGCCGAGGGCCGAGTAGTAGAGCACATCGATACCGTTTGCATATTTCATTCGCGAGAAAAACTTGTCCGGTGCGTTGTAGCAAAGTTCCTTCTCCGCGTTACCGGCATTCGGAAAGAGCCCGCGCGCTTCGACCGACACAGGTCCGGTCAGGTCGCAATCCATGCCCCAATGGGCGATGTCGACGTGATGGTTTCCCCAGTCGGTGACGATTCCGCCCGCGTATTCGTACCACCAGCGATAAATCTGGTGGCAGCGATATCGATTGTACGGATGTTCGACCGCCTGTCCTTGGTAGAGATCCCAATCGAGTGTGTCGGGCACCTTCTCCTCGGAGAACGGCCCGCCCTTCGTGCTGTAATAAGGCAGTGCGACCCACACCTCTTTCAACTCTCCGATCCGACCGTTGCGGACCAGTTCGACCGCCGTCTGGAATTTCTTATCGCTCCTCTGTTGCGTACCCGTTTGAAACACGCGGCCAGTCTCATCAACGATACCGCGCAAGAGCTTCGCTTCCTCGATGGTCAGCGTCAGCGGCTTCTCACCGTAGACATCTTTGCCTGCCAGGAGCGCCTCGGCATTGATTTTCGTATGCCAATGGTCGGGGGTCCCCTGGATGATCACATCGATATCTTTCCGCTCGAGCAAGCGGCGATAATCCTGATAGATATCTGCCTTGGGTGCCATTTGGCCCTTGAACCGCTCGGCATGGGCCAGGTCAGCATCGCAGATGGCGACGACATCGCCGAATTGCGAGGCCAATTTCAAATCGTGTGTTCCTTGACCACCGACGCCGATAGCGCCGATCGTCGGCCGATCGTTTTTCGACTCTGCCTTGAGTATCGAAGGTAGAGAAAAGGGAACCGCCGTCGCGGCCACTGCCACCGCTGAGGTCTTGCGGATCATGTCGCGTCGATTGAGTTTGCTCATCGAAGGGTCCTGACAAATGGAATTGTTTTGTTCTTTCGCTAGAGCGTACCACTGCCCGCTTCCCCATGCATTGTCCGACTTTTAGGTATTTTTAACAAGCTGCTCAAACGGGTGCCCTGATGGATGAAACTCAGAACCGTCGGGGTATCCACCTCGCCAAGGGGCGAAAAGGGTCTCCGAGAGAGACGCTAAAAAGTGCACTTTTGCCGGGGGAATTTACCTACGGAGCATCGTTTCAGGCCGCAGCCGATGCGACCCGACTGTATAGCTTTAGACAACAACTAAAGTGAGACAAGGCATTCGGTTAACCGCTTTTCCTCAATCCTCGAAATCCACAATCGCTGGTGACTGGCAGGAACCTGTGTTGACAGCCGGGCATGAGGTCGTTCTAGTGAAAAGTCAATTCTTGCCTGCCAGCCAACTGCGGATTCTCTTCCCAGCCCGCCAGCGTTTTTCACGCCAGCCAAGCCCCGATACGGGTCGCGCAAGCAGTCCCCCCCATCTTCCGTGATGGAATAGACGTTATCCCCTTCCTATAATCTGACATGCCCTACCGAGGAGTTTTTAGATGTCGATCCAACAGCACCCGTCGATTCGCTCTGCCGTATCGATCGTAATAGGAGTTGTCCTGTTCGCCGCAATGACCACTGGCGCACATGCCCATTTCAGCTGGCTTTCTGTTATCCAAAAAGATGGAGCTCCCGTAATCAAGCTTCATTTTTCTGAAGCAGCTCACGTTCCCGGCGCCCACATCCCTGAAAAGATCGGCTCTACGAGTCTCTTAATCTGGGATGCTACAGGAACAAAACATCAAGCCGCCACTGAACCGATTGAAACAGACGATTCCGTAAGCCGCGAGGTCAAACTTCCCACAGACATTGCCTGTAGCGTCCAAGCCACATGCAAGTATGGGATCTATCACTCATTTCTTCTCACCTATTACCCGAAAGCGATTTACCTCAAAGGTCGTACAGAACTACCTGCAGTCGCCCGGGCTGCAAATCAAAAGTTTGATATTGTCCCTTCATGGCACGAATACGGCTTAGAATTGACCGCTCTCTGGGATGGCCAGCCACAAGCTGGAGTGGCAATCTCGGTTATCGGACCGGACGAGGAAGAAAAAGAATATACAACCAACAAAAAAGGGCGAGTACTCATTTCGGATGTTGCTTCCGGGCTTTATGGAATCCGCGCCCATTACACGGCCCCCGATTCGGCAGGCACGTTTGAGGGACAAAAATATGATGAAGAGCAACATTTCGCGACACTCACGCTGAATGTGCCTCCGGAAAATGGCGATTCGAACGCGGATGCCGATACCATTACGATGCCGAATCCGATTGCGAGCTTTGGCGCTGCAACCACCGACGGCTATCTATATATTTATGGCGGCCACACGGGCCGTGCACATTCGCACAGTCGCCAAAATCTTTCTCCCCATTTTTTTCGGATTCCCCTACGGGAAAATCGAGACTGGGAAGAACTCCCCATGGAGACCCACGCACAGGGTTTGGCACTTGTCGCCCATGGAAAATACCTCTACCGGGTTGGTGGCTTCAATGCGCGAAACGAAATTGACGATTTGCCAGACCTTCATTCTGTGAATGAATTCTCCCGCTACGATCCGGAAAAACATGCCTGGGAAGCACTACCCGATATGCCATTTGCTCGATCTTCTCATGATGCAGTCGTCGTTGGCGATACTCTTTTTGTCGTCGGAGGATGGGAATTGTCTGGAGATAGCGATGGCGACTGGCATGACACCGCTTTGGAAATCGATCTTTCATCAGACAACCCCCAATGGAAAACCATCAAAGATGTGCCCTTTGAAAGGCGGGCACTTGCGACTGCGACGATCGCCGGAAAGGTCTTTGCGCTCTGCGGGATGACCTCGGACGGCGAAATCAGCCAGGATGTCAACATCTACGATCCCAAAACTGGACTCTGGACGCTTGGCCCCCAATTCCCGGGCGAGGAGATGGCAGGATTCGGAATTTCCGCATGGGGTGATGGAGAAGAACTTCTCGCAACCGGAATCGATGGGGTGGTCTATCGCCTGACCCGGGACCATACAAAATGGGAACGCCTCACGAAGCTCAAACAGGGCCGCTTCTTCCACCGCCTGCTCCCGGCAGGCAAGGGAAAATTTGCCATGGTGGGCGGAGCCTCACTGAACGGCCACATCAACCGAATTGATTTCTTTGAAATCCCCTAAAAGGGGCCGCGCGGCATTTTCGAGTCTTCAAGCGATCGGCGTCGGGGCTTCGCCTCGATTGCCGATTGCGGCCGTCAACGAAGCTCCTGGCCTCGATTCATTCATCAGCCCCTCTCAGACTGATTGCCGCAGATTGATCCGGCAAAAAGATTTTTGAACTTTTTCTTCTTTACTGCTTGCTATCGAACGGATCCCGAGTAGAATACCACTAGTTGAGATTGATTCTCAACAGCACAAGCCAGCCGAACGCTCTTTTTTTTCCTTTCTCATGAGCGTTTCGCCAGCCATCTTTTTGCAAGCCCGCCAGCCCGGCCCAACCCCTTGGGCCTTCTCGATTCGCCAACCGTGCGAATTGATGCCAGTCACGCTTGGACATCGCTGCCATTAGCGAACAAGCGGCATCGTTACGCTTGTCTGCCAAATGCGACGATTGGCATCAACCCCAAACCCGGAGTAAAGGCACATGCACAAAACAACAACGTGTTGCCTACCACGGACCCCATGCGACCCGACAAACGGAGCAGTCGCATCGTCCGAGCGTCCTCAATGGAGGTCCCCTTCTTTTCAAATATTTTCACGTATTGATATGGAGATAGTTCTAATGAAAACTTCACTTCTTACCGTTGCTCTTCTATTAGTCGCGAGCCTGACCTGTGTACCGGCAATGGCGATTGACGCGACGTCCTTTTCAGACCCGACAGCCTGGAACGTTGGCGACACCAACTCGACCTACAACGAGTGGGATCTGTTCACAGTGAGCAGCGGAAACACGCCCGACGTAGGAACCAATTATGGTTCGCCAACCGTCGACGTCACGTACCCCGGATACCCGTCTGGGTCGTTCAATTTTTACTCGCATGCTAGCGATTACGCTGCGTTCGCCGTGGTCGATACCCCGAGCGTTGTTGGCAAAGGAACCCGCGTTAAGGTGCAGACTGCATCCACTGTGGGTATGGTAGGTGCCCTCATGTCCGGCCTGAGCATTTTCGATGACTCTGACAATCTGCTCTCGGACACGCCGTATAGCGAATTGGAGTTGTTTTTCGGAACCGTCAGCAGTTCGTACGGCCCCGTGACACAGAAAGAGTCCGCCTATTCCTTCTGGCTCCCTGGATATACGGGAAATATAAAACTTTCCTGGAACAACCCCATCCATTCGTCCTTTATGGGGCTTCGCGTCGACACACTGGCAACGTCCCAGGATCCGACTGCCGTCCCAGAGCCTTCAACTGCCGGCTTACTCCTGCTCGGATTTGCCGGCTTAGGCTTCACTGCTCTGCGACGAAGAAAACGTTAACGGAGTATCATTCCAAAAAAATGAAATGAATATCCTTTCTGCCGACCGAGCAAATTCGCTTGGTCGGCAGGAAGGTGTTTTAAGGAGATACACCATGTCATCTGGAAAGCATTTGTCCTCCGGAAAACATTCGAAACAACGAACAGCATTTACTCTCGTGGAACTGCTGGTGGTTATTGCGGTCATCGGCGTACTTGTCGCGCTACTTTTGCCGGCGCTGACAACGGTTAAAGAAAGTGCTCGGCGCTTACTTTGCTCCAGTAATCTGAAGCAGATCGGGCTCGCAGCCAATGCCTACCACGAATCGAGAAGACGACTCCCTACGGCCCGCTCCACAAAGTTCGAGGGCGGCCAATGGGTCTTCCAGGGAATTCATGACCCAGATCAGAGCAGCGCTTTCTTCCAACTGCTTCCATACATTGAGCATGATTTTCTTTCGGAGCAGTACGACCCGGAATTGGGCCTAAGTGATCCTGAAAACCAAGGCATTGCCCAATCCTTTATACCGGTCTATCTGTGTCCTTCGATGTCCTATCCAGAAGACCGGGCCGAGGACTTTGCCCCGGGGAGCTATG
>MPMF02342393.1_pt1 | contig 16256 bp, 11 predicted proteins | sample 1617271 | NCBI WGS metagenome assembly MPMF02 (sample SAMN05944812, study PRJNA350692) | marine metagenome | biome: marine; feature: ODZ; material: water; isolation source: 120 m water sample prefiltered with 30 um filter, filtered on to 0.2 um... | place: Pacific Ocean | collected 2012-04-09... | reverse complement strand
TAACAATTGAAAACTGTAACAATTGAAAACTGTAACAATTGAAAACTGTAACAATTGAAAACTGTAACAATTGAAAACTGTAACAATTGAAAACTGTGACCATTAAAACGGGAGTACAAGAGGGGAAGCCTGGTCCTTAGAACCGGCCCTGAGGCCACGGATTGTCCGCCGCTGCTCCCCCTCGCCCACATGCAACGTGTAGCGGCCCGGGGCAAAGACCCACGGCTGGAACGTGTTGCCCTTGATCCTCAGCGTGTAGAGAATGTTGCCCGTCTTTTCCTCGATGACCTGCACCACCGGGTCGGTCGCGCCTTCGAACGCAAGCGGGGGAAGATACGCGACCGGCTTGCGGCCATAATTGTCCCGCTGCGCGACCGTGATCGGCCAACCGGGATATTGTTTCGTCCCAGGATCGGTCACATCGACATTCCGCGGCCAGCAGTTGAAGGTGATCGTGCGGTTCGCTTTATCGAACTCGACCGTGCCGAAACCGGCCGCAAAGGTGTTGAGCGCTTTGCCCGGCAGCGGATGCTCCATCTTGGGGTTGGCCGCCGCGGAGCAAGTTATCCGGTTGCCCAGTCCGTCCAGATGCTCTCCGGTGTAGGCAGGCGCTCCCGGCAGACGGTTGTTGCCGGGTGTTTCGGGCGACCACCAGCGGAGATAAAAATTGGCGATCGAAGGGACGCAGAACGAATAGCCCGCATCGCCGTGCGCATTGATTCCGTGATGAAACACGGTCCCGAGATGCTGATCCCCCGCAATGTGTACCGCAAAGGCCTTGCGGATTTCAGCGAGTGCCCGGTTGCGACCGCTCTGCGGCCAGCCGTTGCTATCCAAATCGGCTGCTAAACGGCCCGCGCCGCCATGCACATGCGCCCCGCCGCAAAAGATGGTCTGCGAAAGGACCGCCTTCATCTCGGCACTCTCCCAATCGGCGGCCCAGTGGCGCACGAAACGGAGCTGCCGCTCACCTAGCAGTTCGGCACCGGCCGCGTCGTAGTCGGCCGGATCGAAACCGGCCCGCTTGACGTGATCGATCCGGCCGCCCGTGTCGGGAACGAGGCCGAGCGGGGAGGATTTGAATTTTCGGTCCTCGAGAATCGCAAAGCTGATGCCCCCCACGTTCAGGTCGGTATAGTAGACGCCGATACCGCGGTCGACCGGTGCAGGATCGAACGGGTCGGGCAGGTGGCTCGTCTGGGCCCGCTCCACCTCCCGGACGTAGGCCGGGGACTTGAAATAGCCACCATCCTCTCCACTTTCGCGGTTCGATTTTTTTCCGCCGGCACCCCAGAGGTTGGACTGCCCCACATCGTGGTCGTCGGGAATCGTCACCGTCGGCCGGTCCCGGGTCAGCGGGCCAAAGTCGCGACCGAATTTGAGCCAGTAGGCGAGGTGGTGGTTGTGGTCATAGACCTGATCGCCGGAAAAAAAGAGCAGATCGGGATCGATCTTTTTCACGTTTTCCACCAGATCTGTTCGCGGAATATCGCCCCCTCCATCGGGATAGATCGAGTTGCCCGTAAAGGCAGCGATGACAATGTTTTCCTTTTCCACCGGATCTTTACGGATCGTGCCTCTGTAAAACGCTTCGCTGCCGTGGACCACGCGAAACGGAACGATTCGCGAAGCGTCCCACGGCGCAACGCGGAACGTGGCCGAAAAACCTGGCTCCTCGACCTGTGCGCGGGCAATCTCGCGCCAACGGCCACCATCCTCGATCTCGAGCCGCACCTCGCGGTCGGCGCCGGCCGGCAGGGGGTAAAGCTGAGCGGTTAGCTTGAGGACGGCGTCGTGATGGGCATAGAGGACAAAACAAATCTGCTCGGCTGGCGATACTTGGGGGATGGCGAGCAGCCGATCGGTCGCCTTGGATTCATCGGCAGTGGCAGCAGAAAATGCGAGCAAGAGCCCGCTCGCCGAGAGGCATGCCAGTAATCGACAGGGGACATGAACCATCTTCTGTTGCCGAGCCTTTTAAAAAGAGGGGGGATCATTCCGGCGCCGGAGGAAGTGGACTTCCATTGCGGACGGGCGGGTCACTTTTCTGCCCCACTACAGAGTAACGCATAACGCAATCGTTGACAAAAGGATCGGCGGCCCTGCACCGAGCGAGGGCCCCCTCGGTGCGACCTATCTCTCCTGCGGGCAACAAACTATCCTTTAATAGAGACGGTCTTGTATCCGACAATCTTCCGATGAAAGGCGGCTATCATGGAATTCGTTACCGGTTCCGTGCTCCAGATCAACGGTCTCAATGGCCTCGGCGGCCTGGCGATCCTGGTGGGAGTGATCTGGACGGCGGTCATCGCCTTTCAGAAAGAAAATATCATCTGGGGTATTTTGTGCCTCTTATGCGCACCGCTGGTCGCGCTGATCTATGGCGTTCTGAATTTTGATCGCGCGATGGTTCCGGTGATCCTCATCATCGTCGGTATCATTCTCGGCGGTGTCGGCTATGGGAATCTATTGTTTTAGAGTCGGTTGATCACAAGGGGCTGTTGCTGGCGATGCAGATTGATTGGCGACACAGAGCTCCGCACCGATGCGTTGGGGGTTTCGTGCGCACGATCGTGCCCGGCTTTCAAAGAAGGGGAGGGCATTTGTCGCGCAATCCAAGACCATCTGGCAGTTGCGATGGGCGGGCACTCGGGCGGCACCAAAAACGCGGGTTTACTTGTTTCACATCTGTTTTTCAGTATAGTCAGTTTTTCGTGGTCGCAGGTGAGGCTACACGCCTCGGTCAGTTTCTGGCAGCGGCCAGAATCGTACCATTGGCAACGACAGGTCCACTGAGATGAAAGTCCTCATCACCGGAGGAGCCGGATACATTGGAAGTGTTGCGGTCGAGCGGTTGCTCGGTGCCGGCTATGAGGCGGTGGTTTTCGACAATCTGAGCCAGGGCCATCGTGCGGCGGTCCACCCCGAGGCGACGTTTGTCCTCGGCACTCTGCGCGACAAACAGGCCATCGACGACATCTTCGAGGCCCACGAAATCGGCGCCGTCATGCACTTTGCCTCCCACACGCTTGTAGGTGAGTCGATGCAAAAACCTTTTTTGTATCTGGGCGAAAATCTCGCTTGCGGCACAAACCTCCTGCAGAGCATGCTCGAACACGGCGTGCAGCGATTTGTCCTCTCCAGCACCGCCAACCTGTTTGATGAACCGGAAACAGTGCCGATCACCGAATCCGAAACGATCCGTCCGGGCAGCCCCTACGGGGAATCGAAGTACATGCTCGAACGGATCCTCAAATGGCTCGAGAAAACGAGCGGGCTGAAGTATGCTGCGCTGCGGTATTTTAATGCCGCCGGGGCTACCGCCGAGCGGGGCGAGGACCACACTCCGGAACACCATCTGATCCCGCTCGTCCTGCAGGTCGCACTCGGGAAGCGCGAAAAGATCAGCATCTTCGGCGATGACTACGCCACACCGGACGGCACCTGTATCCGCGATTACATCCACATTGCCGATCTGGCCGACGCACATATCCTCGCCCTCGAGGCGATCGAACGTGGCAGTCGCACCTACAACCTCGGCAATGGTCGAGGCTTCAGTGTGCGGCAGGTGATCGAGACGGCACAGCAGATCACCGGAGAGGAGATTGCAACAGACATCGGACCGCGTCGCCCGGGCGATCCTGCGGAACTGATCGCCAGCAGCCGGGCCATCACGGACGAATTGGGCTGGAAGCCAAACTACCCCCAACTTGCACAAATCGTACAGACCGCCTGGGATTGGCACCGGCAACATCCAGACGGCTATGCCGACGGCTGAAAGAGAAAACAGGTCCGATGCTCAACAAACTCAACATCCTCTTTCTCTGTACCGGAAATTCCTGCCGCAGCCAGATGGCCGAGGGCTGGACCCGATCGATGCTCGGAGAGATGGTCGATGCCTATTCCGCAGGGATCGAAAAAAAGGGTCTCAACCCGCATGCGGTGCGTGTCATGCAGGAGGTCGGTATCGATATCTCCGCGCAGCAATCAAAAACGCTCGAGGAGCTGGGGGAGATTCCTTTTGACTTTGTCGTCACGGTCTGCGGGAACGCCGATGCGAACTGCCCGAGCTGGCCCGATGCGGTTACCGTGCTGCACGCCCCGTTTGATGACCCTCCACACCTGGCGGCCGATGCTGCAAGTGACGAAGAAGCCTTAAAACACTACCGCCGGGTACGCGACGAAATTGCAGCCTTTGTGGAAACCATTCCCGAAAAACTCGCAGCCGGTGGCGACGGAGACGACTAAGAGCGACGACTAAGAGAGCCGGTTAAGACAGACATCTGTCGCAAGAGAACTTGCGGCAAGAACATGCGGCATTCAGGAACGGAAACTCAGTGCGCCTGATCGATCAGGAAGACCCAGTTTAGGAAGACCCAGTCTCTGCCATCATGCGGTTGCGACGGTTGCGGCGCTGGGCACGCAGGCGGGCACGACGTTTGATTTCGCTTGGCTTTTCATAATATTCCCGGCGTCGCATTTCTTTCTTGATGCCACTCCGTTCGACCAATTTACGAAAACGGCGGACCGCCTCCTGAATCGATTCACGATCCCGAATCGTCAGCTTAACCACATCGCTCCCTTTCGGATAACAAATAGAAACAACCACAAGCCCAGAATAATAATAAATTTCACCGCAGCTTGTCTAGTCACGTCGACGGTTATTTCGCCCCGGATGGGCCTTTAAAACCGGCTTAAAATCCGAAATTGTCACCGGAGACCTTCGCCCAGGTGGACCATTTCGGACAAACCGTATGATCGGCATCGACGCTGCCCTCCGGACAACTGACAGGCTCGAAATGGCAACACCGCGATAAACGGCAAACTTGTCCCACGTTCCGCGGCGGCCTTTGGAGATACAAAAAACCCCCTGAATATCACATAAATCATGGGCCGAAGGTATCGGTAGACAGGCTTTGCCGGCCTATGCCCGCCATCCTCCCCAGGCTCGCCCAATGACTGAGAATCCTACGGAACAGACGACCCCCGCGAAGAACGAACTGCTCGACGACATCGAACGCAGGCAGGATGAGGTTCTAGCCGGGCTCGATACGCTCAATACGCAACTCGAACAGGTCCTCAAGCTCTATTCCGGCCCGGAAGAGCAAACTGTCGCGGACGAAACAGACGCCCAAGGAAACGGGGCCGGGCAGCCAATCACCGGGCAGCCAATCACCGGGCAGCCGGCCACCGAAGAGTCAACGGTCTCAGAAGCGGCCGGGGAAACGATCGCTAAAGACACAGAAGAAGAAACGACCACTGAGAAAATATCTGCCGAGACACCAGCGACGATGCCGGCCATTGAGCCGGCCAGCGAGGCACCGGTCGCAAATGCCGGTCCGCTGATGATCGTGCCCGTGCCGGAGATTCCCGTGCCGGAGATTCCCGTGCCGGAGAATGGTGCTGCTCCCAGCGAATGCTAGTCGCGACGCAAATCGTCAGGCCGTTCCAGATGGCCCGATTTATGGATCGCCCGCAACAGCCGCAAGCCCAACAGCAGGCTGATCACGCAGCCAAGGCCACCGAGCACCCTCAGTGGCCAGATATCCTGACTTAAGAGGAGCGACGAGCCAAGAAACAGGGCACTGGCCAACATTCCCAACACCAGGCGGTTCACCGAAGGTTCCAGCCCCCGATGCTTGAGATGCACGTCGAATCGACCGCTCTGGATCTGCGCAAGAATTTTGTTCATGCGGCCCGGCAGCGTCTCGATCAATTGCTCGACTTCCATCATCACTTTACGGATCTTCTTCAATCGCCGCCTGGGGGATAACCGCCTCCGGATGACTTCCTTCTGGAACGGCTGCATGACCTCGATCAGGCTGAATTCCGGACTGATTTCACGCGCCGTCCCCTCAAGCATCACAAGCGTTTTGAGCAGCATGCCGATCTGTGCCGGCAGCATGATGTAGTAGCGACGGATGATCTCCATCATCTCGCCAAGCAATTTGCTGAGATTGATTTGATTGAGCGGCTGGTTTCCGTAGTGGGACACAAATTCCGAGATATCCATCCGGAGGAGGCCTTCGTCCAGATTGCCCGGCACGTCCCCGATCCGAATAATGACGTTGGCAAGCGACTCTTCGTCCGAATTCATGATCGCCATCAACATATTTTCAATATCTTCACGCAGCGACTCCTCCAGCCTGCCCACCATCCCGAAATCGAGCAGGCCAATCACATTTCCTTTGAGTAGCAGGATATTTCCCGGATGGGGATCTGCATGATAAAAACCGTATGTAAAAATCATCTCCAGGTAGAGTTCCGCACCGCGACGGGCCAGTTCCTGCATATCGAGCCCCGCAGCGAGAATCGCATCACGATCCGAAAGCTTGGTCCCCTCGATCAGCTCCATCGTCAACACGCGTGACGTACAAAAGTCGCCATAGGGCTGTGGTATTTTGATCGTGTCGTTATCTTTAAAATCGTTGATGAACTGCAACAGATTGCGCTCTTCTCGGGAAAAATCGAGCTCGCGCAGGAGGGTCCGCTGAAATTCGGCGGCTGTCGCCCGCGGACGATAGTTCATAAATTCCGGAATTTTTTCCGCCAGTTGCGCAAGCCCGGCAAAAATATCCAAGTCGACGCGGACTTTGCGCTCGATGTCCGGATGCTGGACTTTCAGGACGACCGCTTCGCCGGTCTTGAGCCGGGCGCGATGGACCTGACCGATCGAAGCCGAGGCGAGGGGTTTCTCCTCAAACGCGTCAAAAAGATCCTCGATCGGTTGGCCGAGTTCTGATTCGACGAGCTTGCGGATCTTTTTTGGATCGGTCGCTTCGACATCGCATTGCAAACGGGCCAATTCATGGGCGAACGGAACGCCGACAATATCGGGCCGTGTGCTGAGGATTTGCCCCAGTTTAATAAAAGTGGGGCCAAGTTCGACGAGCGCTAGCCGGATTCGCGTCTCGCGAGAGAGGTTGGCGAGCAACTGACCATCGCGGTCCTTCAGCCACCCCTTGGCAAAATTCAAATCGAAGTGGCTCAGCCAGTCCGCCAAGCCATATTTGCTCAGAATGGTGAGAATCTCGCCCCAACGGTTCACATTCCGGTAAACGTGGGGGAGCGTTGTAATCTTCATCCTGTCAGTCCCTATCGTCGGGAGTACCTACGCCTCTGTGCCGATTGTAATCGGCTTTGAGATAGCAGACAACGATCCACAACCGGCCCTTCCTTGACCCGATCTGCACAACGGGCGAAACTAAGAGGAACGGGAAAGTAGCTTTGGCCGCTAGTCGGACCTTTGCTCTCTCCCAAATGCCGTTTCACTCGCCCGACCGCCCTCTCCTAGGAGTCCTTGAACATGTATCGAAATGGAATTCTCTGCGGTCTCTTACTGGCTACCTGTAGCCTGCTGCTGGCAGCCTCCCCGGACCAAACCCGCACACAGGAGGCTGAGTGGCCGAGTTGGCGCGGGCCGACGGGCAATGGGATCAGCACCGAAACAAATCCGCCCCTGCATTGGAATCGAGAAGACAATGTCCTCTGGAGCCTTCCTCTGCCCGGACCGGCAGGAGCAACGCCGGTCGTCTCGGGCGACCGCATCTTTTTGACGAGCGTCGGCGAAAATGGCAACGACCTGTTGCTGCTCTGCGTGGATACCTCCGGCAAACTGCTCTGGACGCGAAAAGTGGGCGGGGGCAACGAAGCGGTACGCGGCGATGAGGGAAACTTTGCATCGCCCTCGCCAAGCACCGATGGGCAACACGTCTGGACGTTTATGGCCAATGGGCTTTTGGCCTGTTACGACATGGATGGCAATGAAATCTGGAAGAAGGACATGCAGAAGAAATATGGTATCTTCGACATCCAGTTCGGCCTTTCGAGCTCGCCCCTGTTGGACGGGGATCGGCTGTATGTGCAGTTGATCCACGGCCCCTGGAATGAAGACCCACACACAGGCCTCATTATTGCGCTCGATAAAAAGACCGGCAAAGAAATCTGGAAACACGAGAGGGCGACCGATGCAATCGACGAATGCAAACACTCCTACACCTCACCGATCCTCTACGAGGATGAGGACCAACGATTTCTCGTCACTCTCGGCGCCGACTATTGCATTGCCAATCGCCTCGAGGACGGAAGCGAAATCTGGCGCTGTGGAAATTTAAATCCCAAAAATAGATACAACAAGACGTTGCGATTTGTCGCCTCGCCCGCCTGCAGCCCCGGACTCATCGTGGCCCCCACGGCAAAAAAGGGCAAAGTGGTCGGCATCCGACCGGACGGTAAGGGCGATATCACCGATTCGGAACAGTTTGTCGCCTGGACCTTGCCCCGAAACAGTCCCGATGTCCCCTCGCCGGTGATCCACGACGGGTTGGTCTATCTTTGCCGGGAAAATGGCAACCTGCTCACGCTGGATGCCGAAACGGGGAAAATCGTCTACGAAGAGCGGACGACCCGCGATCGACATCGCTCATCTCCGGTGTTTGCCGGTGGCAATATCTATCTGACCGCACGCAATGGGGTCATTACGGTAGTCCGGGCCGGTCGGGATTTCGAGATCGTTGCCAAAAATGATCTCGGCGAACCGATCACCGCATCCCCGGTGTTCGTGGACGGGCGACTCTACCTGCGAACCCTCAAATCGCTCTACGCGATCGGCCCAAAATGAGATAGGCTGCATCGCTTTTAGACTCCCACCCGGCGCACATTGCACCAAATTGTAAGCCGCCAGAAGACACCACTGACGATTCCCCCCTATGTCCACAACTCGCCGTAACGACATCCGCAATGTCGCCATCATCGCCCATGTCGACCATGGCAAGACCACACTCGTCGACTGCCTGTTACGACAGAGTGGCCAGTTTCGCGCGGGCCAACTCTCGGGAGAGCGGATTCTCGACTCGGGCGACCTGGAACGCGAGCGCGGGATTACGATCGTTGCCAAAAATATCGCGTTGCAATACCAAAATGTCAAAATCAATATCATCGATACACCGGGGCACGCTGATTTTGGTGGCGAAGTGGAACGGGTACTCCGCATGGCCGACGGGGCGCTGCTGCTGCTCGATGCGGCCGAAGGTCCCATGCCCCAGACTCGTTTTGTGTTGCGCAAAGCGCTTGAATACGGTTTGAAACCGATTGTGGTCGTTAACAAAATTGATCGGCCCGATGCCCGCTCCCAAATGGTGGTTGCGGAAGCTCTAGAACTGTTTCTCGAACTCGGTGCAGACGACGACGTAGCTGAATTTCCCTATATCTTCACCAGTGCCAAAGAGGGATTTGCAACGCTCGACCCAGAACAACCCGGTGAGACGATGCAACCGCTTCTCGACATGCTTCTCGAGCGTGTTCCCGGTCCGAAAGTCGATCCCGATGCGCCGCTGCAGATGCTGGTAACGACCATTGATTACTCGGAATTTGTGGGGCGGATCGCCATTGGCAAGATCCACTCGGGGTCGATCCGCAAAAATCAGCCGATCGCCTTGATTCAAGAGCAAGACAACATCGTCCCGAGCAAAGTCTCTCAGGTATTCCTGTTCGATAAACTTGGCCGCATTGAAACCGACGAGGCCCTCGCAGGGGATATCGCTGCCTTCACAGGTATCGAACAGGTCGAAATTGGCGACACCTTTGCAGATCCGCAACAGCCCCTGGCACTTCCACGCCTGAAGGTCGATGAACCGACACTTCGGATGGTGTTCAGCATCAACAGTTCCCCACTCGCCGGTCGCGAGGGCCAGTTCCTCACGACGCGACATCTTCGCGAGCGTTTGCACAAGGAGTTGGAACGCAACGTGGCCCTGCGGGTAGAACAGGTCCCCAACTCGGACGCCTTTGCCGTGAGCGGGCGTGGCATCCTACATCTCTCGGTCCTCATCGAGACGATGCGGCGCGAGGGCTACGAACTCTCAGTCGGCAAACCCCAAGTTATCATGCATGAGCGGAATGGAGTCAAAGAAGAGCCGTTCGAAACTCTTTCGATAGAAGTTCCGCCCGAGTACATGGGACCGGTCATGGAGATGGTGGGAGCTCGGCGGGGGAAAAACCGGGATATGTCGGCCCGCGGTGATCTGACCCATCTTATCTTTTCCATCCCTTCCCGGGGTCTGATCGGATTGCGGACGCGTCTGCTCAATGCTACGAAAGGGACAGCGGTCATCCATCACCGCTACGAAAGCTACAGGCCACTCGAACCCGATCTGCCCGGACGGGCAAATGGCGTGTTGGTCTCGATGGTCGCCGGTCGGGCGGTCGGATTTGCGCTCGACGGCCTTCAAGAGCGATCCGAGTTGTTTGTGGGTCCGGGCGACGATATCTACGAAGGAATGATCGTCGGGGAGAATAGCCGCAGCGGGGATATGGATGTGAATCCCAGCAAGGAGAAAAAACTCACCAACATCCGTGCCGCCGGCAGTGACCGGAACATTCTGCTCAAACCACCACGTGAATTATCGCTCGAAGCGGCACTGGAATATATTGATAATGATGAGCTGGTGGAAATTACTTCCGGCAACATCCGGCTTCGTAAAACGGTCCTTCGCCAGAGCGAGCGCAAGCGGGCCGGGAGACAACTGGCCTCGAAATAATTAGCGATTGTTGAAACCACATCGAATGACACACAAATGGAATCTTATTTCCCCGAAAGGAATGCACGATGCCGAAAATCAGCGTCACGATCCCCCATCAATTCGATAGGGCAACTGTGATTGAGAAGGTCCAGCCTGCCATGGAAAAAACAGCCAACGACTTTCAGGGCCAAGACCTCGTGATCGACTGGCAGGAGGACAAGGCAAATTTCCACTTTAAGAGCCTCGGATTTTCGATCAAAGGCGCCGTTGTGGTGGATGACGCGGAAGTCACAGTAGATCTCGAGCTGCCGTTTGCGGCCATGATGTACAAAGAAAAGGCGAAGAAGGGGATCACCAAAAACGTGACCGCCGCGCTGGGGGGCTGATGGGGCCGCGCTGATGCAACATGCCCGGGAGCCGTACGGTCTATGAACTTTTTGACGTCAGACAGACGATGCGTCCGTCGAGCATGGTGACCACGATTCGGCCTTCTGCGTCCACCAGCAAGCCATCGGGCAAGGGATCGCCGAGGAGTGCCTGCTGGAACATGATGCTGCCGGTGGTACTGTCAAACCCCACAACATACCACTGCGGGTGCGCCCGATGGCGGGTCTGCGAACGGGCAACCGCTACGATCGCGTTGGGGCACACGACCAGGGAGACCGCTTCGAATTTTCTGGCACCGTCGAGATTCGATTGCCAGCGAAGCAGATTCTCCTGCTGCGCCCTGGCCGCCACATTGGCCCCAGATTGCTTTTGCGGTGCTGGATCGCCACTCTCTTTGATCCGCAAATGCTCCGCCACCTTGTCCGCATCGCAACAAATGATTTTTCCTTGCTTGTAATTGATGACGGCAAAGGTGTCATCGTCCCAGGCCGGGGGAATGCCTCCGAACGCGACATGAAAACCGTTGTCCTTGGTGTAGGCTGCAAAATAGCCCTTCGTCGCCACATTCTCTGCCGCCGAATACAAGATGCGGCCGCCGACAATCGCGGCGCTGTCTCGAAAGACGCCTGCGAACCGCCCGTTGTTCGCCTTAGGGCGGCCCTGCTCAAACGGCTGGGCAGAACATTGGCCCGTTGCCAGATCAAACCTTGCAGGAGAAACCTGGTTACCACTGGCCAGCAGCAATTGGTCGCCCAACACCGTCAGATTGCCTTGCACGCTCACTCCCTTGCGAAGCTCGGGACTCAGATGCCCCGTCGCGTTGTTCTGCCAAATGATTTTGCCGGTTTGCGCATCGAGCGCATAGACGTACGTCCCATCGTGGTCGATGATTCCCGCCGCGAAGTAGGCGACACCATCTTTGACCAACACGCCGCTGGCGACCGGCCAGGTCGAGGTGATGTTTCCAAAGACCATCAGATGCCGCTCGACGGGAGCGGCCCGGAACCGCCAGAGCAATCTCCCCGTCGCCGCTTCGAGACAATAGGCATATCCGTCGCCGCTACCGAAGTACGCGCGTCCGTCGGCAATCGTCGGCGGAAATTTGATCGGAGCAGGGGTCGAAAACTCCCACACTACGTTCCCGCTCTCCGCGTCGAGCGCCCGCACCATGCCGTCCGAGCCTGCGACAAAGATCATCCCACCGGCGGCAACCGGAGCGGTCGGTATGTAGTCCCTGTCCGGAGCATAGACCCAGGCCGCGCGAACGCTCTCGGGTACTTTTACCGGGGTGCTGGAGGAACGCTCCTCATTGGCGCGGTAGGTTGGCCAGTCGTTCTCGCTGACGGGAAAATCCACGACCGATTGGTCATTGTCCTCTCGCTCGAGCCGATCTTCTTCCGTCGCCTCGATATCGAAGTTGAAATCTCCCGCCGAACATTTGGCGATCGAGCCGATCAGCGACAATCGGCAGTCGCATTGCCACGGCCCAAGATAGAGCAATCCATTGGCAGGAATCGCTCCGTCGTTGCAAGCAGGCCGCTGGGCACCATCGACGAGGACCTTTTTTGACTCGCGATCGAACCGCAACGTCCCCTCGCCGCGAACAAAGAACGAATCCGAACTGGCTGTCAGACGCGTACAAGCGGTTTTGCCGAAATTCAGATTCTCTTTCTCCTCACCCGACACCGGATCAATGACAAGGTGGCTACCACCTTTGCCGATACCGAGGATGACGTTACCGTCAACATAGATGGCATTCGGATTGTTGGTAACTTTCGGCTTCTTCCATAGCAAATACCCCTTGTCGGTCGAGACGGCCACCACGTTGTTGCGCGTTTGACCTTGAACGATCAATGCGTCGGGTGTCGCCACCATCATGGTCTGCGTCCGCCAGCCGGGTGTGGACGTTAATCCTTCGCCGGGCTGCTCGATCGAGCCGAGCAACTCCTCTTGGTTGTTCGTCCATACCACACTTCCATCGGTGGCATCCAAGCACCGCATGTGCCGGTCCGGGCAATAGAGAAAGAGTTTGCCGTCGCGAAGCGCCAAGCCGCGCGAATCGATCAAGCTTTCCTCCTTGCGAATCCAAAGCACCTCATTTTTTTTGACATCGAAAGCGGCCAGGGTGTCCCCGAATCCCACCGGGATCCGCTGGCCATAATACTCTTTGCTCAAATCGGCCCAGCTCCAGCCGCCAAAGGCACCATCCCCTTTAATCGTCGATACGCCCCCGTCAGGTTCGCCGGCCAGCACATACAGGATACCGTCATGCATGGCCATCCATTTCCACTCGCCGGGAAGACCATTGATGCGTATCTCTCCCTTCTCCTTGCCGGTTTGCGCATCGAGCAGCAGGCAGCGATCGCCGTCGATCATATAAAAGGTATCCGGCGTAGCGATAAATGCGCTGCGGTGTACCAGATAATCCTCGGGCAGCTTGCGCTGCCAGAGCAGCGTGCCGTTGTAGCCGTTGCGGGCGATGATCATGTTCAGCCAATCCCACTCCCTACGGTGATGGGCAATATGACCCACCGCCAAAAACGTCCGCCCCCCGGAGATCGTGGTAACGGCCGGCATCCCGATGTAAAACGGCCCGGCCATGAATTGGGTCATGTAGGGCGCTTTGATGTGTAGGTCTTCAGAGACCGGGTTGTTGGTCGCATTCTTTTCCCAATGGCTCCATTCGTCGGCGCCCGCCAACATCGGCTTGTTGCATTGAAGCCAGGTGCCAAAATCGTCCGAGGCAATCTTCAGATTCGCGGGCGCTGCAGATTGGGCCCATCTGTTCAGTTGCTCGCTCGCAACATCGGGCTCGGAGATGCCGGACACCTCACCCACAATCGCAACTCCTTGCGGGCGCAACACCCGGAGTACCTCAACGGCCGACAACGTATCGAGCAACTCCTCGGATGCTTCGGGGATGATTACCGCATCGAGTAGATTTGTCGCAAAGGGCATCGCATCGAGCGGTCCCGCTTCCACCACAACACGGTCGATGCCAAAACCCGCCTGCGAGGCTTTGGCCCGGATCTCCGCAGCCTGCTGCGCATCGAGTGCACGAACGTAGAATAGCCACTGGCTATTTTTTGCCAGGTCAATGGCGATCTCGCCACCCTCGCCAACGATCGCACAGAGTCCGCGCGGCGCGGTGAGTTGCTTGAGAATGTTCTGGCTCAGTTGCTGCGCCTCAGCAGCGGTTGCGAGTCTGGCGACCTGCGGACCGGACAGCAGCAATGTGATGACAGCCAGAAGCAAACCGATCCGAAAACGAAATTGCGGGGAGCGGGCCATGAATCGATTCCTTATTCGTCCAACGGCTAACCTGGAATGTTCTAGAACGCCACGATGATACCAGCTATGGATTCCGACGACCACCAACCGGCTTGCTGCCCGGCACTGCCTGCCCGGCAGAAAAGGTGTCCACCTGTTGCGACTTGCATCACTGGTCCGTCGGGGCGCGGAAGAGCATGTTGATCTTTCGCAATTCTTCGGGATCGACCTTGACGACCTTGCGGTCAAAAGTGATGAAGCCATTGATTTCGTGATAGAAATCGGTCAGCTCCGTGTAAATGATCGCACAAAGATGCTGGGTATCCCGCATCCGGCGCGCCTGGACGAGGAGTTTCTTGTACTGAGAGAGAAGATCCTCCGGCGACGTGGCATGCGGTCCGTAGCCGCGATAGTTCTCATGGTTCTCGGTATTCTCCTCCACCTTGTAACCAATGCCGCCGAACTCGCCGAACGTCGCCGGGATATGCACGTCGTAGTCATAGAAATGGAGGTGGCGTTCGTAACAATGCTCGTCAAAATAGTCCGCGTTGTAGCGTCGCCGTCCGTGGTCGTTGGGCCAGACGTGGCTCGTCGCGTTGATTAGCCGGGAGGAGTCGAGCTTTCGCGCTCGCTTCGTCATGTCGCGAGGGTCAAACTGTCCCCAGGTTTCGTTGAAAATCACCCAGCTAATGATGCTGGGATGATTGTAATACTGCTGGATCATTGCACGCATATCATCCCGCGCGAACTGTTTGTCCTCTTCGGTTTTTACCACTCTCTCATTGAAATACATCTGGCATGGGAGATCCTGCCACACCAGCATCCCGAGCACATCGCACCAGTAATACCACCGGCTCGATTCGATCTTCACATGCTTGCGAAGCACGTTGAAACCGAGCTCTTTGGCCGTTTCGATTTCCCACTTCAAGCACTTGTCGGAGGGTTGGGTATAAAAGCTGTCGGGCCAGGTTCCCTGGTCCAGCAGGCCGACCTGGTAATAGACCTCGTTGTTCAAGAAAATCCGCGGCACCCCATCGACCTCACCGGTCGAGATCTTCCGCATGCCAAAATAACTTTTGATCCGGTCGATCACGACATCGCCACGCTTCAGCTCCAGCGTGAGGTCGTAGAGAAACGGATGTTCCGGACTCCACAGCTTTGGATCCTGCATGTCGAGCAACAGAGTCTCACCGCTACGCCCCTCTACGCGTGCGACTTCTTTGCCGTCTTCATGAGCGGTAGCAACCAGCGTGAACTCGTCACCGGAACAAGTGGAGTCCACCTCAAGGATCAACTGCCCGGCATCGATATCGGGGGTCTCTCGAAAAGAGCGGATCGAATCCTCCGGAACCGGCTCCAGCCAGACGGTTTGCCAGATGCCCGAGACGTGCTCCGGTTTTCCGCGAGGTATTCTCGGGTCGGTGTCGTCAAAGTGGATGAGAATCTCATTGGCCTTGCCCGCCTCAAGCTCAGGCAACTCGAAGCTGAACCGGTTGAAGGAGCCGGTGTTTTTTCCCAGTTTTCTGGAATTGAAATACACCGTCGCGGCGCCTCCAACCGCTTCAAAATGCAGAAGCACCTTTTTCCCGTGCCAGGCGGAGGGGATCTCAACGGTTTTGCGATACCATCCACGCTGCCATTCTTTTTCAAGACAACTCGTGACAGCCTGGGTGGCGGAGGGGACGAGTGCTTTTTCGGGAAACGTCTCGGGCAGTTCCGGAGGCATGGGACCATCGCCCAAAAAGTCCCATTCGCCATTGAGATTCAGCCAATCGTCGCGGACCATCTGTGGTCGCGGGTATTCCGGAAGGGGGGTGCTTAGCGACAGCTCTTCGACCCATCGCGATGTCAGCTTCGGCGTCCGCTTCCAACGCAAACTGTGTTTTGTCTGATCCTGTTTCGACGCAGTGCCCGATTGGCCCGACTCCCGCTTTGCGTCCGCTTCCTCACCCTGCGCCGCAGCACCGAGGAGACCTAACACCAACAGAAACCATGCGGAACATTTTGTTGCAACATTCACACTATTTAACCTTTCATCTCAGATCCGGTGCGCCAGCGTCCAAATCATACTCTATCGCG
>MPMF02011618.1_pt1 | contig 16289 bp, 14 predicted proteins | sample 1617271 | NCBI WGS metagenome assembly MPMF02 (sample SAMN05944812, study PRJNA350692) | marine metagenome | biome: marine; feature: ODZ; material: water; isolation source: 120 m water sample prefiltered with 30 um filter, filtered on to 0.2 um... | place: Pacific Ocean | collected 2012-04-09... | reverse complement strand
GATGAAAGGACGACGGAGCCGGACCAACTCCTAAACGCCCAAAACACAAAACAGGCTTTGTTGTTCTGAGTCCCGAGGGGCTCCACCGCGCTCCTCAAAAGAACAACCAATTCCACCCACGAATTGTTCTGAAGAACCTTACAAATGAGTCAAGTCTTCAGCGACGGGCACCGACCGCAGGTCGGTCGGGGAGCGAGTCGCCGCAACCGAGCGATAGCTCGCATCGGTCTGAGGCACAGCCTCACGAGCGTTTTGCACTGGACCATACGACACTTCTAATCAAGGAGAACGAGAAATGAGCGCGCGCACTGCCGGAACCGTATTGTGTTTGATAATGATCGCAGCCTTGCCGACCGTCGTTGCCGACGATTCGAAGACACGAACCTGGATGGACGCCACGGGAGTGTTCTCCGTAGAAGCGGAACTCGTCGAATTTGCCAATGGAAAAGTGCGATTGAAACGTAAGGATGGTGAAATCCTCACGGTTGACTATGACCGGCTGAGCTCTGCAGATCAGCAGTATCTCCGCTCGCGCGACAAGAAGTCCGAAGGTGATGGCCCCCGCACTGCATTGGTCTCACAACTATCTGGAAAGCCTCAAGAACTGACCCACGATGACGGGACTCCCGCAGGCAAGAAGAGTTTTCCACGAGGAATTGCCTCGTCGTTTGAAGCTCCCGCCAAAGGCTACTACATCACGTCGGTGCGGATTCACGGCGGGCGTTACGGGCAATCACAACCTCCCAAAGAGGACTTTCACATCTCGCTGTGCGACAAGGATTTCAAGCTGATTGCAGATTTTGAACTTCCGTATTCGAAGTTCGCGCGCGGCAATCCCAAATGGGTTGCGTTACGAGTCAAACCCACGGAAGTCCCACCGGAGTTCGTCGTTTGCCTGAACTTCAATCCTACCAGCACCAAAGGTGTGTTCGTCAGTCACGATCAAGAAGGCAAGTCGCTCGTTGGTCTACCTGGAAAACGAGCCGGGAGCTTTACTGGAGGAGACTGGATGATCCGCGTTAGCGTGGATCAGCGGAAGGCCGAAAACTAGCGAGGCTATGCCTCGGACCGATGCGAGCTATCGCTCCGTTGCGGCGACTCGCTCCCCGACCAACCTGCCGTCGGTGCCCGTCGCTAGAAACTTGGGCCGACCCCGTCCTCGCCAACGCTATTGAACGGTATTGGGGTTAACGCGGACCATCTACGCGAGCCGCCATTTTGCCTGGCGAAGTTGGGCGTGCTTCGCGCCCTTGAGCAACTCGTACCATACGGTCACGAATGAACCGTTTTCGAGTTGAACGGTCGAGGGATAACCAAGATCGCCTGACGCTCCGTCTCCCGAGAGGATGATCGGTTCGGACCAAGAGCGTCCATGATCGTCGCTGACACGGGCTTGGTTTCCCAACGGGGCGCGGCGGTGGCCGTATGTCATGAGCAGTCGATCGTCCTTCAACCTCAACAGATGCGATGGCAGGCCCCAAACGCCAATTGGTTTTGGCTGGCCCCAGGTCTTTCCGCCATCGTCCGACTCGCTCTGCAAAGTCTCGCCGGCGTTTTTTGAATTGTGATTTCTGATCTGGACAATGATGCGTCCATCCGCTGCTCCGACTGCGTGCAATTCATGATAGTTTTGGTGGTCGTCGTCGTCGCGAGTCGGAATGTCCGCAAGCCACTCCCATGTCTTGCCATCGTCGGTCGATTCACAGACGCCGATTCGATGCGGCTCCCGCCAGAGATCTTTGCCCGCATACAAGAGCCGCCCGTCGGCAAGTTGGATCGGACCGTGAGGGCTATCCACCAAACAATCAAAACGGCCAGACCACGTGACGCCACCGTCAGTCGATCGTTTCATCCAGACGCCGAGTGCCGCCTGGCGCTGCTGGTCGGACACGCGATGATGCGCGGCTTGCCAGCGAGTGAGTTTATCGGCGGGATAATTCTCAGTTCTTTCTGCCTTTTTCAAGAGCGGCTCGTAGGCAAGCGATGTAAATGTCGTTACCAGCAGCGTTCCCTTTGCCGTTGCTAGAACACCTGCGTCGCGGTCATCGATCGGCCCATCCATGACAACTTCCGGCCAGCTCCACGTCGTCCCGTTGTCGTGCGATCGCATTAGTTCGATTCGTCCGAAAGGACAGACGTGTGACTCGCGACCACCCGAGCAAACCAGCAACAGTTCGCCGTTTGCTCGGCGAGCCAACGTCGGCCAGCCATGATAGCGGTGCTTGAGGTGGCTGATGACGCGAGTCTCTTCGATCTTTGCAGCGGGGGGTGCCGCGTGAGCTCGCGATGACGATAGAACAGCGGTCGTCGCCACAGCGCTAGCCATGAAGGATCGGCGAGTTTGATTGGCGTGCATCATTCGGCTCCGAGAAGTGAGTTTTTGTTATCGCGGGAGGAAACACCAAGTACTTCATTTTGCGCACGAAGCATCGAACACTGAAGTACCGATCAGTTACGAAGATTGTAAACCAACAAAAGGCCGCCGCAATCGCAGACCGCTTGCGCGGCAGACGGAAAGAGACCGAAGGGGTCGGGAGTCTTTTTCGGACAACGACTTACGATCGGTAAATGCCGAAGGCCGAAAGGGACTAACACCTCCGTTAAGAGTAAGATCAAGACAAGAATTGCGCTCCGACTGACAGAACCGCATCTCGCAAAGACATAACGGCTACAATCAGAGGCTGCCGCGCGCAAATACTTTAGCGTTTTCCGCAACAAGTCCTAGTTCCGAGTGTGAGCGGCGTGCACAATGACCGGCTGCAGGACCACAGGCTCCATTTCAGATACACGTGAAACGGGATCTCCAAAACATGACGGCTCAAACGGCGGACGTGATCGTCATCGGCGGGGGCGTCGCCGGGTTGAGCACCGCCATGCAACTGGCCATCCACGGGGCAAAGGTGCTGGTCGTCGAGCGCCAGCGGATCGGAAACGGCTCGACCGGGCGGGCAGCAGGGCTGCTCGGACAGCTTCGAGGAACGGCCGAAGCCACGCGGATGCTCATGGACGGCGTGGAGATCGTCAGGGAACTTGAACGGTGTGCGGACGTTGAAATCTTCGTTCAGACTGGATCGTTGCGGATTGCCGAGACACCAGAGCGCGCTCGAGAGATTGTGGATCTGGTCGAAATGGGCAGAGCCATCGGTTTCGAAATCGATCACATTCCGATTGGCGAGGTCTCAGAAAAACTGCCCTACATGCGGACCGATGATCTGTTGGACGCCTGCTACTGTCGCACGGATGGACACCTGCAGCCGGCCGAACTGGTCAGCGCTTACATCCGGATCGGCAAGAGCCACGGCGTTGAGTACAAGGCGAACTGCCCTGTCGAAGGGATGATGATCGAAGGCGGCAAGGTAAAAGGAGTGAAGACGCCTGACGGCCCTTTGTACGCTCCCACGATTGTCAATGCAGGGGGACCATGGTCGTATCTTCTCGCCGAGTTGGCCGAAACTGTTCTGCCAACGGCCGCGGTGGGACATTACTATCTAACAACTCGGCCAGACGATAGCCGTCGAATCGATCGCTTCAGCCCGGCGGTGCGAGATCGCCATTTGCGCCTTTACACGCGCGCCGAAAGTGGCGGCTTGATCGTCGGCATGTACGGCGAAGAGACGGTCGAGTACGACATGGAAAAACTGCCCGTCGACTTCGACATGTCGGCCATGAAGACACGGTTGGATGACATCCACGTCGCCACACTGATTTACGTCGCCGGGCAGCGATTTTCCTGGATCAACGAACGCACGCCGATGACCATCACCTCCGGAATCATGACCTTCACACCTGATGGAAAACCGTTCTGCGGGAAGATGCCGGACATCGAGGGGCTGTACTACTGTTCGGGCTTCTGTGGCCACGGGATCGTGCAAAGCCCGGCAATCGGAGTGATTATGGCTGACCTGATCCGCAACGGCCAAACCGACTATGATATCGCGGCGATCGAAGCGGACCGCTATTTCGATTCTCCGGATTTCCAGGAGCGCGCCGAGATCAAAGCCAGCTGTTATCAAATGCACGGGGGATACTACGGTCGCGTTGAGGGAAAGAAACAGTAGCCATTTCACTGGGCGCCATCTCAACTAGGCAAGGTGTAGCGCCGTCTCGCGGTACGATACGTGTATCGCTATGACCATGAAGATTCTTGTACCAACAAAACGAGTGCCTGATACGGACCAGAAAATCCGTGTGCGGGGCGATGGCATCGGGATCAAAGAGGACAACCTGCCGTTCGTACTCAATCCGTTCGACGCTATCGCGGTCGAAGAAGCTTTGCGGATCAGAGAGAACTCGACGGAAGAAGTCGAGGTTGTGGCCGTCGGCATCGGTTCGGGCGAGTACGAAAACGAACTCCGCACGTCACTCGCCATGGGGGCCGATCGAGCGATTCTGATTGAGTGTGCCCAGTCGCTCGATCCGTGGAACGTGGCTCGAATCCTGCGTGAAACCGTCAAGCGGGAGAAGCCCCATCTTGTCATGATGGGAAAGCAGGCGGTCGACGACGACGCGAATCAAGCTGGGCAATTCCTGGCCGCGCTGCTCGACTGGCCGCAGGCCACGTTTGCATCACAATTGGATTTCATCGAAGAGGGCCTGCGCGTAGCCCGCGAAACGGATGCGGGAATCGAGGTCGTTGTTGTTGGCCTGCCGGCCGTGATCACGGTCGACCTGAGGCTGAACGAACCACGCTACGCGTCATTGCCCAGTATTCTCAAGGCCAGAAAGAAACCCATCGAGCGGATCGACTTCCAGCAGCTGAGGCTCGCCCTCGAACCACGGATTCAACTACTTCGAATGGAAGCCGCTTCGATCGGGCGCAATTGCCTCCGCGTCAGTGATGTCGATCAGCTGCTTGACCAGCTTCGAGACGAAGCAAAAGTGATTTGACGGAGAAATGTATGCGTATCCTGGTCGTCGCGGAACACGACACAACAACGATTCGTCCAGGCACTCGATCTGCGGTCGGATTTGCCAACTCGGTGGCGGAGCAGACTGGCGGCGAGGTCGAATGTCTCGTACTTGGTCACGAGATCGACAGCGTCGCGCGAGAAGCGGCGTTGATTTCGCGCGTGCTCAGCGTGGACAGCCCAGCGTTGGCTGACCCGGTCGCCGACCGCTACGCGAAAGTTATTGCCGATGTGGTGTCCGATCGTAACACGGACCTTGTTGTCGCCGCATCGACATCGTATGCCAAAGACATTGTGGGCAGGGCGGCTGGGTTGCTCGGCGGAGCGATGGCCAGCGATGTTATGGGCCATGCACTTAACGATGGGCAGCTTGTGATGCGGCGTCCGATGTTTGCCGGGGCAGTGACCGCCACCGTGATGCTGACGGGATGTCCGCAAATCGTGACCATTCGTGCTTCTGCCTACGAAGCACCGCAACCCACTGAGGAGGCGCTGGAGATCACGGCGATCAATATTGACGAGTCGACATTGCCCAGTCACATCCGCTTCGAGCGTGTCGATTCCAAATCGAGTCATCGACCCGATGTGACGGATGCGAGGATCGTCGTCTCCGGCGGGCGAGCGATCAAGAATTTGGATGACTACGAGTGCCTCGTCGGTGGGCTGGCCGATCAGCTTGGCGGCGCGGCGGGCAGTTCGCGTGCGCTGGTCGATGCCGGTATCACGACCAACGACCTCCAGGTCGGCCAGACCGGCAAGATCGTCGCACCGGATTTATACTTTGCGCTGGGGATCTCTGGCGCCGTGCAACACTTGGCGGGGATGAAGAACTCCAAGGTCATTGTAGCGATCAACAACGATCCAGACGCGCCCATTTTTGAAATGGCCGACTACGGTTTGGTGGGAGACGTATACGAGCTAGTTCCTCAACTTATCCAGAAACTCGATGCCAGATGATTCAGTCACTCGCGAAATATTCGGGAATATCGACACCTTGTCGAAGTGGATTTTCTATGCGCTAGTTGCCGGATCGCTCGGGTGTTTCGCATACGGCCTCTATCGACAAGTGAGGTTGTGGAGACTGGGTCGGAACGAAGATCGCCACATTGATTGGCGGACCGCGTGCACTCGTTTCTTGAACGACGTCGTGTTTCAACAGACCGTGCGCGGCGCGCGACGACATGCCGGTACGGCGCACTTGTTGCTGTTCGGCGGGTTTTGCCTACTGTTCGTTGGCACGATCCTCATCGCGATCGAACACTATTCAGCCGCCGCTGTTGGACGCGACCCAACGAATCCGCTCTTTCACAAGGGGATTTACTTCGCGGTTTTCGAGGTCGTTCTCGATACGGCTGGACTCGCGCTGCTGGCCGGTTGTGTCTGGTTCATCAGGCGTCGTATGCGTGGCGATTCGAGCGTCGGTCATCATGGGTCGGATTGGTTGGTGCTTGGCACACTGGTGCTGCTCGGCGTCACGGGCTATTTGGCCGAAGGGTCGCGGATCGTTCGCGAGCAGACGCCGCAGCCGGGTTTCTCGTACGTCGGGTTGGGTGTGGTGCGTCTGTTCGAGTTGTTGGGAGGTACGCACGGCGGTGCTGCCACGATACATTTTGTCTTGTGGTGGACACACGCCGTTCTGGCGCTTGGCTTCATCGCAGCATTTCCATTCACTCGATTGTTGCATTCGATTGCCGGTGCGATCAATCTCGCGACACGCACGGAACGACTCGGCACATTAAATCCACTTTCAATTGAGGAAGTGGAGGCAACGGGACTGGTTGGCGCGGCGAACATCCAGGACTTCACGCGTCGGCAACTAGTTGAGTTGGATGCGTGTGTATCCTGCGGCCGCTGCCAAGACGCCTGTCCGGCGCATGAGGCCGAAAAGCCGCTCTCGCCACGCGATGTCGTGCAAGATCTTCGATCGCATTTAGTGGCTGCAGGACGAAGTGGTAGTCCCCGCGACGATGATCGTTCGTCATCGCAGAGCGTGACAACGACTTTGGCCGAGACGATCTCGGCTGAGACTGTCTGGTCGTGTACGACTTGCCACGCCTGTGTCGATACCTGTCCGCTGGGCGTTAACCCGTTGAGATTCATCACGGACTTGCGGCGAAACCTTGTGGCTGAGGGCGATCTGCGCGGCGCACCGGCTTCGTCATTGCAAAAAACGCAACGGTCTGGCAACCCGTGGGGGCTTCCCGCGGACGAACGATTGAACTGGGCTGAAGGCCTGGATGTTCCACGTGCGAGCGACAACCCAGACTTCGACATTCTCTATTGGGTAGGCTGTGCCGCGGCGTACGATCGACCAGCACAGAAAGTAGCACGTGCCGTTGTCAGGCTATTGCAGGCGGCCAACGTGAATTTTGCCGTACTCGGTCCCGAAGAGCGATGCACGGGCGAATCGGCGCGGCGGATGGGAGACGAGTTCTTGTTTCAGGAACTCGCAGCCACAAACCTGGCGACACTCGCTCGGTACTCGGTCAAAAAAATTGTCACGCACTGTCCCCATTGCCTCAACAGCTTCAAACATGATTATCCGCAATTCGGTGGACAATTCGATGTCGTTCATCACTCACAGTTTCTTGCCGAGTTGATCGCACAAGGCAAGCTGACCATTGACGAAGCGGTCACAAACTCGACGGGGAAGCTGACCTATCATGATCCTTGCTACCTGGCGCGCGTCAACAACGTGACCGAACCTCCAAGACAGTTGATGCAGTTGGCGCTTCCCGCGGCAGACGCGACCGTCGAACTGCCTCGTCGTGAGCGTAACACGGCGTGCTGTGGCGCGGGCGGAGGACGAATGTGGTTTGACGACACACCGGACAGTCGTGTCGGCGCGAGCCGTGTGAAAGAGATGCTGGAGAGTGGCGCCCAGACGGTCGTCGTGGCCTGCCCGTTTTGTCTGACCATGATCCGAGACGGCCTTGCCGCACATGGCGGTGACATCGAAACAAGGGATATTGCCGAACTGCTTGCCGAGGCACTGGACACGAATGACTGAGAAGCAGAAACCAGGTCGCCTGACGGACTGGCTCGCATCGATGCCGGCGCCGGTATTCATGTCGTTTGCCATCGCGAGCTCATTCTCGACGTACTTCTGCATGTACGCCTTTCGCAAACCATTCTCGGCCGCCAAGTACGAAGGGCTGCAGTTTTTCGCCACCAGTCTCGACCTGAAGACGGTGTTTGTGGTCAGCCAGATTATGGGTTACACGCTTTCGAAAGTCATTGGAATCAAGATCTGTTCAGAAGTGGCTCGCAACAATCGGACACGGATGCTGGTGGCCATGATCCTCGTCGCACAGCTGGCGCTGTTGCTATTTGCTGTATTGCCTCACAACCTCAAGGTCGTGGCGATCTTCGTCAACGGTCTGCCTCTGGGAATGGTCTGGGGGTTGGTCGTGTGGTACCTCGAGGGACGCCGCACTTCGGAAATGCTGCTGGCTGGACTGAGTTGTTCGTTTATCCTCGCTAGCGCATTTGTGAAGGACATCGGTCGCTGGCTGATGAGCGTGCACCAGGTGGATCAGTTTTGGATGCCCTTCGTCACAGGCTTGATCTTTTTGCCACCGTTTCTACTGTCCGTATGGTTGTTGAATCAGCTCCCGCAGCCGACCGACGAGGACGAGCAAGCGCGAGTCAAGCGACGAACGATGGACGACAGCCAGCGCTGGCAGTTCGTCAAACAGTTCCTGCCCGGAATGCTGATGCTGTTGATCGCGTATTTCTTTCTGACGGCATATCGCGACTTTCGCGACAACTTCGGCGTCGAGATCTTTCAACAACTGGGGTACGGCGAGAAAGAAACGGCCATCTTCATGCGTTGCGACACATGGGTGGCCTTTGGCGTGCTCGGAGCGTTGGCGATGCTGAACCTGATTAAAAACAACCGCCTGGGATTGATCGGTGCATTCGCGATCATGAGTGTAGGTACCGCGATGATGGGAATCGGCACATTGCTTCACGATGCAGAACAGATCGACGGCCTGACGTGGATGATTATGTGCGGGCTCGGTACGTATTTAGCCTACGTGCCGTACGGGAGTGTGCTGTTCGACCGCTTGATCGCATCGACTCGGGCCGTTGGGACGGCCGTGTTCGCGATTTATGTTGCTGACTCGATTGGTTACGGTGGGGCAATCAGCGTATTGCTCTCCAAAGACCTCCTTGCTGGCGATGTCTCGCGATTGGATTTCTTTCGTTATCTCACTTACTTCATGGCCATCCTCGGCACGGTGCTGTTGAGTGCGAGTTGTGGCTACTTCATATTGTTTCACAAGTCGACACATGTCAGGGCGCCGGAAGACTCGACATGATCATGCCAGGCAAAGAGAACGCGCGGAATCGAGGATCGATGACAAACACGAACAGTTCGGTGCGAAGTAGCCACGTTGTCGGCCTCCACGTCGTGGGCCACGTTCGCGTGCGTCGTGATTCGCCACAACAATGCAGAGAGACCGTGCCACAACAAGTTCTGGGCCGCTCTCCCGACCGGTTGGTCGGGGAGCGGGTCAACAGGATCGAGCGGTAGCTCGGTTTGGTTCGAGGCCCTGCCTCGTTAGCCTCTATGTGGAAATCACGTTTCGAATCGGCCATCGACGCGGGGCGTAGTGAGAGTCCGAAACGCGACGACGTCTTGGATGATTGTAAGTCGTCGATGAAGGACAACAAGCTGATCGTCGTCCTGATGATTGGAATAGACCGGCAGTTGGGCCGGCGGCGGATAAGAAGTTTCAAAGAGCAATTCATGCTGGCAAATCGATGTTTGGATCCTGAAACACCCAGCCCGATCGACGCCGGTTCGTTACTTGACATACGAATACTGATATCTTGTTTTTACTCGCCAACACCGCGCGAAACTCCCAATTAACGGCACTTGTAGAGAAGAGTCGAACAATGCAACGGACGGACTCTGACATCGGCTCGTTTGGAAAGTGCTTGATGGCGCTTGCTAGCTTGATGGTGGTTGCCGCCTTCCTCATCGGCTCGACAAACTGTAGTCGCTCGTCCCAGACTGCCAACCCATCGACTGCTTCCGATACGAGTGTCGAGAAGTCTCCTGATTCCTCCAGCGAAGCGCCCGAAGCAGATTCGCCTGCCGAACCAGCAGCGAAGGACGCGCCGTCTTCCGAACCGGACGCCAAGGCAGCAGCCACAGACGAGCCAGCCGTCGAAAAGGCAGCTCCGACAGCCGCTCCCCAGCCGACAAAGACCGGCGCACAGCTCTACGCTCAGCACTGCGTGGCCTGCCACGGAGCCAATGGCGATGGCAAAGGACTGGCCGCCTCCTTTCTCTTCCCCAAGCCTCGTGACTTCCGGGCCGGGAAATTTCGTCTCATTAGCACGCAGAACAACGTGCCGAACGCCAAGGATCTGCATGATGTGCTAGCGCGTGGTATGCCCGGTTCGTCGATGCCGCCCTGGGATCATCTGACGGAAGCTGAGCGGATGTTATTGGTTCAGGAAGTCATGCGTCTCCGCCAAGAGGGGGCTGCCGAGCAGTACGTCCAGTTGCTGATCGAATCCGAGGGTCTCCCAAAGGAGAGTTTGGATGTTCGTAAATCAGCTAAGAAACAACACTTAAAAACTGCACGATCTCCGAGGGGAGATGACTGGATCTAAACTCTTCACACGAGAAAGACCTAAAAGCGGTATGATCTTCTTGACGTTCGGTGGCTGAAGCTCACTGCAGAGAAGGCCGCAACACAAACCTAGGATGCTCCGGCAGTACAAACGTCTCAATTAGGAGACCATTTAATGCAATCGATTCAAGTCGCTGCAGTCAGCATGAATAGCCCGCTGGGTCAACAGGAAGAAACGCTTCAGCGAATTTGTGATTTTTGCGAAGGTGCGGCGAACGAAAAGGCCGAACTCGTGCTCTTTCCCGAACTCGTCATTCATGGACACTGTACCCCAAATACCTGGGAAGTCGCGGAATCTATTCCGGACGGTCCGAGTGTTCAACGTCTTGCCGAGTTCGCAAGACGATTCGGGCTATTCCTTTCAGCCGGTATGAGCGAAAAGGAAGACGACATTGTCTTCAATACACAAGTCCTGGTTGGCCCTGACGGCTTTATTGGTCGACAACGCAAACTACACACGTCGCGTGATGAATCGTTCTTTTACAAAGGTGGACGCGATATTGAAGTATTCGATATCGGAAAGTGCAAGGTCGCCAGCGTTATCTGTTATGACAACCAGTTCCCGGAGATCGCCCGCATCGCGGCACTCAAAGGAGCAGACGTAATCCTCATGCCACATGCCGCACGCGAAGGACGCTGGGACGACACTCCCGAATCCGAGGCCGCCGCACGACGCCACATCTTCGACTACTTCAGCGGGTATCGACAACGTGCACGTGAGAACGCGTGCTTTTGTGTCTATACAGATCAGGCGGGCGTCGCCGGCTACGTTGATTCCCTGCCGCGAGATCATCTCAATCAGCCGCATCATCCCGGCGGCGCAATGATCATTGCTCCCAACGGCACAATTTTGAAGCACGCGCAACTCGACAGAATTCGCGACGAGATGATCGTCCAGCAACTTGAATCCTCGCAGCTTGCCGAGTGCCGCAGCCATCCGAACTACACACTTCGCACGCGCCGACCGGCATTGTTCGGCGAACTCGTGCGCGACCAACTGACCGGTTGAAACAAACTCGCTGCCGTTTCTCAGAGGGTGAAGACTATGGATGGTGTTACCACCGAAATGCTCAAACAACTGGGCGCTGGAATCCCCATCGCTGCCGTTTGCAAAACTGCCGGTTGCACGCGCGCCGAATTCGATCGATGGTGGCGGGAGTGTGTCGCAAAGCGAGTACCAGCTGCCAGTGGAGACGTCCACGCAGCGGTGAAGGCAGCAGTGAGCATCCAGCGCGATCAGCGAGGCATTCCGCACATCCACGCCGAGAACGACGAAGACTTGTTCGTAGGGTTCGGCTACGCCATGGCGCAGGATCGACTGTTCCAGCTGGATTACCTGCGACGCAAAGGCGCTGGAAGCCTGGCGGAAGTGTTGGGGGTGGAGGCTCTGCAATCGGATCTGCTCGCGAGGACGGTCGGTCTGCGCCGCATCGCCGAAACCGAATGGAGGCGGTTACCAGAAACAGTGCAGACGCTGCTGACTTCGTTCACCGCTGGTATCAACGCTGTAATCGAGCAATCGACAGGTAACCTGCCGATCGAGTTCGACTTGCTTGACTACCGGCCCGCACCGTGGACCGAAATCGATTGTCTGACAATTGAGAGCGACCTTCGCTGGTATCTTACTGGCCGCTTCCCTGTCATCGTCATTCCAGAATTGGTCAAACGAAGTTTAGGAGACGGCGATTTGAGACGGGAGTTTCACTGCGGTGAAGCGCTCGACGAGTACCTTTTACCGCCTGATGGTTATCCGAAGACGAGGCCCGAGCGAACTACCGAATCCATTGGTCCGCCAATGGGCGGTTTCGACGATGGGACCGGTAGTAACAACTGGGTCGTCGGCGGAAAGTTGACCGAAAGTGGCAAGCCGCTCGTCGCCAGTGATCCGCACATTGCGATCGAGGCGGTATCCTGTTGGTATCAAGCCCACCTTCACGGCGGTTCGTTTAACGTTGCCGGCATGACCCACGTCGGGATGCCGGCGATCATGTTCGGCCGCAACGAAAAGGTAGCCTGGGGCATTGCGAACAACATCTGCTCGCTCCGGGATCTCTATCAAGAGAAGACTGACCCCGATCACCCAGGCTGTTTTCTTTTTAACGGCCAGTGGGAGCCGTGGCGCGAACGCACCGAAGAGATCGTCGTTCGCCATGCGGAGCCGGTCACGAAGACGGTTCGAATTTCTCGCAACGGCCCGATTATTGACGAGCTGTTGCCATCACCCGCTGACAAGACCGGTCCAGTCTCATTGCGATGGCTTGGAAATCACGAGGGTGGCTGGCTGACGGCACTGCTTGGCATGGACCGTGCTCGCAATGCAGCCGATTTCAACGAGTCGTTGCGGCCGTGGCACGTGCCGACATTTTCGCTTGTCTTTGCCGATACCGAAGGCCATATCGGCCTCAAGATCAGCGGTCGTATTCCAATTCGCAATGTCGTTGAGCAGGGCTATCGCCCTGGATACGATCCGGCGCATCAATGGGACGGTCTTATCTCCTTTGAAGACATGCCAGGTGTGATCGATCCCGATCAATGGTTCGCCGCGACGGCCAACAATCCTCTCGCCACGACGGACTATCCGTATCCGCTTTCGTGTACTGCGCCTGCTGGATACCGCGCTCGTCACATTCGCGAAATGATCGAGTCCCACGAACCGGCAACCATCAATTCCGACGACTTCCGCAATATGCAATTCGACGTGCTCTCCCTTCGAGCGGTGAACTGCCTCCCGCCCCTTCTCGCCATCCTCGATGCCGCGTCGGAAGAGGATGAACGGACTCGGTCAGCGATCGACGCACTGAGTGCTTGGGACGGAAACGTACTTCCCAAGTCGATTGGCCCGACAGTTTTCAATGTTTTCTTCACATATTGGACGCGAACGGTCGTTGCGGCGCGCTTTGACGAGGATGCTCGGCCACTGGTGGCAATGGCTGCCGAAGGCCTTGCGGCACGACTTCTTGCCGAAGACCAGCACGGGTGGTTCGCAGGCGGCGATCGAAACGAACGTGTTCGCGCGGCCTTTCAACAAGCGCTGGCGGATCTCACGCAGCGTCTTGGACCATCCGTTGCTGGCTGGCAGTGGGAGAGGTTGCACCGCTTGACGATGGACCACGTTCTGGCCTCGCGTGGCGATCTGGCAGAACTGCTTAACTACGCTGGTATGGGTGTGCGGGGTGACATGCAGTCGGTCTGTAACTCCGGCAGCGGGCCCGACTGGTCGGCGACGACAGGTGGCGGCTTCCGCATGATTGCCGATCTGTCTGACTCGACGACGCTTCAAACCGTCGATGCACCCAGTCAGTCGGGACATCCCGGCAGCTCGCACTATAAGGACCAACTGGATGATTGGCTGGCGGGCAGCTACCACGACCTTCCGCTTGCCCGAGAACGCAATGCCGTTGACGCCAGCCTCACGTTACAGCCGGGCTGCCCCAGCGACGTCGAGGCCTGTTTCGATCTGTAGCCGCAGCCCTCGCCGAAACAGCTTTACAAGTTAATTCAGTTCGTTGCATGAAGCAGGAAGAGCGATCACCAGCCGCATTGTGTGGCGAGTTTGTCTGTTCTTTCTGCCCCAAAGGGGCAAAATATATCAGCCCAGGGCAACGCCCTGGGAGGGTGAAAGTGAAGATTCCTAGCCCTGAAAGGGCGAAACAAGTTTTGAATTGCTTCGTGTTGTTACGTTTTGTTCTGCCCTTCGGGGTAACAACTCGTTTATCGAAAGCGAGATGGCCGCATGAACCACTGCCAGGTAGGGTGACTAAGGATCGTTCGAGGAATTGCTGCCCGATAGTCGCCTTTCGCTCCGCGAAAGGCGACAACAAAAAATCGAGCACTGCTAAGGCACACGGAGCGAAAGACGACAATAAAAGATCGAACACTGCTAACCGATCGCCATATCCGGTTCCTCGCGGGTGATGAATTCCAGCAGCGCGGGTCTCCCGTCGCGCGTGACGCGGATCGCCTGTTCGAGCGCAGGAACGATTTCGCCAGGCTGTTCGACTCGCTTTGAATATGCGCCCAGGCCGCGAGCAACCTCGCTGTAGTTGCCACTGAGGAACTTGGTGCCGTATCGCTCGCAGGCTATTGGAATATGTTTTTCGTAGTTCCCCATGGCAGAGTTGTTCAAAAGCAACGTCAGAATCGGAATCTGTTCGCGCACGGCGGTCTCCACATCCATGCCGACCATGCCGAAAGCAGCGTCGCCCAGGAAGTTGACGACCAGTTTTTCCGGGGCCGCCAACTTCGCACCCATCGCCGCGCCAAGCGAGAAGCCAAGCTGTGTCGAATGCCCCCAGCCAATGTAGCCGCGCGGCGTGACCGACTCGTAGAGAGGTACCAGCTGATCGCGCGGATTGCCAGAGTCGTGCGTCACGATCGTGTCTGCCGGATCGATCATGCGCATGAAGTCGCCGATCACGCGATAGGGGTTTAGCGGAACTTCATCGGACGTCAGCTTCGGTTGCCAACGAGCCTGCCACGACTCGCGAATTGAGGCCACGTGGCGCTCTGCATTCTGACATTTCGCTGTAGCTTCGCCGCCAATTTCGTCACGCGCCCTGTCCACCATCTGCCGCAAGATCAGCTTGGCGTCGCCCAGGATCGCCACATCGGCGGAGTAGTCCTTGTTCAGATCAGAAGGATCGACTGTGGCGTGGACGATACGCTTCCCGGCTGGGACGTCGGGAGCAAAGGTTGTCTTTGACAGGCTGGCTCCGATCGCGAAAACTGCATCGCAGTGTTGCAGATAATCGCGGGCCATTTCCGTGATCGCATACGATCCCACACCCAATGCCAGCGGGTGCCGCTCGTTAAAGGCGCTCTTGCCCAGCAACGTCGTCATCACGGGCGCGCCCAGCAGTTCGGCCAGCTCAGTCAATTCGTTCGATGCCTGCGCGTAAAGGACGCCTTGCCCCGCCCAGATCATTGGCCGCTTGGCTTCGATGAGTAGCCGCACCGCGTCGTCAATCGCGGTGGGATCTCCTGCTGCGCGCAATGCAGTTACCGGCGCGTAATCCAGCGGCTCCGCTAAAGCTTCTCGGGCGACGTCTACTGGAACTTCCAACATCACCGGGCCTGGACGACCTGATCGTAGCAATGTGAAAGCGCGACGCATACGTTGCGCGACCGCTCCGGCTGACGGAATCATGTCCGCCCATTTGGTAGTCGCTGTGAAGTGCTTCACGGCATCGAATGTCGGCGACACGCCAACAGAATCGCGCCCGGGATGGCCGGGCAGGAAGAGCACGGGGCTCGAATCGGTGCGGGCATGCGCAATTCCCGAGAAGGCGTTCTCGGCTCCGGCGGCCTGTTGGACCGTGATCACCCCGATGCGCTGGCCAGACGTGGTACGCGAAAATCCGTCGGCCATATTCTCGGCCACACTTTCTTGCCGAGCCACGATCGGCCGAATGCCGGCCTCGGCAAGTTCTTCCATAATCGGTGTGAATGGGAAGCAGAAGACGTGCTCAACGCTCTCGCGTTTGAGGATTTCGGCGATGGCTTGGCTGCCATTCATCTGGCGTTCCTGATCTTAGCAGTGCTCGATCTTTTGTTGTCGTCTTTCGTTCCGCGAAAGCACGTTCCTTTCGCGGAGCTTCGTTAGAAGAATCTGTGGGTGAAGTTGGGTTCCGGGAGCGCGCCGAGATTGTGATAGAGCGCGGTCTCGTAGGCTTCTTGGGTACGAAATCCGTAGGATTTTCTGGTGATCAGTTTTAGTTTGTTGTTGAATCCT
>MPMF02331059.1_pt1 | contig 16303 bp, 19 predicted proteins | sample 1617271 | NCBI WGS metagenome assembly MPMF02 (sample SAMN05944812, study PRJNA350692) | marine metagenome | biome: marine; feature: ODZ; material: water; isolation source: 120 m water sample prefiltered with 30 um filter, filtered on to 0.2 um... | place: Pacific Ocean | collected 2012-04-09... | reverse complement strand
TTGCTTCATTTTAATAGATTAATAAAAAAATCAGTCTGATCCCGAATTTAATCCTTTTCTATTTTTAAATGCCGAAATTAAAGTGCCATCGTCTAAACTTTCAATTTCTCCACCCACGGGTAAACCTTGAGCAAGTTTTGAAACTTTAATATTAATATTTTTTAAACTATCTAGAATATAAAATGCTGTTGTTTGACCTTCTACTGTAGCACTGGTTGCTAAAATAACTTCATCTATATTATTTTTTTTTACTCTTTCAATTAATGAATCTAAAAGCAAATCTTCTTTCCTTTGAGAATTTGAATTAGGCAATGTTCCTCCAAGAATATGAAAATAACCTTTGAAAATACTTGAACTTTCAATAGTCCATTGATCTGCTATATTTTCTACCACACAAATTTTATTATATTTTTTTGAATTATTCTGACAATTTTCGCAATTTGAATTATTGGATTTTAAAGAACCACAATTTTTACATCTAGCTACATTTTTATATGCTTCGCTTAATGTTTGGGCTAGTGGTTTCATTAATTCTTGACGATTGTTAATTAATTTTAAAATAATTCTCTTTGCGGATTTTGGGCCTAATCCAGGTAATTTTGAAATAAGTTTAATTAAGTTATAGATTTCTGAAATATTCTGCATTAAATCAAAGTGGCCATTTAAATCCTGGAATGCCAAAGCCACCTGCTGCTTTAGAAATTTCATCAGAAGTTTTTGACTTTAGTTGATTTTTTGCATTTGAATGGGCTGCTCTTATTAAATCAACAACAATACCTTTTTCTTCTTTTATTACTTCATCACTAAGTTCTAAATTAATCATTTCACCTTCACCATTCAATGTTACTTTTACAGCATCACCTCCTGAAACACCTATAACCTCGATTTGTTTAATTTTTTCTTGGCTCTCCTTCATTTTTGCTTCTACTTCTTTGGCTTTTTCTAATATTTTACTAAAATCAGTCATCTTTATGTTCATTTTTTTTAAATTCTACCAATTCAGCATCAGGTAAAATTTCTAAAACTGTATTATATATTTTGTTTTTTTTGACATTGTCAAAAATTTTATCTTTATTTGTTTTTTCCTCTTGTTTTTTTGAAATTAATCCTTTTTTTTTTGAAAGCGAAATAATCCATCTTGTATTGGTCCATTCATATAACTTATTAGATAATTCTTTTATAAAATCTTTATCTAAATTTTCATTAAAAGCTATTTCAATTCTACCTTCAACAAAAGTTACAAGATTAACATTAGATTCTAATTCGTATTTTAATTTAATTTCTTTTTTTTTTATGCACAATTCAATTAATTCTTCAAAATTATTTATAAATAATTTACTAGTAGTTTCTTGAGATTTTATTTTTGGTTTTATTTCATCTTGTTGAGCTATATTTTTAATTTGATCAACAATTTTATTACTAGCTGATGTTTTTTTTTCATTATTTGTATTATCTAATTTATCTTTAGTAATTACTGAATCTTTAAAATCTTTTAAATACATAAGTCTAACTAAGAACATTTCTACACATAAATTCGGATTTGCAACAATATCCAATTCATCAATAGTATCTATCGTAAATTGCCAAAATAAAATTATATCTTTTGGATTTATTGTTCTTGAAATTTTGTCAATTGCATTAAATTCATCATCATTTAGTGAAAAATTAGTTCCATCCAATTTTATAGATGAAATATTTTTTATAAAATATAAAATTTCTAAAAAGTCATTTAAAAATATTTTAGGCTCAACACCAGCCTCATATATTTTTCTATAAATATTAATAACTTTATTTTCATCTCCTTTAAATAAATTTTGAAATAATTCAATTAATGAACTTTTATCAAAATAACCATAAATTTTTTGGGCTTTAATTAAATCTAATTCTTCTCCTTGAGAATTGCTTAATAGTCCTCGATCTAATAAGGATAGAGCGTCTCTAACAGACCCTTCTGAAAGTTTAACAATTAATTTTAAAGCCTCATCGGTTACTCTTCCTTTTTCTTTTTCAGTAATTTTTTTTATAAATTGAAATAATTGATCTGATTTTATTCTAGACAAATCAAATCTTTGACATCTCGAAACAATTGTTATTGGTACTTTTCTGATTTCAGTTGTTGCGAATATAAATTTTAAATATTCTGGTGGTTCTTCCAAAGTTTTAAGCAAGGAAGCCCAGGCCTGTTTCGATAACATATGGCACTCATCTAAAATATATATTTTATACTTAGATGATGTAGGGGCATATCGAGAAAATTCTATAAGTTCACGTGTGTTTTCTACAGAAGATTGACTTGCTGCATCAAGTTCGAATATATCTATATGATTTGAGTTGGTAATTGCTTCGCAGTTTTCACAAAAATTATCTTTGCATAAATTTTCAAAACCATTTTTACAATTTAATACTTTTGCAATTATTCTGGCAATTGACGTCTTGCCTGTACCTCTTATGCCAGTTAATAGATAAGCGTTTGGAACTTTATTTAGTTTTATAGAATTGTATATTGTTTCACCGATTAATTCTTGACCTATCAATTGATCAAAATTAACAGGTCTGTATTTTAAAGCCAATACTGTTGAGTTATTTGTCATTATCTAAGGAGACCAACCAACCTAGAAAATACTCATTACCCTTGCTCTCTTTCGAGTCTAGGGGAGTTCATGGTAACACCACCTGATTGGCCTCCAGATTTATTATATCAATAATGTTTTCTAATCTACAGTAAACTTAAAAATTATTTTTGTCTTAATTTATCTGAATTAAAAACACCTAGTACGTGCATATCTTCACAATGGAGTCCCAAATCTTTCAAAGAATTTTTAATTTTTTGATCTTCAATATGTCCTTCGATGTCGCAAAGGAAAAAATAAGAAGAAAATGAATTTTTTTCAGGAAAACTTTGTAGTTTGGTCATGTTAACGCCATTATAGGCCAGTCCTGATAGAGCTTGTACTAGTGCTCCATGTTTGCTTTTTAGCTTAAATAAAATAGATGTAATATACATTTCGTTTTTAAATTCTGGTTGATAAATTTCTTTTCCCATCAATAAAAATCTAGTTACATTATTTTTGTCATTTTGAATTTTTTCTTTTATAATTTCAAGACCATAAATATCTGCGCTTAGACTTGATGCAATTGCTGCTTTAGTTTTGTCTTTTGACTCGGAAACATACTTGGCAGACCCTGCTGTATCTGCTCTTACATTTTCAATTAAATTATTTTTTTTTATAAAATCTGATGATTGACTTAAGGCTTGAGCATGAGAATAAACATCTTTTAAATCTGACAATTTTGATCCTTTTATTCCTAATAAATTATGTTTTATTGGAAAAAAATGCTCAGCATAAATATTTAATCTGTATTTAAATATTAAATATTCAACACCTATATTGCCTGTTGTTTTGTTTGACTCAGGTATGATGCTTCTTATAGAATTATCTTTACTTGCTTTTTCAAAACATTCATCAAATGTTTTGCAAGATATTGTTTCGCAGTCAGGATACATTTTTTTTGCACAACTTTCGCTGTAACTGCCTGGTATACCTTGATATGCTATTTTCATAATTTTAATTCTTATATTCCATTAATTTTTTAATTTCCATATAATCCTCATGGGTATCAACACCAATTGGTGATGAATTTGCTAAAATTACATCAATTAAAATATTATTTTCCATGGCCCTTAACTGTTCTAATTTTTGTGAAATTTCATTTTCAGTTTGTTTTAAATTAACGAATTTTTCTAAAATTGAAACTTTATATAAATATATTCCAATATGATGATAAACATTTTCTTGATTATTTTGCAAAACTTTTCTTAAAAATTTTTTTGCCTTGGTAATACTATCTTTCGATATTTTTTCCTCAGAAATTACTTTCACAATATGATTTTTACTGAACATTATTTCATTTTTTATTTCGCATGCCAATGTTGCTATTTCAGATTTATTATTAATTGCTTGTTTATGAAGATTTTTAACATCCTCAATATCTATCATTGGTTCATCACCTTGAAGATTGATTACATAGTCGACTTTTTTATTATTAAGTTTTTGTAAAGCCTCAAAAATCCTATCTGTTCCAGTTTTGTGATTTTTTTCTGTCAAAATACATTTGCCACCATTTTTAGTAACTTCTTCGTAAATTCTTTCATCTCCAGTAGCTACATAGGTGTCTCCAATTTCAGCTGATTCAGCTTTTTGATAAACATGATTAATAATTGATAAACCATTAATTTTTAAAAGAGGTTTATTGGGTAATCTTGTTGCCGCTAACCTTGAAGGTATTAAAATTATTGTTTTAGTCATAAATTTAAGCTTTTATGCGTCTTTCAGACGCAACAATTAAAACTAAATTTAGTATTTTTTTTGTTTAACATGTTATACGACCATAATAATAAAAAATCATGGATTCCTTTGAAATAAACAAAATAGTTGCAGCAGTTCTCGTTGTTTTTTTAGTGGTTTTTGGAATAGGTAAAATTTCAGATATGGTTTTCCATGTCGAAAAACCGAATACTAGCGCCTATAAAGTTGAAGTTTCAACGGCAAGTTCAACTGAGGATTCAAATACAGAGCAGCTTGTTGATGTTACAACATTATTAGCTATGGGCAATCTAGATGAAGCTAAGAAAGTGTGGAAAAAATGCTCCGCGTGCCATTCAATAAAAAAAGATGGAAAAAATAAAATTGGACCTGCGCTTTACAATGTGCTTGGTAGGAATGTTGCTGCTCTAAATGACTATAAATATTCTAAAGCTTTTGAGACTTATGGAAAATCTTGGACATTCGAAGAAATGAACGGATTTTTAACAAAACCACAAGCTTATATTAAAGGAACAAAGATGGCTTTTGCTGGATTAAAAAAAGAAAAAGACAGAGCTTCGATTATTCTGTTTTTGAATCAAAATTCTGACAATCCACTGCCTCTACCTTAATTTTCCAAAACAATATAGTAAAATACTTTTTTGAACATAAACTCTATTTAAGGCTTGTTGCCATACTTTAGATTGTTTTCCTAAAAAAACTTCATTTGAAACTTCTGAGCCTCTTGGCAAACAATGAAGAAAGATTCCATTTGGTTTTAAAAAACTCATAACTTTTGAATTCACTTTAAATTTGTTAAAATCTTTTAGTTTTTTAGATTTATTTACTTTATCGTTCATACTTATTACTTTATCTGTAAATAACACATCGCTACCTATTGTGGCTTGTTTAACATCATTAAATATTTTAATTTTTCCTTTATTTTTTTTTGACCAGTTTATTAACTTTTTGTTAGGTGCATATTTTTTTGGACAACCAATATTTAATTTAAAAGAAAATTTTACAGAAGCTTCAATTAAACTATTAATGACATTATTATTACCATCTCCAATCCAGCAAATTTGTAACTTTGAAATGGGTTTCTTCTTAATTTCTTCAATAGTAAAAACATCACTCAAAACTTGGCTTGGATGTGAAGAGGGGCTTAATCCATTTATTATCGGAATAACCATATGCTTTTTAAATTCTTCTAATTTTTTGTCACTATCTGTTCTAAGCATAAATGCATTTCCAAAAGTAGATAGAATTTTTGCAGTGTCTGCTATACTTTCGCTTCCTTTTGATAGATGCAACTCATCAGACCTTAAAGTTAAAGCACTTCCGCCAAGTTGTTTTATAGCAAGATAAAAACTTAATCTTGTTCTTAAACTAGATTTTTCAAACATTTGAATTAACATTTTTCCTTTAAGAGGAGAATCTTTGTCTAATTCAAGAACATTAGATTTTTTTCTTTTATTCTTTCTTTTTTTTGCATCTAAAATTATTTTTTTTAAATCCTTAGATGAAATATCTCTTATATTAATAAAGTTTTTCATTTTACATTAAATTCTTTGCAAACTTTTCTTACAATTTTAATCGCAAGATCTATTTCTGATTTTTTAACATTAAGAGGGGGCAATATCCTTACTACATTTTCTGCCGCTCTTATCGTGAGCAACTTATTATCCTCTAATTTTTTAATAAATTTTGCTTGATCATTATAAAGCTGTAATCCTATTAACAATCCAACTCCTCTAACCTCCTTAATTAATTCTTTATAATCATTTTTGATTTTATTTAGTTCATAGTAAAAATATTTAGATATTTTTTCCACATTTTTTAGAAATCCTTTTTTATAAATTTGATCAAGTACAGCATTTCCAACGCTCATTGCAAGTGGGTTTCCTCCAAAAGTTGAACCATGTGTACCCGCAATATTTATTCCTGAAGCAGCTTTTTTTGTCATTAAAACTGCTCCTATTGGAAATCCACCCCCTATACCTTTTGCTATTGGGACTATATCTGGTCTAATTTTTGCCTGTTCAAAATAAAAAAGAGTTGATGATCTGCCAATTCCGGATTGAATCTCATCACAAATTAACAATATTTTTTTTTCATTACATATTTTTCTTAATTTTTTTAAAAAACTATTGCTATGAACTTTAATGCCACCTTCTCCCATAATTGGTTCTATCATTATGGCCGCTGTATTTTTAGTTATAGATTTTTTTAGTGATTTAAGATTGTTAAATTCAAAGTGATCAAAACCTCCTGCTTTTGGACCAAATCCTTCGATCATTTTTTTTGATCCACTTGCATGAATTGCTGCAATTGTTCTTCCGTGAAATGAATTTTTTATACAAAGAATTCTATTTTTTTTTGATTTGCCGATAGAATAAAAATATCTTCTAGCAATTTTTATTGCTGCTTCTGTAGCTTCCGCTCCTGAGTTCTGGAAAATAACATAGTCAGCAAAAGTTTTTTGAGCAAGTCTTTTGGCAAGCTTTTCTCCTTCGGGTATTAAAAATGCATTTGAAACATGCCAAACTTTTTTAGATTGTTTATTAATTGCTTTAATTAAATATGGATTAGCATGCCCTAAGGAGTTTACAGCTATACCTTGCACAAAGTCTAAATATTTTTTACCATTAGTTGAATATAAAAAACTTCCCTTGCCTCTTTTAAAAGCAATTTTTCTTCTGTTATAATTTTTTGCTAAAGCGCTCATCATCAAGATTTAATTTTATATCCTTTTCTAAATAACAAATAAGAAATATACCATGTAATAAAAGATATAATTAATAGAAACATTATTCCAAATTTTATAGAACCATCCGATTGGCCAATAAATGAATATCTGAAACCATTAATCATATGAAAAAATGGATTATAATAACTCAAACTTTTTAAAATATCTGGTAATTTTTCAATACTATAGAAAGTTCCTGATAAAAAAGATAATGGCACTATTACAAAATTTGTTACTGTTGCCATTTGATCAAACTTATCCGCATAAAGACCGGCAATAATTCCGGCAGAGCCTAAAAAAAAACCAGCAAGAAATAGATACAAAAACCAAAGGAAATAGTTTTGTACGCTTAAATCTAAAAAAATTATAAATATATATGTTGATATAGAAGCTATACATAATCCTCTTGTTATTGAAGCAAGAACTAACGAAATTGTTACTTCTGCTGCTGATAATGGGCTATTTACTATATCAACAATTGTTCCCATTATCTTGCTCATCATAATAGATGAACTGGAATGAGAAAAACTTTGTTGAATTACCTGCATCATAATTAAACCATTCGCTAGAAACTCGATGTATGGAACGCCTAGTACATCTGGTCTTTCATCCCCTATTGCTAAAGAAATTACAACTAGAAATAAAATTGACGTTAGTATTGGTCCTACAAGTGTTTGTCCTGATACAATTAAAAATCGCAATACTTCTTTTTTGTAAAGGCTGAAGGCGCCTACCCAGTTAATTAAGCCGAAACGACGTACACCAATTTGATATTTATTTTCTAATTCAACCATTAATAATTACTCTTAAACTTTTTTTTTAAAAATTGTTAAAAAACAAAAAAAAAAGCTTGTTATTAATTAGTATTTATGCTCTCAAGATAGTGTTGTATAAAAACTAATATATACTAAATATTGTGTTATGAGCTGGACTGATGAAAAAGTTAATAAATTAAAAGAGCTGTGGGGCAAAGGTCAAACAGCGAGTCAAATTGCTGAAATTATTGGTGGATTAAGTAGAAATGCAGTTATAGGAAAAGCACACAGATTAAACCTATCTGCAAAAATAAAAATAAGATCAACCATTACACGAAACAAAGAAAATTTTAAATATACAAATCAGGAAACTCAAAAAAAAGGAAGAAGAAGCAAGTTTAGATCGCTAATATTAAATAAAGACTTTGAGCCGGCAAAAAATTTACAGCTGGAAGAATTAACTGATAATACTTGTAAATATATGGAAGGACATCCCGATGATAAAGAATCGTCTTTTTGTGGAAGAAAAAATGTCGAAAAATTTTCTTACTGCCCCCTTCATTTAATGATTGTATTCCAGCCTAAAGGCAAAAAAGAAAATGTTGTAGAAAAAGAAGATGAAGTTCCTCAATTTATTGAAAAAAAAATAAAATCAGCTTAAAGTAGAATTTTTCATTTAACTCTTTTGAAATCTTTATTGCTTAATATTCCTTGTAATGAATTTTTTCTAATTTATTTTCCATACTACATTTAATCTTTTTCATTAATATTTTTTTTACTTTTGTATTTATTATAATCATAATCTTTAATTAAATTTTGTTTTGCTTTTATCCCTCTATTGATTGATTTTATTGCTATAACAGATACAAAAAATAATATTATTAGTATAATAATATAAACTATATAATTTATCATTAATTTGTATTTGAAAATTTATTTCTAGAAAATTGACCACCAGTTCTCCAATTAAAACTATATTTCTCTATTTCTTCATCAAAAATTCTATTTGCCTTGAGACCTAAGTCAAAATTAGTTTTATATTTTCCTGAAGAAATATTATCGCACTTTAATAAATTTATTTGATCTACTGTTATTAATGGATTAGGCATTATTTCAAAAATTTTTGCCATCATTTTGGCTATTACCAAAGGTAAGGGGATTAATAATCTTTTTTTATCTATGGTTTTTAATATTTTTAAAATAATTTCTTTAAAAGAAAAAATTTCTGGCCCGATGCACTCTATAGTTTGTTCATTTGTTTTTCCCTGAACTACATCAAAAATTATTTGAACTAAATCCGTAACATGTATGGGTGCAAATTTAGTCTTGCCTTCATAATATATGGGTATAATTGGTAAGCGATTTAATAAAGTCATGAAATTTGTAGTAAATTTATCATCTACAGAATAAACTATAGAAGGTTTCAGCACTACAGCTCTATCAAAATTATTTTTAATTTTATTTTCTCCATCAAGTTTACTAATAGCGTAATTGCTATCTAGAGATTTTTCAATTCCAAGAGAAGAAATATGAATTAATTTTTCAATATTTTGTTTGGCAGATAATTTTGATAGAAGATCTGGAAAGTCTGTATGAATATTTTTAAAAAAATTTTTTCTTTTTTCAAATAATATTCCAATTAAGTTAATACATATTGAGCATTCCTTCACTAAATTCTTTATCTTTTCTATATTAAAGTAAGTTAATTCTACAATCTCAAGATATCCAGGATTTGCTTGGGTTTTTAAGATATATCCTTTTTGATGAATATTTCTTGTAACGGCAACAACTTTATAGTTATTTTTCGTTAACTTTCTTATTAAGTGTCTGCCTATTTGGCCAGTAGCACCGAAAACTAGAATTTCTTTAGGTTTCATATATATATTCCATCAATGGATTTAGATATTAAATTACATAAAGAAGATTTACCAGACCAAATACATTTTAGTGACAATATTGCAATAGATTGTGAGTTCATGGGTTTAAACGTTGAAAGAGATAGGCTGTGCTTAGTTCAAATTTCATCTGGAAATAATGATGCTCATATAATTCAGCTAAATAAAGATAAATACAATGCTCCCAACCTTAAGAAGTTATTGGTCGACGAAAAAATAAATAAAATATTTCATTACGCAAGAGCCGACCTGTTGTTTATAAAAAAATATTTAAATATTAATGTTAACAAAATTGCTTGTACTAAAATAATGAGCAAAATTGCTAGAAGTTATTCTGATAAACATGGTCTAAAGGATTTAATTAAAGAATTTATGAGTATTGATGTAAGTAAACAATTACAAACTTCAGATTTTGGTGGAGATCTATCAAAAAAACAACTTCAATATTGTGCTAACGATGTTGTTTATCTTCATAAAATTTACGAAGGTCTTTATAAAATTTTAATCAGAGAAAATCGGTTAGATTTATATAACAAAACTATAAAATTTCTTCCAACAAGAGTTGAACTAGATTTTGCCTCTTTCAAAGAAGATATTTGGTCTCATTAAATGAAAAATAAAAAGATCCAATTAATCGCAAAAAATGTAATTCAAGATGAAATTTATGCTTTAAAAAAATTAAAATCATCTATTGGAAATTCTTTTAATCAAATAGTAAAAACAATTTTAAATTGTAGAAATGGCAAAATAATAATATCTGGAGTTGGTAAAAGTGGAATTATAGGCAAAAAGTGGGCCGCAATGAATTCATCAATAGGAATTCCATCTTTTTTCTTAGATGCTTCCAATGCTAGCCATGGAGATATGGGACAAATAACTTCTAATGATATTGTAATATTAATAAGTTTAAGTGGACAAAGTGAAGAACTTAAAAATATAATTCAGTATACATCCAGAAATAAAAATATTAAATTAATTGGTATTACATCAAAAAAAAATCTATTCTTTACAAAAACTCAGATATTAAATTTTTATTACCATCTGTAAAAGAGGCAGACCTGGGAAATATAGTTCCTACTTCTACAACTGCAATACAACTGGCCTTAGGTGACGCAATTGCAATTACTTGTATGAGATATAATAATTTTGGAGAACTAGATTTTAAAAAATTTCATCCAGGAGGATCTCTTTCGGTAAAACTTAAAACTGTAAACGATTTGATGTTTACAGGAAATAAAATTCCTTTTGTTAAAGAAAATACCACGATGAAAGATGCTCTTAACACAATAACAAGTAAAGGTTTAGGGGTGCTATTAATAAAAAAAAGAAACATCACAACAGGAATTTTAACTGATGGCGACTTAAAAAGATTAAGTCAAAAATATGAAAATTTTCAAAAATTAACAATAAAAAAAGTAATGAAAAAAAACCCAGTTAGTGTTGATAAAAATACACTTGCAGCTCAAGCACTTTCAATTATGAATGCAAAAAAAATTACAAGTCTATGCGTTCATAAAGAAAATCAAAAAAATAAAACTATTGGAATAATTCATATACATAATATTTTAAAGGCAAATATAAGCTAAATGTCCTTAAAATCTCTAATTCAAGTTATTATAATATTAATAATCGTAATTATTTTAGGTGGTGTTTATTTTAATTATTTTGCAAATAACAACAAAATTTCTTTAGAAAATAATGAAAAAAAAATTCAAACAGAAATAGATATAAACAAGCCTAAAAAAAAAGAAACTAAGACTTTATCTGATGAACCAAGTGTGAAAACAGAAATAAATATGAGTAAAGAAGTAAAAGAAGTAAAAGAAGTAATAAAAGAAAACGTTAATCTCAAAAAAAAAATAAAACCAAATAAACCTAAAATCAATAACATGATAAAAGATATTGAGTATTTAACAACTGATAAAAGTGGAAATAAATATAAAATATTAGCCACCTCCGGAAGAACAAATTCAGAAGATAATAATATATTAGGTCTCAACAATGTTAGAGGCATTATAACATCTAATGTAAGATCAACAATCTATATAGTATCTGACTTTGCTGAATATAACTCTTCTAATTTAAGCTCAAATTTTTATCAGAATGTAGTGATTAATTACGAAGATAAAGAAATCACTTGCGACTATTTTGATGTAGATATGCAAACAAATATTGCAATAGCATACAATAATGTTGTAGTAACAGATCCACAGTCTATAATGAAAGCAGGAAAAATTATTCTAAACATTAATACAAAAGTTATCAATATTAATCCGGACAATAAAAAAAACAAAGTAACAGTAAAAATAAATTAATGGCAGTTATAAAGAAATTTAGAATTAAAAACTTTAAGGAACAAGAAACTTTACTTCAATTAGATAAAATTTCTATGTTCTATGATAAGAGAAGAATTCTAAATGATATATCATTTAAAGTTAATCGTTCAGAAGTATTAGGATTACTAGGTCCAAACGGGGTTGGTAAGAGCACAATATTTAAAATAATCATGAATATTGAACAACCAAAAAGTGGAAAAATATTATTGAATGGTATTGACTGCGCAAATTTTCCAATTCATGAAAGATCAAGCAAATTTCATTTATCATATTGTCCTCAATATGGTGGATATTTTTATGATTTAACTGTTTTGGAAAATTTAACAGCAGTCGCTGAAATACATATAAAAGAAAAAAATTTGAGGACTTCTAAGATTGATAAAATTGTAGGTCATTTTGGATTTGATTCAATTTTTAATGTAAAAGCAAAACATCTATCCGGGGGTGAGAGAAGAAAGTTGGCAATAGGAATGGCTATAATTAATGATCCTGAGATATTATTGCTGGATGAACCTTACGCAGCTTTAGACATTTTATCAATAAAGATGATACAAGAAATTATTGTAAACTTACAATCAATAGAAAAAATGTCAATTATTGTATGTGATCACAACGCACGAGATTTATTAACATGCGTTGATAGAGCAATAGTTTTGTCAAATGGAAAAATTATTGCATCTGGAAGCCCGCATGAAATAATAAATAATACACAGGCTCGATCGGTATATTTTGGTGAAGAATTTAAAATAAATTAATTTCTAAATGCAAAAACATATTTGTATTGATAAAAAAATACCTCCGTATAATAAAATAATCCAAGTTAGTTCAGACAAAAGCTTATCAATAAGAACTGTTTTGCTAGCTTCTCAAGCTGTAGGTATTTCAAAAATTTCAAATCTTCTTGAGTCTGAGGATGTTTTAAACACACTAAAGACCATTAAAAAGCTTGGAATAAATTATAAAAAAAAAAAAAAATTGTTATGAAATTTATGGTTTTGGCTTAAATGGTTTTAATCCTAAAAATAATACAGTAATTAATGCTGGAAATTCTGGAACACTTGGTAGACTTATACTTTCTTTGCTTATTAAAACTGATAAAAAAATTAAATTGATTGGCGATAAAAGCTTATCAAAAAGAGACTTTTCTAGAGTTGTAAAACCTTTAAGACTTTTTGGAGCCAATATAAAATCAAAAAACAATTGCTTGCCGGTAAAAATTCAAGGAACTGAATTTCTTAGACCTATAAATTATGTAGAAAATATTGGTTCCGCTCAAATAAAAACAGCCTGTTGTTTTGCTGCATTGAATACTCCTGGAACAACATTTATACGTGCTAGAAAAAGTAGAAACCATACGGAACTGCTATTTAAATATTTGAAGATTCCAATTAAAGTAAAATCAAATAAAGAGTTTGATTTAATTGAGGTAAAAGGGTTACAGCAATACAATGCTTTTAACTACTCAATTCCTGGGGATATCAGTTCAAGTGCTTTTTTTATTGTTCTAACTTTACTTTCAAAAAATTCAGAAATTACAATTCAAAATGTAAATATAAATAAAAGTAGAATTGGTCTTATAATAATTTTAAAAATAATGAGCGCCAAAATAACTTTTAAAAATAAAAGAATTTATAAAGGTGAAACGACTGCAGATATTTTTGTAAAAAGTTCAAAAATATTAAAACCAATCAATTGTCCCTCGAGCTTAAACAGCTTTGCTATAGATGAATTATTATTAGTTTTTCTTGTTGTAGGCACAAAAACAAAAGGAATATCAACTTTTAAAAAATTGGGAGAATTAAACAAAAAAGAAAGTCCTAGATTAAATATAGCAATCAAATTTTTAAGAATGATTGGAATAAAAGTTTTAAGAAATAAAGATGATATTAAAATATACGGGAAACCTAATCTAGATTTAAAAAGAAACTTTCACGTAAAAAATTTTTTAAAAGACCACAGAATTTTTATGATGTCGTGTATTGCCGCCCTAACATTGGGCGGAAATTGGAAAATAAATGATAAAGATTCTATTAATACATCTTTTCCAAAATTTCTAAATGTTTTAAAAAATCTTGGGGCAAATATAAAATGAAAAAACGAAAAGATATTATTACTGTCGCAATCGACTCTCCTGCTGCCGCTGGAGGAGGTACTCAAGCCAAGTTAATAGCCAAACATTACAACCTTCAACATCTTGACACCGGTCGCATATATAGGCTTATTGGTAAACTGAAATTGGAAAATCCTAAAAAATTCAACTATTCTTTAATTAGAAAAAAAATCAAAAATTTAAATATGAGTAGTTTACAAAATAAAAACTTATTATCTGATAAAGTGGCAACTTCAGCATCAATTATTGCTAAAGATAAAAAAATAAGAGATATAGTTCATCAATTTCAAAAAAAATGTGCTTATGCTCCTCCGTTGAAATATGCGGGCTCTGTACTTGACGGAAGAGACATAATTACTGTTCAAGTTAGAGATGCAATGTTTAAGTTTTTTATAACAGCAAGTCTTAAAGAGCGTACGAAAAGGAGATATAAGGAATTAAAAAATCTAAATAAAAAAATTAATTTAAATATTGTGCTTAAAAGCCTTAAAAATAGGGATAAATCTGATCGCGAAAGAAAACATGGTCCTCTAAAAAAAACAAAAGATTCAATCTTGATTAATACAACTAAATTAAGTAAGAAAGCGTGCTTTATGAAAATTAAAGATATTATGGATAGGAAATTAAAAGCTTAATGGAAATTTACAAAGACTTATCTTCTCCAGCTAGTCAGCAATTCGAAAAATTACTAAACACTCAATTATCAAAGAACAAAATAGAAGAAGGAAAAGTAATTGAAGGTAAAATCACTAAAATTACAGAAAAATATATTTTCTTATTTATTCCAGGTTTAAAAAGTGAGCCTGTAATAGATATTAATGAAATGAAAATGATTGGTATGCAAAATAAAATTGCAGAAGGAAAAATAATTTCGGTCTTATTGGAAAAGATTGAAGACAAAAATGGTGATGTAATAGTGTCTGCACAAAAAGCAAAAAAAATTAAAGGTTGGTATGAATTGGAAAAAGCATATGATGACAACGAATCTATTAATGGAAAAATAATCTCAAAGTGTAAAGGTGGGGTTATTGTAGAACACGTTGAAACAGAATCATTAATGTTTTGCCCAGGTTCACAAATATCAGATAAACCAATGAAAAATATTGACCATTTAATTGGGGTAGAACAAAAATTTGCAATTATTAAATTAGACAAATTAAGAGGAAATGCCTGTGTATCTAGAAGACAAATTGTTTCTTCAAGTAAAAAAGAAGATAAAGCAAAAATAGTAGCAAAATTTAAAGTTGGAGACATCATTAAAGATGCGGTTGTCAAAGGCTACTCTTCTTTTGGGTGTTTTTTTGAAGTTAATAATGAAATTGATGTCTTGGTTCATCTTCAAGAAATTTCATACTCTAGAGTAAACCACCCAGATGAAATTTTTAATATTGGCGAAAAGCACGATTTAAAAGTAATTTCAATTGATGAATCAAAACTACAAATAGGATGTTCAATTAAACAACTTTCACCTGATCCATTTGAGCATATCTCAAATTACGAACAGGGGAAAAAATATAAGGTAAAAGTTGTTAAGATTGCGGATTATGGGTGTTTTTGTGAACTTGAACCAGGTCTAAGCACCTTACTTCATTCAAGCGAAATTAGTTGGACAAAAAAAAATATATCTGCAAAAAAAATATTTAAAGTAGGTGATCTTGTCGATTGTATTATTACAGAAATTGATAAAGAAAAAAGAAGAGTGGCAATTTCACATAAACTAACAATTGAAAATCCTTATTCATCTCTAGAAAAAAAACATCCAGTTGGATCGAAAATAGAAGGTATAGTTACAAACACAAATGAATATGCTGTTTACGTAAAACTAGGAAATTATGATATAGACGGATTTTTACATGCTAATGATCTTTCTTATGCTGATAAACCAGAAGAAGAACTAAAAAAATATAAAAAAGGTATTAAATTAATAGTTAAAATTTTAGAAATAAACAAAGACGAGTCAAAAATTAGAGTTGGATTGAAACAATTAGAAAAAGATCCATTTGATTGGTTTAAGGATAAGAAAGTAAATGATACTATAACTATCCAGGTAATATCATCAGACAATAAAGGTTTAATGGTAAAACCAGAAGGTTCTGATTTACAATTATTAATTAAAAAATCACAAATCGCAGTAAGTTCAGCTGATGCCAGACC
>MPMF02197084.1_pt1 | contig 16303 bp, 2 predicted proteins | sample 1617271 | NCBI WGS metagenome assembly MPMF02 (sample SAMN05944812, study PRJNA350692) | marine metagenome | biome: marine; feature: ODZ; material: water; isolation source: 120 m water sample prefiltered with 30 um filter, filtered on to 0.2 um... | place: Pacific Ocean | collected 2012-04-09... | reverse complement strand
TCTTGTAGCTGCTCGGAGTCGTAGGGCAGCTCAATTAGCGATGACTGGAGTCGACGGAGGTATTCAGCGTCGTATCAACTCTTTGCGAGAACGGTTGTTGGATCAGCTCAGCGAGTTAGAGGCCAGGGTCGATTTTGAAGACGATTTGCCTCCCCTGGATGGCTCGGTTGTTTTGGCAGAGCTGTCGGATGTGCGTAATCAGCTGCATCAGTTGGTGGCAGATGGCGAGCGTGGTGCCTTGTTGCAACAGGGCTTGCGGGTGGCGCTGGTTGGGCGTCCCAATGTTGGTAAGAGCTCTCTCTTGAATCGACTCTCGCGCCGTGAGCGAGCCATCGTCACAGAGCTTCCTGGCACGACGCGTGACCTGCTGGAGAGTGAAATTGTCCTTGAAGGGGTGCCGATCACCCTTCTTGATACTGCAGGCATTCGCACCACTGAGGATGCCCTGGAGCAGCTCGGGATTGCACGTAGCCATGAGGCGCTTGCGGCGGCTGATGTGGTGGTGTTGGTGTTTGACCTCACGCAGGGATGGACAGATGCAGATGCTGCTTTGCTGGCCCAGTTCCCGGTTGATGTTTCGAGGTTGATTGTGGCTAACAAAGCCGATCTTCGGCCTGCGCAGGCAAACGCAAAGGCAAACGCAGAGCGCGGGGGGCTCCTTGATTCAATCGCCCCGGATGTGATCTTGAGTGCGCTGACTGGTGATGGCGAGGAGGAATTGATTCAGGCTGTTTTGAAGGCTTGTGGCGCTAGCGAAGCCCAAGGTTTGGTTGTTGCTCTCAACCAAAGACAGCGAGACCTCGCAGCATTAGCAGCGGCGGCTTTGGCTCGTAGTCAGGAGGTCGCTGAGCACCAGTTGCCCTGGGATTTTTGGACCATTGACTTACGTCAGGCGATTCATTGCTTGGGAGAGATCACTGGCGAGGAAATCACTGAGGCTGTTCTTGATCGCATCTTTTCGCGTTTTTGTATTGGTAAGTAATGGCATCTCTGCATGAAGATCATGCCTGAAAACAGATGGAATGTGCTTGTTATTCAAACTGTTGGCCTGTTGAACACTTTGTGTTTCAAGAAACAGGCTGAAGATCCTTTTGCCTTCATCTCTTCTTTTTATTTGCTGCTATCCTATTAGTGATTTTTAGTAGGATATTGGCCATAGTCTTGATCAGTTACGGCTTCGTTTAGGCGTGGTTTTTCAGGGCCTAGGCATTAGCAAGGATTGGTCAGAGTATGGCTATTCTATTGGATAAATGCAGCAGTAAATGAAGCAATTTCGCTCAGTTTGATCATGGATTGGCTCATTATATTTGGTTTTGTTGGCAGTTGCTTCAAGGTTGCTCAAATATTTTGCCCTGATGATAGCTGTGCTCAAATGTCGGGATCTCTACGAAATCTTTCCGAAATAGCAGCAATCATCGAGCCCTTATTTTTCAGTTAAAACCAATAAAAATGCGCCGATGAGCTGAGGCAGTGGACTACCAGTACGTGGCCAGTCGTGGTAGTGCCCACTCTGCGTTGATATTATTTTTAGAATTCCCTAGGATTAATTAATTTTCGTCAAGCCTAATCATAAAATCTCATCTATTTTTAAGGCTAGTTGGCCTATTTATCCTTTTTAATGAGTTCAGCCCAGCTTCGTTGGCTGGTGATAATCCAGATCCGCCAGATAATTTTGGTCAAGTTAGTAATCCTTTTGAATATCCAGATCCGCCAGGTAATACCAATACACTTTTCCTTTATGATTACGGAGCGGATGGAAGCAACGGAGGCAACGAAAACAGTACGTGCACAAATTCGCCAGGGAGCGCAGGTCCTTCATCCCCTGGTCAAGAGATTGAATTTACGATAGTCAATGCGAAGACTAACAGTCAGGTAGGTGCGCAATCTAATGGAGGCGATGGAGGGAATGGTGGCGATGGAAACTGCAAAAGTGGCCGTGGTGGAACTTCTGGTTCAGGGCCGGGAGATGTGAATGTAATTTTAAAATCGGATGTAGAAATTTCAAACTCAACAAATTTTGTTGAGGTCCAGATTGATACAGATGGGGACGGAGAGACCGAAACGTATTATTACGCTCTTGGCGCTATCTCGTCGGGGCGAGCGGGGAATGGAGGTGACGGTGGTGGCTCAGCTGATTCCAATGGTGGTGATGGTGGTCAGGGAGGAACTACTGCTGACCAAGCGGCAGACGGCCTGCCTAGCGTTAATTTAACAGCAGAAAAAGGAGTAAGAATTGTAATTAATCCTGAAGACAATAATCAAGGCATTGGATTGTTAGGCCAAAGTACTGGTGGGCAAGGTGGTAATGGTGGTAATGGTGGTACATTTGGTCATAGCGGTGATGGCAATGATGGTGGATATGCAGGTCCAGTAGTAGTTAATAATCTTGGAAATATTGAATTAAATCTCAGTCAAAATGAAGCTTCAAGTGGAGGAGCTGGGATTCTTGTTCAATCCGTTGGTGGTCAAGGGGGTGATGCAGGCAGTTCAGGTATTTCACTAGTTACATACGGAAATACAGGTGGCAGTGGCGGGCCAGGTGAGGATGTTTCAGTCACTCATCAAGGAATTATTATCACTTCGGGCACGGCTGCGATTGGCATTAATGCTCAAAGCGTTGGTGGTGGTGGTGGTTCCGTTCCGGCTAGTACTTCGCTCTTAACAGTTGGTGGGAGCGAGGGTGGTTTAGGCGGTGATGCAAGCAACAGCATGGTCGAAGTCGATGGTGGAACGGTGAGAACCGATGGAGACCATGCGGCAGGTGTTTTGGTTCAAAGTATTGGCGGCGGTGGCGGCTCTGTAGGCGGCCAAACAAGTCTGAATACAGTTGGTTCCTCGGGTGGCGACGGCGGGAAAGGTGCAACGGCCAAAATCGTTCTTGAAAATAACGCTGTCATCACAACTGGGTTGTCATCGCAGAGCGATTCAACGCCGGAAATAGGGCAATTTTCACCAGGCGTTCTCGTTCAATCCATTGGTGGCGGTGGCGGCAACGCTGGCACCAATTCCGGTGTGATAGCTGTTGGTTCCGATGGTGGTGCTGGTGGCGATGGCGGCCCTGTTGTCGGCGAGCTCGGGGCATCATCTATTCGCACGTTCAGGCTTTTCTCTCCAGCCCTGTTGATGCAATCCATTGGCGGCGGCGGCGGCAATGGAGGAGACACCAGTTCAGCTTCTGTCGGTATGGTTTCTGTGGGTGGCTCTGAAGGTGGTGACGGAGGCGCTGGAGGACAGGGTGGTGATGTCACCATCACACCTGTGCCTGGGTTCAGTGCTATTCAAACCAAAGCAGGATTCTCAGGTGGTCTTCTCCTGCAAACGATTGGTGGCGGTGGTGGTCATGGTGGCAGTGCCAGTTCGATGTCGGCAGGTGTTGATGGATCAGTTTCAGTTGCTGTTGGTGGTACTGGTGGCGATGGGGGTGCAGCAGGGTCTGTCTCAATTGGCAACAGCAATGAGTCGTTCTCAAGCTTGATCACAACTAAAGGAATTTTCTCTCCAGGAATCAGCGTCTCTGCTGTTGGAGGAGGAGGTGGAGAGGGAGGTAGTTCCAGTTCCATGAGCGCCGCAGCAAGTGGCTCTGTATCTGTTGCCGTTGGCGGTAGCGCTGGCGATGGCGGCGATGGCGGCAGTATCTCCTCGTTCGTTCAGGGATCGATCGCAACATCGGGTTTCCAGTCTCCCGCCTTGTCTTTGCGTAGCATTGGAGGGGGCGGTGGATCTGGTGGATCCAGCACCAGTTCTAGTGCTGCAATCGGGATTTCTGGCTCATTAGCTGTTGGCGGTACTGGCGGCGGAGGAGGCTCTGGTCAGTCAATCGAAAGCAGCTATGTCGGTGCTCTTTCGACCGCAGGAAATTTCTCTCCAGGGATCAATCTGAATAACATCGGCGGTGGCGGCGGCGATGGCGGCAATAGCATCAGTCTTAGTGCAGGTGGTGCTGCGTCTGCAGCTCCTTCGATTGGAGGCACTGGTGGAGATGGTGGCAGCGCCGGTACCAGCTCTCTCAATTTTTCTGGTCGATCGATCACAGAGGGGATGTACTCTCCTGGCCTTGCCGTTCGTAGCATTGGCGGTGGCGGCGGAAGTGGTGGTACTGCACTGAGTGGAAGTGCTTCTTTTGCAGCAAGCGCCGCGACCGCGGTGGGTGGGTCAGGGTCTAATGCTGGTAAAGGTGGAGTCATCAGTGCCGCGATCACAAACAGCACGATCACTACAACCAACCTTCATTCCCCAGCCATTCTTCTTCAGTCCATTGGTGGTGGTGGTGGAAGTGGCGGCGCTGCAGTGAGTGGCAGTGCCGTGATCAGTCCCGCTGCAGGTGCGAATGCCTCAGTCGCGATTGGAGGTTCTGGCGCTGAAGGAGGTTCAGGGGGATCGCTTGATCTGGACTTCTCAGGCCAGCTGCAGACAGGAGCTGATAATGCTGATCGTTCGCTGATCAATGGAGCCTTTTCCTCAGCAATTCTGGCGCAATCCATTGGCGGCGGCGGCGGTCATGGCGGAGTGAGTGTGGCTGCAGGCGCATCGATAAGCGCTGGGTCGGATTTAAATGGAACGGTCTCGATCGGTGGGAATGGCGGCGGCGGCGGCGATGGCGGGGATGTCAACTTCAACTCGATTTCCTTCGATGAGATTACTACCTTTGGCCGTTTTTCGTCTGCAATCCACGCGCAATCCATTGGCGGCGGTGGCGGTAATGGTGGCAGTAGCTATAGCCTTAGCTTGAGTGCATCTGGAGGCAGCGGCCTGAACGGCAGCGTTGCACTCGGAGGGAATGCCGGCGATGGAGGCGATGGTGGAAGCATCAACTTCGCTGGAAGTGGCGATTCAATTTTTACGATCAAAGATTTTTCCTCTGGCACACTTTTGCAAAGTATCGGTGGCGGCGGCGGCGCAGGGGGTACTGCCATCAACCTGTCTGCAAGTGTGGGCACCAATGCCTTGAATGCTGGTGTAGCCGTTGGCGGCACTGGTGGCAAAGGCGGGAAGGCTGGTGATGTGACATTGGCTATGGATACTTCAGTCCATACCCTTGGGCATCACTCTGCGGGGCTTGCTATTCAGAGCTTGGGTGGCGGTGGTGGTATGGGTGGAACCAGCTTCGCTGCATCAATCACCGGTTCCACCAAGAACAGCTTGAACGCAGTCGCAAGTGTCGGTGGTGATGGAAGTGATGGTGGTGATGGTGGCGAAATCAACCTCGATTCATCAGGCCATGATTTAACGACATCGGGATTATTCTCTCCCACTATTCTTGCTCAATCCATTGGCGGTGGCGGCGGGTCAGGTGGTAATGCTACCAATCTACAAGCAACATTTAGTGGCACAAAGGGTTACACAATTGGGCCGACAATTGGTGGCCAGGCTGGCTCGGCAGGAGACGGCGGCAGCATCACTCTTGAGAACCAATCATCTCTGCGAAATGGTGCTCCAAATAACTCTGAGATTATTAGTCATTTTTCTCCTGGAGTGATTGCTCAGTCGATTGGCGGAGGCGGTGGAAGCGGTGGATCTTCATTGAGTGGAAGTATTACTTTGAATCTGTCGCAAGACGACTCTGATTCGCAAACAAGTGCGGCTGACTTGGGGGCCTCGATCGGTGGGAATGGCGGTGGCGGCGGCGATGGCGGTGCCATAGCTATCAATAACTTAGGCGTGCAGCAAACTACGACAACCACAGGGCATTTCTCTGGGGGATTGATTGGTCAATCGATTGGCGGTGGTGGTGGTCATGGTGGTTCAAGTCAAACTGCGTCTCTTTCTTTGACCAGTAAAAGTCAAATAAGCTCCGCAGTATCAATTGGCGGGAAAGGGCAGTCAGGTGGAGATGGCGGCAAGATATCTATTTTTAATCAGCAAGCAATTAGTACTGGTTCAGGCCAAAAGGGAAGAATCAGTGGCCATTTCTCTCCAGGCATTCTTGCGCAAAGTATTGGTGCTGGAGGTGGTGCCGGTGGCAGTAGCTTGAATACCACGTTGACGGCTTCCAATCTCGATCCAGATGCAAGTCAAGGAGAAGAGTCCATGGCGCTGATTGGTAGTGCCGCCGTAGGGGGAGATGGTGGAGGTGCTGGTGATGGTGGAGCCATAACGATTACCAATCAGGCTCCTTTGATAACAACGAGAGGTGATTTCTCTGCAGGAGTGCAGGTTCAAAGTATTGGCGGTGGTGGAGGATCTGGTGGCAATGCAACAACCAAAGTTGGCAATATTGGAAGTTCCTCAAGCACAGGGAATGTTGCCATTGGCGGTAATGCTGGCGGTGGTGGTGATGGTGGAGTGGTGTCCGTCAATAACGAAGCTGCAATCAGAACAGGTGCAGAAAAAACTCTGTTGCCGCGCGGCAGCTTTTCTCCTGGACTGATCGCCCAATCCATAGGCGGTGGAGGTGGTTTGGGTGGCAATGCCACCACAGATCAGACCGTCATCAATACCAGTATCAAGTCTGATGATGACAGCACGTCCTTCTACAGCTTGGGCATCAGCCTGGGTGGAAAAGGTGGTGTTGGCGGCAACGGCGACAGCGTGACGATCACCACTAGCCATCCACTCATTCAGACCAATGGTGCGTTCTCTAGTGGTGTGGTTGCACAGTCCATTGGTGGTGGCGGTGGAAGTGGCGGCAACAGCACCTTGATCAATCGCACGTTCTCTTATGGAGCCAATGCAATCAGTGGTGGCTTGAGTCTCGGCGGCGAAGGTGGAAAAGGTGGCATCGGTGGCGATGTCAGCGTCGACTTGGACGCCGTAACCAGCAACAACAGCGAGTCAACTAACGAGATCCTGACTTCAGGAGCCTTCGCCTACGGCGTTCTGGCGCAATCAATCGGTGGCGGTGGTGGTGCTGGGGGCAGCGCAGTCACCACGAGCGAAAGTACAACCAAGACTGGTAATCCTTCAGACGTCAATCGCAGCGGTGCGCTTCTGATCGGCGGAGTCCTTGGCCAGGATTGGGGTAGTGGTGGCAAGGGAGCCAGCGGCGGAGCGATCAACATCAATGGCGGTGCAAACGTTCTGACTAGTGGGGCAGGTTCTTCAGGCTTGGTTGCTCAATCAATCGGTGGCGGCGGTGGAGTAGGTGGTGATGTCACCAGCACCTTGAACAGCAGTACTGATGACAACAGCAGTAATCAAGGCTTCATCACCATGTCGCTCGGAGGTGACGGCGGCTCTGGCCAAAGTGGTGGAGACGTCACCTGGACGAGTGGAAATTCACAGCGATTCGCCCTTGCTACTGAAGGCATCCATGCCTATGGAGCCTTGCTTCAGTCAATCGGCGCAGGTGGGGGAGCCGGTGGCTCCAGCACACAAAATGCTGACATCACAAGCGAATCGACCTATAGCTTCGGCAGCATTAGCAGCATTGGTGGATCTGCTGGCCATGCTGCGGATGGGGGAACAATTCGTATCGGCACTGCAGCCAATCAACTAAGAACTCAGATTGAAACGCAGGGAACGGGCTCCGCCGGTTTGGTTGCCCAGTCCATCGGCGGCGGCGGCGGTGCCGGTGGCGGATCCGCCACCGAAACCTCAATCACCAGCGCTTACGGAGATGCACTGAGCTTTGGTGGTTCCGGTGGTGGTGGTGGAAGTGGCGGATCTCTTGAGGTTCGTGCCCGAGGCACGATTACCACTGCAGGCTTCCAGGCGCCTGGTGTCGTTCTTCAGTCCATCGGTGGTGGTGGTGGCCTGGGAGGTAGCTCCATCAGCACATCAGCAACATCGTTACCAAAATCTAGCGATGATGAGAGCACATCACTCAGTTTTGGTAGTAGTAAGGCTGGACAGGGTGGTGGTGGTGGTGATGGCGGCATCATAATCAGCAGCCTGAGTGGCACAGTCATAACCCGTCGAGCTGGAAGTGACGGTCTTCTTGTTCAGAGCATTGGCGGCGGCGGTGGTAGTGGAGGCACTACCAAAACAACCACTAGCCTTCAGGAAGGATCCGGTTGGGGTTCGCTGCCAGTCTCTCTTAGCTTCGGTGCCGGTGGTGGCAATGGTGGCAAAGGAGGAGCGATCTCCCTTCGCAGCGCGCTTGGCTTGAAGGTGGGTACGGAAGGCAACAATGCTCACGGGATTACTGTTCAAAGCATCGGCGGTGGCGGCGGTCGTGGCGGAGCGGTGTCGTCGTTGGCTAGCAATGGAAGCGACACTGACATCACCCTTGGTGCCGCAATCGGTATTGGTGCCTCCGGTGGTGGTGGTGGTCGCGGAGGAGATCTCAGCATTGGCGATGACGACCGCTCCCTATCTCTCACGGTTCAAACCCGAGGGATAAATTCTCCTGCTCTTCAGCTGCAGAGTATCGGCGGTGGCGGCGGTAGCGGTTCATCCTCAGCAAGTGGATCTACATCTGGTTCTCTTGCTACAAGTATCAGCTTGGGCGGTCAAGGTGGTGCTGGTGGCGATGCAGGCAGCGTCAATCTGATTGCAGATCTGGATCTAGTTAGTAATGGCCCATCCTCTAAAGGGGCTCTGCTCCAGTCGATAGGTGGCGGTGGCGGGCAGGGAGGTGTTGTGTCGTCGAATGTCTCTGCCACAGCACTATCGGCAGAGAGTGATATCTCACTTGGCATGTCTGTTGCGGTAGGTGGCAAGGGTGGAGCTGCTGCTGCAGCAGATTCAGTGACAGCAGATCTGAGCGGAAGTGTTACCACCTACGGCGATTATTCTTCTGGATTGACTTTGCAATCGATTGGTGGTGGTGGTGGCTCTGCCGGAAGGGTTATCAGTTCGAGTGAAGCGAGCGAGTCAGATCTTAATGTTGGTGTAACTGTTGCCTTGGGAGCTCAAGGCGGTCAAGGAGCTGATGCTGGTCAAATTGCATTACAAACAAGCGCAATTGATCGCCTCAATGTGAGCACGGAAGGCGCTATAAGCCCTGCCATCTTGCTACAGAGCATTGGTGGTGGAGGTGGCCAATCTTCTGTTGTTAACAGCGTCGCCTCGGCAATTGATAGTGATAACTCTCTTGGGGCAGGATTCTCAAAAACAGGCTCAGCAGGCGGTGGTGGTGATGGGGCCAGTGTTGACGTCAACCTTAAACAGCTTCGTCTTCTAACTTCTGGTCCTGTTTCCACGGGTTTGACTGTTCAAAGTATTGGTGGTGGTGGTGGCTCTGCCGGAACAGTCTCTTCGTCTTTAGGTAAAGCAAAAATTGGTTTCGCCGCAACACTTGGTGGTGGTGGCGGTTCGGGTGGTGATGGAGGAAGAATCAAAATCAATACTGGCCTTGGCCAGATTGTTACCGCTGGGGCAGCATCAAATGCTGTTCTTGCCCAATCCATTGGTGGTGGTGGTGGTCAGGCGAGCCAAGTTAAAACGGGAAGAAGTGCTGCTGATACAACGATTACTGGTGCAATTGGAGGGTCTGGTGGCGATGGTGGCAAAGGACAATTGGTGTCGATTGAAAACAGCACATCTTTGATGACCACTGGCAATAATTCTGCTGGTTTATTTGTTCAAAGTATTGGCGGTGGAGGTGGATCATCAAACATGTCCTTGGCGAAGGATAGGTCTTATGGAAGTTTCCAGGGGCATATCCAAGTAGGAGCAACGGCCGGCGCAGGAGGAGATGGAGGCCCAGTTAATCTTGATAATTATTCGACCGTAAAAACATTAGGAGAACAGGCACACTCCATATTTGCTCAAAGTATCGGTGGTGGTGGTGGCCGTGTCGCGTTTCAGGCAGGACGATCTGAAACAGAGTCGCAAATGTCTTTGAACTTTGGTGGAACAGCAGGTTCCGGAGGAGATGGAAAAGCTATTGATATTTATAATTCAGGAATAATTATTGCCACAGGTAATTCGTCTTATGGTATCTACTCTCAATCTTTAGGTGGTGGAGGTGGTTCTCTTTCAAGCACGGCGCCGGTAAGTATTAGCTTGGGTGCAACAGGTGGAGATGGTGGAGACGGTGGAGCTATTGCCATCACTAATTCAAAAGATGCTTCGATTACAACTTCTGGTGAAAATGGTGTTGGCATCTTGGCGTTGTCTCTTGGCGGCGGAGGCGGAGATGTTGCGGTTACTCAAGCCGATGTAACCCTTGGTAGTAGTCGTGGAACAGGTGGCTCTGGTGGCAACATACTGGTTGTTAATAAGGGGGGGATTACCACTAGGGCGGATGGTGGAATCGGCATTTATGCCAAGAGCATTGGCGGTGGTGGTGGTCGTGTTACTGACAGTATTAATAGCGGAGACTTACATCTTGGATCTGAGGATGTCGACGACTCTGATGGCGGGGAAGTGGAGGTTTTGAACCGAGGTTCAATTACATCAATAGGTCCAAATTCTGTTCCTATTCAGTTGAGTAACTTAGGAGGTGGAGGTGGAGATGCACGCGATGGATATGGTCAAGGTCAACTCGGCAGTATTAGAAGTTCGGGTAGCTCGGGTGTCAGTAAGTTGACAAATTTAGGCTCGGCGAGCTCATTGGGATCATCATCGCCAGCAGTCTTTCAACAATCGATTGGTGGTGGTGGAGGAAGTGTTAATAGTTTGAATGGTGATGCAAGGCTTGGTTCAATTGCCGCTGATTCAGCTCAAAATACTCGAAGCTTGACGTTGATTAATGCCGGAAATATTTCTACGCGTGCTGAGTTCTCTCCGGGTATACTTGCTCAGGCCATAGGTGGAGGTGGTGGAAGAGTTAATATCGTTTCAGGCAACGCATCCCTTGGTAGTCAGGAGATTGCTGAAACAGCTAACCTTTCTTCTGGATTTATTGATATTGAATCTATAGGTGATCAGATCCTCACCTTTGGTGATATCAGCCCAGGGATTGTGGCTCAGAGCATTGGTGGAGGTGGTGGTTGGGTCGGAATTATCGGTGAGAATCTAAATATGGGCGTCGAAAAAGCAAGTGGTTTATTGCGTAGTAGCCTTATTAAAGTTAATAATCAATCCGATATTTTAACCGCAGGTAAGAATTCGGCGGGGATGATTCTTCAGTCTATAGGCGGTGGTGGTGGATTGTCATCTTATGCGGGTGGTTCAATTTATCTGGGCTCTCAGGATGGAGAAGGAGTGCTAGCTAGTGGCGGTATGGTTGTTGACAATGATGCAGAAATTAGAACTATAGATGATAGTTCTGCAGGTATTGCGGCTCTCACGATTGGCGGCGGCGGTGGTTTTATTTCTGGTAGCAATAATAAAGTTGCTGATTTGATTCGTTTGGGTGGGTCTGGTAATCAAATTGGCATCAGCAAAATCTCAGAAGTTAGGGTCTCAAAGAATAGTGTGATCTCAACTAAAGGCCATAATTCTCCTGGGGTTTTGGCTCAATCTGTTGGTGGTGGTGGTGGATATACCAATCAATCGGCGAAGGTTGCGAGCCTTGGTCAGATCGGTGGTTTTGGAGAAGGAGGCGATGTTTCAGTGATTAACCATGGCCGCATTTCTACTAGCGGTCGCCGATCGATTGGCGTAGTTGCTCAAAGCATCGGTGCGGGTGGTGGAACAGCTGATGAAAGCACTGAGCGTCTTTGGATGGGAGCACGTGGCGGGGCCAGAGGTTCAGCTGGCAACGTCAGCGTAAAAAACACTAAAGGCGTGATCACCACCTCTGGGAATCATTCGATAGCCGTTGTTGCTCAGTCAGTTGGCGGTGGAGGTGGCAGGCTCTCAACTGCTTCAGGAGATGTTCAGCTTGGAGCCAGTGGAGGTTCGGGGGATGGAGGAGAGGTCACACTTGCCAATATTGATGGCATTATCTCAACTACTGGAGCATTCTCTCCACCCTATTTAATGCAAAGTGTTGGTGGTGGTGGTGGCCATGTCGCATCTGCTGGTGATGTAATAGCAATAGACACTACTGTCATGCTTGGCGGTGGTATTGACGGTACAGAAGGTAATGGTGGACAACTTAAGCTGCTCAATTACTCCGGAGTGATTGAGTCACAAGGCAAGTTTTCACCAGGAGTTATTCATCAGTCGATTGGCGGTGGTGGTGGCTGGCTCGGTGATATGCCTGCTGGTACTTTGTCGATGGGAGGCTTAACAACGGGGCCTTCGAGTGGCAGTGATTTAAACCTTCGGCTACCTCTCTCTGTTCAAACTGGAGCGGCTCATAGTCCTGGTGTATTGGTGCAGTCTCTTGGTGCTGGTGGCGGTGTCGCTGGTCGAGTTTTCAATCGAGCTTCTTTAGGTGGAAATCTTCAAGAGAGTGTTATTGGGGATGCTGGATCAATTGTTTATAGCAGCAATGATCTGCCTATTATTACTCTTGGAGATATATCGCCAGGTGTGATCTTGCAGAGTATTGGTGGCGGTGGTGGGTGGATCGGTAGTGTTGGAGAAGACGTGGATATGGGTGCAAGAATGCAAGCAAATTCATCAGCTGAAGGCAGCAATATCTCTGCAATAAGTAACTCTATTGTTTTGACTAGAGGTAAGCATTCGCCTGCTTTTGTAGCGCAAACCATTGGCGGTGGTGGTGGGTATGTACAACTTGCGGATTCGGTTGATTTTGGTGTCTCTGATGGTCTGGGAGCCTCGCTTTCCGCATCTACTGAATCCGGAGATATTACTTTCCTGAATAATGGCTCTCTGCGAACAAAAGGCTTGAATAGTTTTGGTGTAATGCTCCAGTCTGTGGCTGGTGGTGGAGGTATTTCTGGTAGCGAAAGTGGTCAAGTGTCTTTGGCTGATGGAAATGACTCATCCTCCGGAGATATAGAATTTACCAATCTTGGAACAATCGAAACGACTGGGGTAGGAGCTCATGCTGTTGTTCTGCAAAGTATTAGTGGAGGCGGTGGTTATGTATTTGGTGGTACCAATATTGATGCTTTCCCTCAAGGAGAGGACCGGCCGAGTGGCCGGTCAGGTGATATTACGATTAGAAACTCTGGAGATATTTTTGCTAAAGGCCTAAATGCCATTGGTGTTTTTGCTAATACAGCGACGAATGGCGCCTTTGTTTATCAGAATCCAGATGGAACCATTGGTCAGCAAATTCAGAATATATCTGATGGAGATGAATTTGCTGGTCAAGTTAGAGTTGCCAATTCAGGACAGGTTGTGGCCTCTGGTGTGGGTGGAATTGGCATCACTAAGAGTACCAACCTGAAGCAAAGTCATGGCAATCTCTATGTTGAGAACTTGGAAGGTGCTTTGATTCAGGGCGGCCCTGATGGAGCCGCTATTCAGCTTCCAACAGATGAGACTGAAACGGTCATTAACAAAGGGATGATTATTGGCGGCCCCTTGGGTCAAGACCCCGCGATCCGAGGAATCAGAGGAAATGATTTGGTCGAAAACTATTCATTGATTGCAGGCGTTATCAACATTCCCGGTAGTCGTACGCAAGTCATCAATCATGAAGGGGCCAGAATTGAGGCTAATCAAATAGTCCTTGACCGGCGTTCTTCATTTATTAATGAAGGCCTTCTTTCCCCCAACGGAGCCCATCGTCTTGGAGAGGTCGCCATCGCAGCTAAATATATTCAATCTAAGAGCGGCAATTATGTGGCTGACCTTGAGGTGCCGACTGGCGATACTGATTATTTGAATCTTATATTTGCCTCCGCTCTAGACGGGAACATTGTTCTTGTACCGACCAAGACTGGGCAAGCAATACCAGGCTCTTTTATGAGTAATGACATCCTTGATTCTGGCAGATTACCATACGATTCTCTTGATTTTGTTTATCCAGAATCAGCCGTTGCTAGCTATGAATTGGTTCCGGGTAGCCAGCCTGGGACTAGCCTTGCATTTGAATATGATGTTGATTTCAGTCCTGCTGGTTTAGATCCTAATAGTAAGGCTGTTGGTGATGCAGTTAATGAAATTCAGCTTGCCGGTAGCACTTCGCTAGAGCAGCGACTGTTTACTGCTTATGCATACTCGTTGCCTACAGTCTCGGAGCTCAATCAGGCTTATCGGCAAGTATCCGGAGAGCAAAATATAGCTTTTTCGCAGTCAATTTTGCAGGTTACGAGCAATTTCTTGGATACTGTCCAACGCAATATCAGAGATGTCAATCTGGATTCCTATAACTCTTGTAGTGTTTTGACTTACTCTGGTGATCAAGTAGGTGAATCGGCTGATCAAGTCACCCCATGCCCAAGATGGAGAGCGTGGTTTGAAACTGGCAGTTATCAGTCCAGTACGCCTGGGCAAGGCAGTTCTAAGCAAAGTGACTTTGCGATTAATTCTTTTAATTCCACCCTCGGTGTAGATGCATTGTTGAGTGAAAATACATCTGTTGGAATCGCAGGTCAATTCTCCAAGATTTGGACTAATACATATAATTTGGCAGCATCTGGCTCTGCAAATCTTTGGAATGGACTCGCTTATGCGAAACAAAAACTTGGTTCGAAAACGTTCTTGACAGCACAGTTTGGAGCTGGATCATCACAGACGGATATTGACCGCTATGTGACTCTGCCAATTTCTACAACGGAATCATCGAAGGCAGGTGCATGGAACCTTATGGGGCGGCTGCAATTGAGTCATGATATAGAAACCAATAAAAATGGTGGGCTGTTGCAGCCAAGCATAGGTATTAGCTACTTGGTTAATAGCCAGAGCGCTTATGAGGAATCAACAGATGCTAGTTCACTAGGTTGGCGACCTGATAGTAATCGATTTGATGACTCATTGGATCTTCTAGAACCAAGCCATAGCTTGAAATATTCGTCTCAATCCTATACGTCAATTCCCCTGGAGCTGAAGCTAGATCTTAAACACCCTTTTGAAATTGGGGATGTTGATTTGGTGTCGCGAATTGACGTCAGCTATGGTTTGGATTTGGGCGATACGTCTAGAGAAATAACAGCAGAATTTGCCAATGCTCCTGGCCCTACGTTCACTGTTACTGGAACACCTGCTCCTTCATCATGGTGGGACTTGGGCTTGGCACTGGACGTTCATTTTGATGAACGCTTTATGATCTATCTGAACGGTCGAACAAAGTTGGCTGTAGGTGGCACTCAGTCAATTAATTATGGAGGTGGCTTCCGGTTCAGATTCTAATACTTTTCGTTTGCACGAATATATTTAATACCTTAATTATACCGGCTTCTATTTAATTGCTTCCTTTTCATTGTTTCTTGCAAGGATAGATCCTTCGTATTGGTCGAGGCCCACCTTGCGTCAAGGTTTGGGCTCTTGGTAGCCAATCAGTATGGATAGCCGCGATCATGGATGGATTCCATCTTTGTGGCCGCTTTTGGCTTGTTGATCTGCTCATGGCCTTGCCTGCAGTTTCATTGATGTTGACGCCAGACCTGCGCATCAGGCTTGAGAGCTGGTTGGCGGAAGATCTCGGTCGCGGTGATCTCACCGCTCCAGCCTTGAAGGGTTGCAGTGGCCATGCTCACTGGACAGCCAAAGCTGCGGGTGTGTTCTGTGGTGGTGTGTTGCTGGAGCCATTGCTGCATGCACTCGATCCAAAGGCCAGAGTGCAGTTGCTTGTCTCGGAGGGTGCTTCAGTCTCAGTTGGCCAAGAGTTGCTCAAGCTTGAGGGGCAGGCCTCAGCTTTGGTGGCTGTTGAGCGCACAGCATTGAATTTGGCCATGCGCTTGTCAGGCGTGGCAACCGCAACCGCTGCGCTCGTGGATCAGTTGCGTGATTCGTCTGTGCGATTGGCTGACACCCGCAAGACCACTCCCGGATTGCGAGTGTTGGAGAAGTACGCCGTTCGTTGTGGTGGCGGAGTCAATCACCGTTGTGGTTTGGATGATGCCGCCATGCTCAAGGAAAATCACTTGGCATGGGCTGGTGGGATGGCCGCCGCAGTCGCCACTGTTCGCAGAAGCGCACCATGGCCAGCTCAGATCATCATTGAAGCGGAAACTGCCGACCAGGCGGCTGAGGCGATTCGGGCTGGAGCCAATGGCTTGTTGTTGGATGAATTCTCCCCAGCTGAATTGCATGATTTGCTGCCGCGTTTGCGTCTGTTGGCAGAGCAGAGACCTGAAGGGCATGTGGTCTTGGAGGCGTCTGGTGTGGACCCTGGCCAGCTTCAGGTCTATGCCCAAACAGGGATTGATTTGATCTCAACCAGTGCGCCGGTGACGCGTAGTTCTTGGCTAGATATCAGCATGCGATTTGAAGCAGACTCTTCTGCCTGATTCATTTTCACTGTGCAAAAAAGCAGCGCGCGTTGTTGATGGTGATCGCTTGAGAACAGTGCTGAATCAGGCTGATTGGCTGCCGGCATCGTGGTCAGTGATGATCAGGGTTATTGCAGGCCAATTTCGCTACGGAGTTCATGCTCAGTCTTGCCCACGCTCTGGAGAGTCAACTGCGTGCGGCTATTGACCGTGCCTTCCCTGAAGCCGCTGCCTCTGCG
>MPMF02082253.1_pt1 | contig 16308 bp, 13 predicted proteins | sample 1617271 | NCBI WGS metagenome assembly MPMF02 (sample SAMN05944812, study PRJNA350692) | marine metagenome | biome: marine; feature: ODZ; material: water; isolation source: 120 m water sample prefiltered with 30 um filter, filtered on to 0.2 um... | place: Pacific Ocean | collected 2012-04-09... | reverse complement strand
GAGATAGCCGTCATGGGTGCGTTGACTCTTTCCCGTCAGGTGGAGATCATCGCTCATGCGTGTGTAAAGCGAACCGTTAAAGAAATTGGACTTTGCCATGGGGAGATTCCTTATTGAAGTGAAAGAAACATCAATAAGAAAGATGCCCGCGCAAAAAGAATTTGCTAAACTAAAGCCCCGCCGCGCAGCGGCTTACTTGAACAACGGGTTGCATCCCCACACCGGCCAGGCGATGATCTCCGCTCCGCGCTTCGTCAATTCGCGGGCTGGTTCGGGAAAGAAGCCGTCGTAGCAGATCATCATGCCGACTTTCCCGAACCGCGTGTCAAAGACTGGGTAATCGTCTCCTGGCGCAATACCACCCTCCGCTTCGCCACGCGGCAAGCAGACTTTGCGATAGTTGCCTGCCACGCTGCCATCAGGCGCAATCAACACCGCGACGTTGTAAACCAGGTGCTTATCCCGTTCCAGCAATCCGGCCACGATGTACAGATCGTGTTGCTTGGCCAACGTGCCAAAGTACTTCGTGGACGGTCCAGGAATCGGTTCGGACACGTCGGCGTAATCCTTGCCCAGGCCGTAGTACGTCAGCGTCTCTGGCAACACAACCAAGTCGGCTTCTTGCCGAGCGGCCTCTTCGATTAGCGGCGCAAATTGCCGGCAGTTGTCGGCTGGCGTCTTGCCGCCCTTTGGCCGGAAATGGACTGTCGCCAGTCGGACTTTTCGGCTCACCGGTTCGGTCATCGCGAAAGAAATATCGCTCCACTCAATTCGTCCGCCTGGGGACCATTTCAGATACAAAGCCACCACTGCGCGAGTCGCCCTGGTGGGGACGCGGTACGTTTCAGCCAACTCGACCCAACCATCCGCCAGGACGCGCTCTTGAATTGGAAACTCCGGTCGCGCGAGGCTCGTATTACCGTTGCGGTAGAAATCCACGACCTGATGATCGTAAGGGACCAGCTCGCCCTTGTCGTTCTGCCATGTAATTTTGACGAGCGCACTTTGGCGTGGCGTCTTCACGTTGGCTGTCCTGCTGAACGCTAAAAAACGGAAATGCTTGCCCCCCACAACTTCAAACGTCTTCGTCCAACGTCCATCAAGCCCCGCTCGTTGGTCGTGCTCGATCACAAACGCCCCTTTTCCGCTACGACCGCCCGTGGCCGAATACGAAAACTCCGGCCTCAGCTCGTCACGAGGCGAGGCGGTCGTCCATCCCGCGGGAAACAGTTCCGACGCAACCGCAATCGTACCAGTCATCGGAACGAGAATGGCCACAAAGAGAATTGTCCGAGACACCATGCACCCGATAGAAAACCCAGATCGATGCGTCGTCATTGTTCCGTCCTGCCTTGAGGAAGGGTATGCGTAGGCGGTTTGTTGGTAGAATATTCTACTCCGAAATGGCTTTGGTATTGTTTACAATCGCACGGCTCTCGTTGTCCCAGACACCTCCCTGTTTTGTCTCGTAATCGATGGTACACGACGGCAGTTTTTCGGCGAGTTGCCGCAGACCCTCTTCTGAGATATTTGTGACCTTTGTGACCTTTGCTGAGGCGTACCAGAACTTATCGATACTCACGTAACACACAGACGGTAACTCCGCAACGAGTGACAGATCGTCATCAATAGGACGCATTAGGTGCACACCGAGTAACTTGCTCCAGCCAAGATTCACGTCCCACTCAACAACGAGGTGCCCTCTATCCCAAAGCTCTGCGATAACTGCTCTTTCTTTGGCCAACATGACAAGATGCCGCCCGAGCAGCCCAAGACTGATACAAACCACTGTGAACACGATGAAGAACATGCGGAGGCCGAACTTGAATCGTCGTCGCTTTTTTGCTTCTTCGGTCATGAATCGTATTGTCGCAAGAGACACGTGCAATCGCTACGGCAAACCTCGCCCAAAATCACTACATAAAGCATGGCACTGACAGACAACCTCGAAGCGTATTGGCGTCTTGACGAGACAGGCGGGCAACGCAACGACGCATGGACAAATGCTCTCCACCTTACAGAAGATGGCTCGGTCGATAGCACGAGCGCCATCATGGATAGCACGTAACGCTACGATGAAGGTCATCGACGGCGTGCTGCAGATTCGCGCCACCAACCCTCGCACCAATCGCCGGCCGTTCATTGCGGCGTCGCGCCTCGAGCTGCCGATTCCCTTACAGGCGACTGTGCGGTTGCGATCAGAAGCCGGCGGAGTTGCGGGCATTGCATGGCGCGAACAAGGACAAGACGACTTCCCTCGCAACCAGGTCGTTTCGTTTCACTGCGCCGCCTCCCAGGAGTCCACGCAACACACCGTCAAACTCCCGGCTCGCGGAACGGTGATTCATCTGCGGCTGCTGTTGCCGCCAGCCGGCGCGGATGTCACGCACATCGAGGTTCTTGACGACAAACAAGACTCAATCAAAGCCTGGCAATTCGACGCTCGCGGTGAAATCCCTTGAGACTGCACGCTTGACGCGGCAGACCCTGCCACAACCGGGAGATTGCACGCTTGACGCGGCAGACCCTGCCGCAACCGGGAGATTGCACGCTTGACGCGTGCGACCCGCGCTGGTGACAATTCGACTTTGCTTTCGAGCGATGGAGCTCCGCCTGTGCCAATCAAGATCACCCGCCTTTCAGCCCGCGACATTCGCTTTCCAACCTCCAGACATCTGGATGGATCGGACGCCATGAACCCCGATCCAGACTATTCCGCTGCGTACGTCACGCTGCACACCGGTGCCAACGGTTTGGAAGGAAACGGATTGACCTTCACCATCGGCCGAGGGAACGAACTTTGCGTTGCGGCAATCGAATCACTGGCGCCGCTTGTTGTTGGACGGTCGCTCGAGTCATTCACCACAGACATGGGTGCCTTTTGGCGACACATCACCGGCGACAGTCAGTTGCGGTGGGTTGGTCCGGAAAAGGGAGTCATTCACATGGCCACGGCCGCCGTCGTCAACGCGGTATGGGACCTTTATGCCAAGGTGGAAAAGAAGCCGCTTTGGCAATTGCTGTGCGCCATGACGCCAGATCAACTGGTGTCCTGTATCGACTTCCGCTACATCACTGATGCACTGACGCCCGTCGACGCCGCCGCGATCCTGCAAGCCAACTTGGATTTACGTGCTGTCCGCATCGACGAAATGCAGCGCGTCGGATACCCGTCGTACACGACCTCGGCCGGCTGGCTGGGATATTCGGACGAGAAACTACGAACTCAATGTCGCGACCTGATTTCCCGCGGCTGGACGCACTTCAAGATCAAAGTGGGCCGCGATATCGACGATGATATTCGCCGCTGTCGTGTGATACGCGAGGAGATCGGTTGGGACAATCGCCTGATGATGGACGCCAATCAGGTCTGGGACGTCGGCCAGGCAATTAGCCACATGCAGTCGCTCGCAGAATTCAAACCGTGGTTTATTGAAGAGCCGACGTCACCCGACGACGTACTGGGCCACGCCGTCATCGCAGAGGCGATCGCACCGATCAAAGTCGCCACCGGCGAGATGTGTCAAAACCGCGTGATGTTCAAGCAGTTCATGCAGGCCGGTGGGCTGCAAGTCTGCCAGATCGACAGCTGCCGACTTGGCGGTGTGAATGAAGTCCTTGCGGTATTGTTGATGGCCAAGAAATTTGATGTCCCGGTTTGTCCTCATGCCGGCGGCGTGGGGCTCTGCGAGTCGTCCAACACCTGGCGGTGTTCGACTACGTTTGCGTGAGTGCCAGTTTGGAAGATCGCATCACCGAGTACGCGGACCACCTTCACGAGCATTTCGTCGACCCCTTGGTCATGAAAGACGGCCGCTACATTCCGCCCACGAAGCCCGGATACAGCGCGACAATGAAGCCGGATTCGTTGGACGCCTTCGAATTTCCCAACGGTTCCGAATGGGCAGCACCGCAATAACCTCCAACGTTGTACGTCAGCGTTCGATTGGTCGCCATTCACTTTGCCGCCTTTAGAAACACAATCAGGTCGGCAAGCTGCTGCGGCGTGAAATGTTTGTCAAGCCCAGCTGGCATGACGGAGATCTTACTTGGTTGGCGAATGTCAATCGCGTCTGGTGCGATGCGAACCACCTTTTCCACATCAATTTGAAGGACCAATTCGGCATCGGTTTCATTGCGTACCAAGCCGTTGTAGACTTTGCCGTCGCGTGTGACGATCGTGGTCGGTTCGTAACTGCGGACAAAGCTCAGGTTGGGAAAGAGAATCGATTCGAGCAAATCGCGTTCGGTGCGAATGTTGCCGATCCGTGTCAGATCCGGTCCAACTCGGCCACCAAGGTAGCCCATGCCATGGCAACTGAGGCAGGCAGCTTTGCTGTTATGGAACACTTGCTGGCCGCGGCGGATGTCACCGCCATCGACCAACTTCACAATTGATTCCAATTGCAAGATCTTCTCCCGGTTATCACGCTCAATCTCGGCAAACAACGGCTCCGCCCGTCGCCTGACGGTATCGCCAAAACCGGCCAACTGTTGTCGAAGTCGTTCGATGGTCAGTGACGACGCGACGGGCGACTTACCGAGTGCATCGACAAGTCGGAAGCCAACCTGTGAGTCCTTTGATCTGGCAAACATCTCCATCAGCCGCCGCAGCTCCATCGGCCCCGTGGCGCTGGTCGCCTGAGCAACGGATTGAAGGTGCTCGCTTGAGAGAGGCGTGCTTACCAAAATGTCCACTGCCAGAGCGCGGATCGAAACAGGCTGTTCGACGGATAACCGATCGCAGAGGAACTCGACTCCGGCGGTATCCGCATTGCGGCTGGACCGAGGAATCGCGACAAACGCCTGCAAGCGAATCTCGTCCGGCAGCTGATCGCGTGCCGAGATCTGCGTTAAGAGCTCGACAAACTCGGGCACGGGCTTCGCATCTGAGAGTGCGCTAACCGCGACGACGGTACCAGCGACGATCTCTGCGTCAGGCGATTGCAGCCGCCTTCGCAACGGACCAATCCAGGGCTCCGGTACAGTCCGCAACCCACTATTCTGAATTGCCGCGACGATGGCAACGCGCGTCGGTTCGGCGGTACCGTTTCTGTCGAGTTGTTGACCCATCAAATGTTGGATCGGCCTGGAGTGAGCAAAACGGGCCAGCCGCCGAGATAATCGGTCGAGTCGCGTCCGATCGGTGTCGTCGCGAACGAGTTGTTCTTGGAAACAGTCGGCCAAGTCGCCGGCCCATTCTGGATGTTGATTAGCGACCCACCAAGCGGTTTCGTTCAAGACCGCGTTCGGGGAACCAAACAACATCTGCACATCGGCAAAACGGATTCCGCCGGACGGCATTTGATCCAAGGCGATCAACGCAGCGCTGCGGACCCGAGGTCGCAGATCCCGCAACAACGCTCGGACCGGTGTTGCTGTGCCCGTCTCAATCGCGGCGAAGATCAACGAGTGTTCCACTGCGCGATCTGTAACATCGTCGCTGGCTACTAACAAATCAGAGATCGCATTAGGATCGCCCAGTCGCCCGAGCGCTTCTGCGGCGGCGCGGCGATTGGCCAGACTGTCGCTGGTCAAGAGCCTACGAAGTTTCTTGTTCGCGCGGGCATCGCGCCGGATACTGACTGAATGCAGGGCAGCTTGGCGCACTGTCTCGTCTTCATCGCCCAACGCGACACGAACGGCCGGTCGCGCCTCGGGGTGGTCGTTCTGAGTCAAAGCCCAGACGGCGTGCCGTCGCTGATCACGATCGTCTGATGTCGTCAGAATCTCTTGTAATTCGCTGATCGGCGTTACGCCTCGGCTGCCCAACAACTTCCTGGCGCGATTACGAATCGCCCATCGTTTGTCCGCCAGCAGGGCGACCAGATCGCGATCGGAGATCGACGGCCACTGGATCTTTGTGCCGCGTGGATCCACGACTTTGTGGGATCCCGTACGGCGAACGCGATAGATTCCACCCAGAATGTCAGGCTTTCCCAGCTGCGAAGTCGGACAACACATCTTGTACCAACCGCCGGTATCGATCACCAACAGGCTACCGTCGGCGTCTTCGATAACGTCGGTTGGATGAAAATCCAGACTGTCGCACACGAGAAAATCCGTATCCTTCGTCTGGAAGGAACCGCCGTCGGGCTGCAAGACGTGCCGAATGATCTTGTGCATATTGAACGAACAGGCCAGCACGTTGTCTTGAAAGTCGGCACCCAGATGGTTCGTCTCTAATCGCGCCAGCCCGCAGGGTGCCGACGCGCCTCCGTGATGCGCCAGCGCGGGCATGAGCGGCCCCGTCCGCGGATGGCCGTCCAGCACGCCATGCGCCTTTCCATAGACGCCGCCGTAGATCGCGTGAATGATCCCGTCGCGTTGGCCGGCTGCCGGATGCATCAAGAACGTCGTCGAGAAAATCCGTTCGCCACCTGGTGTGAACACGACTTCAACAGGATTGTCCATTCCGCCGGTCATGACGGCTTCAATCGGGCCGCCGCTGGGATGGCGACGAAAGATATGCGCCGCCCTGGTTCGCCACGACTGGCCATCATGACCGTGGTATTCCTGTTCAGCAAATGCACCCTTGCACCAATAGAACCAGCCATCCGGTCCCAAGTACGGTCCGTGCATATCGTTCCCGCAATGGGTCAGCGTCTTGCCGTCAAACCAGACCTCGCGCCTGTCGGCCTGGCCGTCGCCGGTGGTGTCAGTCAGTTTCCAAATGTGCGGCGGCGCTCCAACGTACAGCGACCCTTCGTGCCACAATGTTCCCTCAGGAAACATCATCTTGTCGGCAAACACGACGCTCTTGTCAAACCGGCCATCGCCATCGGTGTCTTCCAAACGAACAATGCGATGGGGCTTCTTTTGAAGTTGAATCTTGACGTCTTCGTTCGAACCGCCGGAGTCACCGATATAGAGCCGGCCCCGTTCGTCGAAATCGGCACAACTCGGCCGGTTCACCAAGCCGGGGCCCGCAACTTGCTCGATCTCAAAACCCTCCGGCAAGGTGAAGCGGAATCCGTTGAGCTCGGTTTCGCCGGCACTAGCGAGCGATCCACAGCAAATGCATAGCGTTGTCGCAATCCAGAGGCAGGCGAGCAGGCTGCTGTCAGTTGAACCGTTCATGTCGAGTTTCCTCAAGAGGGGCGAGCATCGACGATCTCTCGGGCGAATCCCGTGATTCTGTTGTCGGCGAGCTTGATATTGCCTGCATGTTGGTCAATGCGGACACCGATACGTTCCATCGGTTGGCGGCTTTCGCGAATTTCGTTGTTTACGATCGTCACGTCTTTTGTTTTACCTTGAATGTCGATCGCCACGCCGTCCGCACCACCGCTGTCGATGATCCGGTTGTTCTCGACCGTGTTGCGATTGGCCCAGAAATCCTGGCCGCGTGTGTCGTTGCGAAACAGAATACCGACTTTGCCGCTGTTGGTAATTGTGTTGTCGCGCATCACATTGTCCGTATCGTTGTGGCCAATCGATATGCCGTAGCTGCGATTGGCGTCGATCTTGTTTCCTTCGGCCAACCCGTATTTGACACCCCAGCACCAGAACAGACCGAGGTCATTTCGGTGGAGCTTGTTGTTGCGAATCAGCGGTCGCTGCGAACCGGAACCAGGGTGGACGCCCAAGTTTGCGTTGTCATGACTGTGACAGTTCTCAACAACCACATCGTGGCAGATCTGAAAGCTGATTCCGTCGCCGTTGTAGTTGCGCGTCTCGGTGTCACGAATCGTGTAGCGATTGCAATCTTGCAGGAAAATGCAGCCACCATAGTTTCCGTTGAAGTTTTCGTTATTCGCCCGATTGCCATCCAGCGTGAGGTTCTCGATCAGGACATCAGCTGTGTGTTCGCTGGAGAAGAGCGGAAACAACGACGTGCAAGTCGGCGAGCCGGTCAGCCAGAGGTTCTTCCGCAGCCCATCGTTTAGTTTGAACCGGTTTCCCGATCGGGCGACGAGTGTCCGCTTAATGACTTCCTGGCCACCGTTATGTGGGTTCTTCGCGCGCAACACGATACCATCGCCAACGCGAAACCCTTTGGCCGCAGCGAGCGTGATCTCTTGGTCGTACCAGTCCGAGTCCGCGGACAAGGCAACCGAATGCGAGTCATTCTTGGTGATAATCGATTCGGCACCGCTGCCCAGAATGCGAATCTTCGCAGGCAAGAACACGGAGTTTCGTAGCGTGTACGTACCCGGCAGAATACGCACCGTACCGCCGCCCAGCCGTGCGACATAATCGACAGCCGCTTGGAGCACCCTATCATCACGACCGATCAAATCGGCTTTGTCGTGGCCGACGGTGATTGTCAGTCGTTCATCCCAATCTGGTTCGTGTCTGTCGTCGCCGTCTGTTGCGCGAGGATGTGTTGGGCGCGGCGGTCCGTCCGCCAACGCTCGGCTGCCCATCAAAACAGCGGCGCAAGCTGCCGATCCGGCACCAAGAAACTGTCTTCGTCTGAGTCGTGAAGTGATCATGGCGGTTCTTCTCTCCAGCGGGGTTTGCAAATGATTGCACAGTCGACTTCGAGCAATAGACTGACAAATCCGGAGATTCTGATTTGCGAACCGTACATTCATTACTAAGCATCGCTCAGCGGGGCGTCGCAGATTGCCATCATGGTACACCAGTACGCCACAGGAATACCAGCAAGATCGCCAATGCGGCATGGCTGGTACGATGGCAGTTGCGAGTGAAGCAGGAGCACAAGCCTGCCAGTTCCGGCTGAGTATCGTTCGCAGGAACAGCGATGGCACAAAAGAGCCGATGGAAATGACTGGGCAACGACGTCAGACGAGACGAGCATTGAACCTACATTGACGGTTACTTTGGTACGTTCCATGATGCCCTGTTTACACACAAAACTTGAAAACAACCGACTGATGCACCATGATTGTGCACAGTATCACAGCGGAGTGAACCGGAGGAAGAAACGATGAGACACCTGACCCATTTGATTTTGTGTTTATTGCTTGGGAATTCAGTTCTCGCCGATGACGGCCCAGCTGCTGCGTCCAAACCTGCGCAAGGTAATACGCCAAAGGGGCAGGTAGAGAAGATTTCCGACGTAGAGCTACCTCAGATCCCGAGCCCCTTCGCGGATGCAGATCCGTTCGGTGCGATAGCTGCAAAGGAGCGGGATGACAAGAAAGCTGGTAAAACAAATTCTGGCGGCGGCGACCCATTTGGCGATTCAGCTCCAGATTCAGATCCTTTTGGTCAGCAACCTGATGCGGCGGCTGGCACAGCAGCCAGTTCAATCGGCGACGATCCCTTCGGCCAGTCGGCTCCACGCAACCCAGCTTCACCCAAGCGTGGCACGGCGAAACCATCAAGACCTCAGCAAGCCAACTTCCAGCCGCGCTTGTCGCAGGTCCCGTCCATAACGCTGGAGGAGTCGTCCGAATCGCGCCTGCGCATCGAGGCTGCACTCGCTACAAAAACCAAATTCGATTATCTCGATACACCCTTGAAAGACGTGATTGATGAGATCGCACTACGGCACGACATTCCTATCATCATCAGCACTCGCGCCTTGGAAGACTTCGGCATCGGCACGGATACGCCCATCACGATCAATCTCAATGGTGTCAGCTTACGGTCGGCCCTGCGGTTGATGCTGAACGAGTTAGATTTGACGTACTTGATCGAAAATGAAGTTCTGCAGATCACAACACCGGAAGAGGCCGAGGCAAAACTGCATTCACGGTTCTATTCGGTTTCCACCTTGTTACCCTCGACTCGTGACGGCGACTACCTGGTGAAGCTGATCACCGGCCATGTGGCACCGGATTCGTGGGACGAAGTGGGCGGGCCAGGTGCGATCACTTTCGTGGACCATCTGGAAACACTCACTGTGACGCAGACCGAGGACGTTCTCCGCCAGATCGACACGCTGTTGGCGGCGATGGCTAAACTTGCGGAACACCGTAGCCGCTAGAGATAATGGCGGAATTAGTCTCACCTTGATTTTGAGCCAGGCCGATTCCCATCCGCTGAAATTCGCACTACGATGAGGCGGTTTGGTCGCATTTCTTGGAACTTTGGGAGACGTCTGGTCATGCCGATCTCATTTAGCTGCCCACATTGCGGTCACACGACGCAGGTCGCGGACCATTTCGCCGGACAAACGGGGCCATGTGCATCGTGTGGTAATCAAGTCACGATTCCGCTGGCAGCGGGCAAGCCGATCGTAGGGCCGCCGCGCAAATCCTCGTCGGCTAATTCCGGCGGAGCCATTGTTGCGATTGTGATCGTGGCGGTTTTTGGAATCATGGTCGTGTGTGGCGGCATCATGGCAGCGCTGTTGCTACCAGCGGTACAGGCGGCGCGGGAGGCCTCGCGACGGATGGAGTGTCAAAACCATATGAAGTGGATGTTGTATGACTTCGACCGCGGGCAGATGAGGCTGGCCATGTTGATACTCTTCTTGCGCAATCGGAGGCGCGGGCACGGAACTGCCGGCGGGGTGCTGAGCGTGATGTGGCGACAAGAACATGGCGGGGCCATTGTGAGGAGTTCCTTGCGGCTGAGGTTGCGCGAGGCCATGCCCAGAACGTTGCCAGTGTCCATATTGTTGAACGCCGCCTACGACGCGCGGTGAGCTCTGAACGTGCGCGAGCGGGTGAGCGTGCAACATGGCATCGCTCGACGACTGGTGATATCCATGGTGTAAAGAGTCAACTACGCCGTAGTGCGGCGCTATCGCTTGGCCGTTTCGCGAAAAGAATGGATCGACGTACCAATGACCACTGAGAATTCCCGCACGAACAGGGGCAAGATTTGTAAGCACCGTTAGGGATGCAATAACCAGTATCCGGAAATTCTTGTCGAACATCGTCAACCTCGCATGAAATGGCAATCAATCGCATGATGCTCACGCTCCCACCAAACGTAATTCAAGACTAGGCCGGGAGCAAGTTTGAGCAAATTGTCGGTGTAATCGGCGGATCCGAGTAATCGGTGCAGACGATTCCAATCGCCAATTCAGACGGGCCGCGACCTCCGCTGGTAAGCCGTGAGACGCTGGGGGCAGAAGAACGCTACGAATACCGAAAATCGCGGTAGTTTTCGGCGATTGGTGTCAAAACGTGTTCGCACGTTAACACGGTTTTCCCGCCGTATTGGAATTGGCGGTGGAATCGCGTATTGTTCGTAGGCATCGCGCGACGCGATCACAGTTTTCTGTTCGCCACAAATCCAATAGCACGGCTTAGGCTGTCAAATATGTTGCCGCGGCGCGTTCAGACCAAGGAGCTCGGCTACGAGGCATGTCATTTTACGGTTGCTTGACAAGTTGAGCCTTGATGGGCAGGTTAGTAACGGTGCGGTCGTGTGCCGACGATCACCGCTGTGTCGACGGTTGTGGATTGTTGGTGGTTACGGCGTTGCTGGCTACGGCTCGGATGACGCCACCGTCGCACACTCGGCCAATCGGCTTCCCAAGCCACATCCGCGAAGTGACCAAGTTCTACGCCGTTTAAAACTGGAATGAAACTCATGAATCTAAGACCGGCCGGTTGGCCAACGTGGATCTCCGTTTGTGTGGTTTTTTTTGTCACAATCAGCGAGAGCGCCGGTCAGCAGAGTTGGCCACGGTTTCGCGGGGCGGCCGCGACTGGCGTTGCGGCGGACCATCCGCGACTGCCAACCACTTGGAGTGCGACTGAGAATGTCGCCTGGTCGACTGAGATTCCCGGTTGGGGGTGGTCGTGTCCTGTGGTTTGGGGAAACAACGTCTTTCTCACGACCGTCGTCCCCGACGAAGAAAACGAGAAACCCAAGAAAGGTCTTTATCTTGGCCAGGGGCGTCGTGAACCGCCCAAAGGCGATCACCACTGGCTGGTCTATTGTTTGGAACTCGACAGCGGCGATGTTCTTTGGAAACATGAAGCCCATGTTGGGCGACCCGTCGTTCCGCGTCACCCCAAGAGCACCTACGCCGCTGAAACACCCGTCACCGATGGCAAGCGACTGTATGTGCTGTTCGGTGACTTGGGATTGTATTGCTACGATCTGAACGGCACACCACAGTGGTCCGTGCCGATCGAACCGCAGAAGACCCTGGCCGACTACGGTGCCGCAGCGTCACCCGTGGTGCACGACGGGCGCGTGATCATGGTTTATGACAACCAGGGCCAATCGTACATCGCCGCGTATGGTTCCGACGATGGGAGGTTGCTGTGGCGTACCGAGCGAGATGAAAGGAGCACTTGGGCGACGCCATTCATCTGGGAAAACAAGTTGCGGACAGAGATTGTCACACCTGGAAAAAAGAAAAACCGATCGTACGACCTGTCTGGAGAACTGCTGTGGGAATTTGACGGCAAGATGTCAAATCTAGTGATCCCGTCGCCGTTTGCCGCGCACGGTTTGCTTTATATCGCATCTGGCTACATTGGTGATTCGCACCGTCCCGTCTATGCGATCAGACCCGGGGCGTCAGGTGACATCACGCCTGCAGGCGACCCTGGCGAGAGTGAGTTCATCGAGTGGTACCAGGCGAAGGCCGCACCTTACAACCCGTCGCCGATTGTCTATGGCGACTACTATTATACGCTGCTGGATCGCGGTTTCGTGACGTGTCATGAGGCACGCACAGGCGCGGAGGTTTACGGCAAGACACGTATTTTTGCCGGTGCTAGTTTCACGGCCTCGCCGTGGGCTTACAACGGTATGCTTTTCTTCCTGAGCGAAGATGGTGACACGTACGTAGCCAAGGCCGGGCCGAAATTCGAACTATTGCACACCAACCGGCTGGACGCCCTGGCGATTGCGACGCCCTCAATGGCGCAGGGCAAACTGTTGATTCGCACGGCGTCAAGAGTTTTCTGTATTACGGAAATGGGAGAATAGCCAGCCGCAAACGAACGTTGAACTTCCAACTTTGATTTCGGAACGCTCAACTTCTATCGTTGGACGTTCGACGAGCCTCGTTTTGGGATACACTGCGAACCGAAGCTTGCGAACGAGAGGAAGGGCTTGAGGGTTACAGCGGTTGTTGGAGTCTACGCTTTAGCGTGCTTTTGCAGCCCAAAGGCTGTACTCCAACAATGATCCAACCCAAAGTCTGGCCTCGGCACGTCAGACTTCACGAGCGTTTGCGATTTGCGCGCTGAAGACCTAACTAACCGCAACTTCATCACTGCGAGTGACGGTGAAACCCATCTCCTCGATCATCCGATAATCGGACTCGGGAGCTTGGCCCTTGGTCGTCAAGTAGTCTCCCACGAAGACCGAATTGGCCGCATAGAGACCCAGGCACTGCATGTGCCCTAGGTGGAGTTCACGTCCGCCCGCAATGCGGATTTCGCGGTTGGGATTGGCAAAGCGAAACACAGCCAGCGTCTTGAGGCAGTAGCGAGGATTCAGTGCCGGAGTTTCGGTGAGCGTCGCGCCTTCGATTGGAATTAGGAAATTGACCGGAATCGATTTGACGCCCAGTTCACTCAACTGTAGGGCCATTTCCACTACGTCGTGGTCCTGCTCGCCCATTCCAATGATGCCACCCGAACAGAGTTCTAAACCTGCGTCGCGCACCGACCGCAACGTGTCGATCCGATCCTGGTACGTGTGCGTCGAACAGATCTCTTGATAGAAATCAGCGCTTGAATTGACGTTATGGTTGACGCGATCAACACCGCAGGCCTTTAACCGCCCGGCGTCTTTGTCCGTCAATAGCCCCAGGCACGCGCAGATCTTCAGGTCATATTGCGATTTGATTAGTGGGACAATTTCTTCGACGGCTCGCAGTTCCCGTTCGGACGGTCCCCTCGCCGAAATCACGATGCAGTATGTCTTTGAGTTGCGCTGGGCGGCCACGCGAGCGCCGTCGAGCAGCTTGTCGCGACTATGAATGTTGTATTTGGGAATCTCCGCATTGGCGTCTTTGGACTGCGAACAATAACTGCAATCTTCGGGGCACAAACCGCTTTTCGCGTTCATCAAGAAGTACAGCTGCACGGTGTTGCCAAAAAACTGGCGACGAATCCGGTATGCCGCAGCCATGATGTCGAGCAACTGGTCGTCGGAAGACTGCAAGATCGCCAAACCTTCTGCCGCGGTCAATTGGTGGCCGGCAAGAACCCGATCGGCGAGTTCATTCCAGTCGCAAGTCGTTGATGATACTTGAGTTTCGGCTGCAACTTCGGATTTCATCGTGATCTCGGCAGAGCGTAATAGGCGGGCTGGATTTGGGTAAGACGCTTGGCGAACTGCCGAGCTTCGGCCAGAATGATACCATCGCGCGGACGGTGGAGTCGACACCTCACCAATCCGATCACCGGACAGGACGGAAATCAAATTGGCAAACTACGGAGTACACCTCGTCCGTGTGGGCTTGATCGGGCTTATCGGGCGGTTTCAGGCCGTCGATGGAGTTTGCTATCCGAGACAATCTCGCGTCATCTGCCGCACAAATCGCGGGTTGGAACTGGGTGACGTCCTGCAGTCGTCAGACCAGACGCGGGGCGAGCCAGACGGCGAACTGCTGCGAGGCGTCACCGTCGAGGATGATCTGCTCTTGGATCGGATTGAACGCCGCATGGAAGAGGCCTTTGCCGCCTGTACACAACTCCTGGCCGAATATGACCAGGCTGCCGTGCTGATGGATGTTGAACACTTGTTCGACGGTCAGTCTCTGTACTTCTATTTCCTGGGCGAGGTTTCTCCGGAAGTAGAACGGTTGACCGGCCAGCTCGCTCGGACCTATGAAACCAAGGTCCAGTTTCGAAAGTTCACCGAAGCGCTGATCACGGGCTGTGGGCCGGACTGCGGCACGGAAGACGCTGTCGGCGGCGGTTGCTCCAGCAGCCGTGGGAACAGCGACGGCTGCGGCTCATGCTCGGTTGCCTCGGCGTGCGGCACGCGGCACTGAAGACGTGCTGGCGAACGCCACCAAGTCCGCCACGAAAGCACGCAGATCGGCGGGACATTTGCCCTGGTCGACCATCTCAATCGCAGTGGTGAACCAATTCGCTCGTTCGCTGATCGATTCAGGGCCGGCAATCCACTGCTGCAACTGCCCCTGGGTTGAAACGAAGATTCCCTTGCGTTTCAATTCGTCGATCAACTCTTCAACCCAGATCCGCAGATCGTGTGGCAGAGCCCCCAAACGCTCGCACTTGAAGTGCTGCCACTTGGTGAACTTTTCGTCACGTTCGGTTTGCAGTTTCGCCGTCTCCTCTGCCTCGACTCCGTCTTTGAGCTGGTCCAGGAAACTCTCCAACTCACCGGTATTTTTCGAGAGCATCTCTTCGTCGTACCAACCTTCCAAGTGGCTCGCCAGACGTTCACGTGTCGCGAGCCAAGGCTGAAGAGCTGGAGCGCCGGTAACGGCCTCAACCAATTCGCCGAAAGTATCCGCATCCTGAAAAACGTCCAACTCTGTTACCACACAGACTGGCACGTGCGCTTGTCGCAACGACTGAGCGACCAATGTGACGTTGGCACCGCCGTGCGCGTGATAAAAGCCCACACGCGTGGCACCGAGTTCTTGGCGAGCGATCATCTCGTAGATCACCCGGTCGTCGTTTTCGGGAATAACCACAGCGCATTCGAAAAACAGGGCATTGATCGCTTGCTGATTAGCCAACAACGGAAACTGCACGAGCCTCTGGCTGGCTTCAGTGGAAACAGGTCGGAGCGATGTCGATTCGTCTTTTCGGCTCAATGTCACCAGCGCAACGTCTGTCCTCCCTTGATACAGACCGGCGATAAACGCTGGATCGCGTGTTGCCACAAAAACCTGGCAGCCAAGTTCTGCCGCGTGGGCTGCGATCCACTCGCCCAATTGGCATGACTGCTGTGGATGCAAGAATGCATCCGGATGGTCCAACACGATGGCACGCCCCGGGCACAGCAGCATACTCAAGACGATGCTGGTAAAATTCTTGACGCCATCCCCTTGGTCTTCGAGCGCCGACATCGCTTCGAATTGCCGAACTGCCCCGATCGCGTCGTCCGCCTGATCTGGCAGAGACATGGTCGAGCGCAACGACAAGTGGATCCGCTTGGTGTCATCCAGCAACACGTGAAGGCCGTCAAAGGCGTTGCCGATCGCTGCATCCAATTCGCTATGCGTCCGTTCGCCGGCGTACTGTAGCTCTTGGAGGAGGTTTTCTGGGGCTTGCAATGGCGCACGCGCCGGGGACGGTTCGATCGTGCGATGACGGTCATCCGGGGTCAAGTAACACAACCGCAGCGGCATGAACTCACCCAGCGGCGAATTCCAGACCGATCGCGCCGTAATCACGGGCCGATACAGAATGTTGCGAATTTCGTGACCAATATTGCGCCGATGAGGCGTCTTCAAGTCCGGTCCCAGCCCTTGCACGGTGACCTCTTCCG
>MPMF02068392.1_pt1 | contig 16321 bp, 15 predicted proteins | sample 1617271 | NCBI WGS metagenome assembly MPMF02 (sample SAMN05944812, study PRJNA350692) | marine metagenome | biome: marine; feature: ODZ; material: water; isolation source: 120 m water sample prefiltered with 30 um filter, filtered on to 0.2 um... | place: Pacific Ocean | collected 2012-04-09... | reverse complement strand
TTGGTCAAATCTGGATTACCGATGGATTAACTCTTTTGCCAGCAGCCACAGCAGGTTCATTTGGTTATTTCCAAGTTTTGTTCGCAACTCTCTGGGGTGTACTGCTGTTTGCTGAACCTGTTGATGGCTGGTTCGTGATTGGAGCTTTGATGGTACTAGGAGCAACACTCATCAGCTTCAGCAGCAGACAAGAAAATATCCAAAAGCAACCATCATGAAAAAAAGATTGCGACCTCAATCTTGTTGATCGAGCTGTAAACGATCGGATTGCAATTCCTGTAAAAAATCCTTAAAAGGGCACCCGTAGGAGCGCCTGATGAGAACTAGATCTCGTCAGCTGTAGGAAATCGAAACCTGTCGGAGGTAGTCCAAGTTAGCAGGGAGTCTTTCAACCCCATTCCTGGCCTCAAACAGGTGAAGACCGTAGCAAAAGGTGATGATTTAATTACTTGTTTAGGTCTGTGTCTGTTTCACCCAGCGGGTAAATCGTCTGAGTCAGTTATTCCCTGTCTGGATTTGTTCCAATCTTTGAGTGTCATCCCAGAACCAGAACTTGTTGGGTCATTAGGATTCCTACCTTTCTTTTGTCTGTTAGTTACTCTTGGAATCTCAACACCTACACCTGAGACTCCACCACTAACACTCTTCAACTCATCAGTGGATAGTTCCTCATTGATGTCTTCGTTGGCCTCGTTGGGTTCAGTCATAATGGTAGAGAAAAAGGGTTTAGTCGTTTAAATTTTAATCTATTTCTTTGGGGTGATTATCCTCAAATAATGAATCTCTTTTCTTTACACCCTTTTCTTTTACCCCAAATGGATTCATCTGACTCAAACCTCAACTAACACTCTTCAACTCATCTGTTGAGAGTTCCTCATTGTCCTCTTCGTTTGTTTGGTTGGTCTAGTTGGGGTCAGTCATAACGAGAATGTTTCTATGTATACTTCTACCATACTATAAATAAGATTATAACAAATGTCGACTTTTGTTCCCAATTCGACTCTTTCCCCAGTCTGGATATTTGTTCTTTTGTTCTGGAAAGTCTAGTTCATGGTCTTCTGATTTTAGATCATACTTTAACTCCGCCATCTTAGAGAACTGTTCCCTGGTCAAACTGTAACTAGGTCCAAAAGATGTTCCTCCTTCTCCACCACTAACACTCTTCAACTCGTCAGTTGAGAGTTCCTCATTGACCTCTTCGTTGGGTTCAGTCATTAGGTGTTTATACTAGGTATTGTAATGATAGACCCCTCTGGAAGTAATGAAATTAACTGTATCTAAAAGAGACGGAATCTTTGTGGGTCTCTTTGTTGTATTGATTGGAACTCATAAATCCCTGTCTTCGTGAAAGACTACAGGATTAATAGATGTCGTCAGTCAATAGAAAGTCGTTTTGATTGGATCGTGAGGGGATGATGAAACATCCAAGCAATCAAAATATGAAGTATTTGAGAAAGCAATAAAACCTTGAGAAAAAATCTATACATTGCATATGCGTTAGAGAAGGTCAGTGGGTGTTGACTGTCTAACCGAGGAGTGAGTTCGTGAACTCCTCACTTTCGTATGCAGAAGAGGTTGTCTAGCCTCGTCAAACGTATAGACAACAAGGTATCCAGCTTCTAGTTCTTCTTTGAGTAGATAGTTAGGGTTTCTCTTCTGAAGATGCTCATAAATAGATAGGCAAATGTAACTCACCCTTTTTGAGAAATGCTCTAGATACTATTCAAACGAACTTTCTACAGGCAGTGAATCACCGGGTGGCTGCTCATCAAATTGACCCATTACCCTCAAGACCCAATTCTTACCGAGATGACTTTTATCTCGCTTTTCAACATGCACTCGACTCATATCTGCTGAACTCTCCGTCTAATGATCTAGGGGACTGGTAATAGCCGTTTGCAATAACTCAATCTGTAGCACCAGGGCTTCTGGCGGACTCCCACTGGCGAGGTTACTGATAACCATGCCAGGCATGGAGTCCTAGACCGATCACGAAAAGCAAAACAAGCGCGAGAAGCTTTGAGCAGGACCTCGAACGATCAAGCAGAGGCTGGACAGATCAGGCAGCATGGATGACATCAAGAGCAACCTCATGATCGGCTGGCTGCAAGGGCAAAAAGTAGAAGCCTGGCAGCAAGGGACTCGGCAAGGAGTCGTTCTGGCATGTGCTGGTGTTGGTTACGAGGTTCAGATTGCACCGCGTCATCTCAGCGAAATGGAGGACGGGCAAAACACATTCATCCTCTGGATCCATCAGGTGCAGCGTGATGATGGATCCAGCTTGTTTGGCTTCCCGGAACGACGAGAACGGGACTTGTTTCGTATCTTGATAGGTGTCAGCGGCGTAGGGCCCCAGATGGCTCTAGCTCTTCTAGAGGAATGTCAGACCGGAGAACTTGTAGAGGCCATTGTGCAGGGAGACCTACGCAAGCTTTGTCAGGCTCAAGGTGTAGGCAAACGCACCGCCGAACGTCTTGCGGTGGAATTGCGCACAAAGTTGGCTGAATTTAGTTGTCGTGATCCAGGAATGTCCCTGGTGGAAAACGACGTCAACGATTCGCATCAGCTCAAGGATTCAAGTCTGCATGAGCTACAGATCACCCTCGGGGGCCTTGGTTACGAAGATCTTGAAATACGCCGTGCCATAAGGGCTGTGGCCAGCGGTTTTGCAATGGGAGACAGGGAAATGCCTGAGTCTGTCCCCTCCATCGACGACACTGACGCCTGGCTGAGAGCATGCCTGCGCTGGCTCAGTCAGGAAGCTGCCTAAACAATGGTCCTCAAAGAGTTAGATTGTTTTTTTGGTCTCTTAGGGCAAAACGCCAAGCATGTCGCTCGATACAACAGAAAAGCAACAGCTAATCAACGCCAACCAAACTCATGGCACCGATACGGGGTCTGTGGAGGTGCAAGTGGCAATGCTTAGCGAGCGGATTACAAAGCTCAGCTCGCACCTGCAGGAGAACAAGCACGACTTCTCATCCCGGCAGGGACTGCTCAAGATGATTGGTCGTCGCAAGCGCCTGCTCAGATATGTACGCGGAAAAAGTGAACAGCGCTACAACGGCCTGATCACCAAACTAGGTATCCGCGGTTAAATCCCTTTTGGCGATTTCCCTCTAATTCTTAAGCAGATGGCCGAACGAAGCAAAGCTATGCCTTTCGGGCCAGAAAAGAGCGGAACGGCCAACAAAAGCCTGCCGCAAAAGGGATCCAAATCGCCAAAGATTAAGAAAGCAAAAGCGACCTCCAGCAGTCAGCAGGCCATTCCAAAGCCGGTGGCCAATCGCATGCTGCGGCGCGTGATCTTCGCTTCCGGTCTGCCTACTGCTGCAGGGATGGGCGTTTTTGTAGCTAGTTATCTGATTGTGAGCCGCGGCATTGCTGATATCTCACCATTGATCACGCTGATCAGCTCAGGAGCCTGCTTCCTCGTTGGCCTGATAGGACTGAGTTATGGGGTTCTATCTGCTAGTTGGGAAGATGCCCCAGGCAGCCTGCTTGGACTGGAACACATTCGTCGCAACATAGGAAGAATGCGCGATTCAATCAAAGCTAATCAACCAGCCTCAAAATCAGAGATCAAGCCAAAGGAATCAGGACAAACATCAGACAAATAGTCGGTCGCTGCATCGAGCTTTGAAAGCCTGCTGTTGAAGTGAACTGAGTGCAGCAGAAGCGTCACGAACGCAGAACTGATGACCTAGGCATACGTAACGCACCTGGGGTCCCTGACGAACCGCTGCCACCACGGGTACCCGCACGCCAAATTCATCCTTGGCTGGGCGATGCTGATGCAAACATTCCCGAAGCCTGTGCTGCACTGTGATGTCACAGGCTTCATCCGGCATCAACTCCACCAACAGCAGTCGTAGGTCATCGATGGCGCGGCAATCATCAATGATTAATTGGGTACGGTCGTCGCGACGATCAACAGAGGCCCAGATGAGCAGTCGCGCTTCCAGCATGAGGTGATCTGATAGACGGGCATAGCTCTTGGGGAACACCACGGCTTCGCAACCACCGGTGAGATCCTCAATCTTGAGCACTGCCATGCGATCGCCCTTGCGGGTTGTGACTTGGCGCATCTCCGTCAGCATCGTGATCACACTGACCTTCGCCTTGTCAGGCTGATCCTCAAGACTGGCAAGACCAATGGGCGCAAGCAATTGAGCTGGAGTAGTGAGCTGCTTGAGAGGGTGATCAGAAAGGTAGAAACCAACCAACTCTTTTTCTAGTCTCAGCTTTTCAGTTGGTGGGTAGTCGGGAACCGGTGCTGCCTTGGGTGCAGTGCTCAGCTCATCAGAAGCTTGATCGTCTGCTGCTCCAGCTACAAGATCAAAGAGGTTGCCCTGACCACTCAGTCGATCACGGACACGAGAAGAAGCCCAGTTGATCAGAAGCTCCAAGTCGGCAATTAACTGGGCCCGGTTCGATTCAGGGTCTATGGCATCAAGGGCTCCGCAATGAATAAGAGATTCCAACCCGCGACGATTCAGAACATTGGAGGGCAGACGATCACAGAGATCGGCAAGTGAGACAAAGGGGCCATCACCATCGCGATTGGCAATTAGCTGCCTGATTGCACCATCGCCAAGATTTCGCACAGCAGAAAGACCAAACAAGATGCGATCACCAGCAGGGGTGAAATCAATCCCTGAAGCATTCACATCTGGCGGCATCACTTCAATCCCCATCGCATTGCAATTCGAGATATAGCGCTGCACCTTGTCACTAGCGCCAGCATTGACTGTCAGTAATGACGCCATATATGCAACTGGATAATGTGCCTTCAAATAGGCAGTTTGATAAGTAACAGCGCCATAAGCCGTCGAGTGACTCTTGTTGAAGCAATATTCAGCGAATAAAACCATTTGATCGAAAAGCTCATCGGCGATCTTCTGATCAACACCACTTCGACTTGCACCTTCAACAAAAATGCTGCGATGTTTCTGCATCTCTGAAACCTTTTTCTTGCCCATTGCACGCCGTAGCAAGTCAGCTTCGCCAAGAGAATAGCCAGCAAGATCCTGGGCAATCTTCATGATCTGCTCCTGATAAACCATGATCCCGTAAGTCTCCTTAAGGATTGGTTCAAGGGCAGCATGAGCAAAATCAATTGCCTCTCGCCCATGTTTCCGATTGATAAACTTTGGAATCAATCCGGCATCCAAAGGACCTGGTCTGTACAAAGCTAAAATTGAGGAGATATCTTCAAGAGATGAGGGGCGAAGGTCACGCACGATCTGTCTCATCCCACTTGATTCAAGTTGAAAAATGCCCTCAAGATCTCCTCTTGCAAGTAAGGCAAAGGTTTCAGGATCCTCTGGTGGCAATTGATCAGGATCAATTCTCTCTCCACTGCTGACTTCAACAAGCTCAAGTGTTTTGTCAATCATGGTGAGATTCTTGAGCCCAAGAAAATCCATCTTCAATAACCCCATCGACTCCACATCCTCCATGAAGTATTGAGTAATTACCTGTCCATCGTTATTACGCTGAAGGGGTACAAGATCATCCAGGGGCTCAGCAGCAATGACGACTCCAGCGGCATGAACACCAAAGGTTTTATTTGTACCTTCAATGCGCATCGCCATATCGACCCATTTAGTAACTACTGAATCGTTCTGATACTTCTCACGGAATTCAGCATTCGGCGAATCGCTGCCGATCATCGCAGCTAGCTTTGCAGGTTTTCCCCTTACTACGGGAATAAGCTTGGCAAGTCGATCGGCATCTCCATAGGGAATATCAAGCACCCGGGCGACATCCTTCAAGACGGCCTTTGAGGTCATTCGGTTAAAAGTGATAATTTGAGCAACCTTGTCTTCGCCGTAACGACGCGTGACATAGTCGATCACCTCACCACGACGTTCAATACAGAAATCAGTGTCAATATCAGGCATCGACTTACGCTCAGGATTAAGGAATCGCTCAAATAACAACCCGTTTTGAACAGGATCAATGTTGGTGATGCCAAGGGCATATGCCACTAGTGAGCCAGCGGCTGACCCCCTCCCTGGTCCTACTGGAATGCCCTGTTCACGTGCAAAGCGGATGTAATCCCATACCACCAGGAAATAGGTGGGAAAGCCCATCTGTTCCATCACACCCAGCTCATAGGTGAGCCTTTCGCCGTAATGGTCATCAATTGGATCTGCCGTTGCCAGTCCCAACCTTTGCCGTAGCCCCTGCTCAGAGATCTCCTGTAGGTAACTCACGGCGCTATGTCCTTCAGGAATCGGGAAACGAGGCATCTGATAACTACCGAGGATTGAGTATTCCTCAACCTTTTCGGCAACGGCTGCTGTGTTAGCAATAGCCGCTTGCAGCACATCAGGCTCGAGATGATCGGCGAACAGCCGTTCCATCTCCTGTTCAGACTTGATGTATTCAGTACCTGTGTAGCGCAGACGCTTCTCATCACTGATCAACTTGCCTGTTAGCACACAAAGCAGGGCGTCATGGGCCTCTACATCGTTCTTGCTGAGGTAATGGGCGTCATTGGTCGCAATCAAGTCAATCCCTAGCTCCTTGGCGATGTTCACAATCTCCACATTGACGATTCGGTCTTCCGGCGAGCCGTGATCCTGAACTTCGAGATAGAAGTCTTTGCCAAAGACCTCCTGGTACCAACGGGCCACATCCCTTGCTACATCAGTGCGACCGCGCAAGATGGCTTGAGGAATCTCCCCACCAAGACAAGCGGTGGCAACCATTAACCCCTCACTATAGGCCTTGAGCTGTTCTTTATCAATGCATGGCCTGGCAAAGATGCCCCGGCCACGCATACCGCGCAGATGGCTAATGCTGGTGAGTTTCACAAGATTGCGATAGCCAACAGCGTTTTTAGCAAGCACCACCAGGTGATAACGACGCTCCTTCTTCGGCTGAGGATCCTCAATGGACCCGTTGATCACATACATCTCATTGCCGATGATCGGCTTGATCTCAGCGTTCTTGCAAAGCTTCAGCAGTTCAATGGCGCCATACATCACACCGTGGTCGGTGAGCGCCAGAGCAGGCATCCCTAGCTCCTTGGCTCGCTTCACCATCTGGGGGAGCTGTGTGGCTCCGTCCAGAAGGCTGTAGTCGCTGTGGTTGTGAAGAGGAACGAATGCCATGCCCCCAGCCTAGGAGGAGGCGCAAGATGCAGGGTTAGTCAAGTAGCTAAACGCTGCATCTAGCGCAAGAGATCTTTTAGGGAATGAAGTTGCCCTGCGGGTGATTTGCCATCACGTTTGCTGCTTGCTCATAGTGAAAAGCCACTTGTAGGAGGCGTGACTCCTCCAGCACATTGGCAATCAACTGCACCCCGATTGGAAGGCCATCGTCATCGAATCCACAGGGAAGACTGATGGCAGGCAAGCCAGCCAGGTTGGCTGGAATGGTCAGCAGATCAGCCAGGTACATGGCAAGTGGATCATCAGCGTGCGCCCCGACTTGGAATGCAGTGGTAGGTGATGTGGGTGTCAGCAGCACATCGACCGTTTGGAAGGCAGCATCAAAATCCTGACGGATCAATGTGCGGACCTGCTGGGCTTTCTTGTAGTAAGCATCCATGTAACCAGCCGACAGGGCATAGGTGCCGATCAGGATGCGTCGCTGCACCTCACTACCAAAACCCTCTGCGCGACTTCGGGCTGTCATCGCGGCTAGAGCATCAGCCCCTTCAGCTCGGTAGCCGTATTTCACACCGTCGTAGCGCGCCAAGTTGGCTGAAGCCTCTGACGGGGCAATGACGTAATACGTGGCGATGCCATCGCTAAAGCGTGGACAACTCACCTCAACCAGTTCCGCTCCCAAGGATTGCAGCTTCTCTGCAGCTGCCAAAACTGTTCTCTTCACTTGCGCATCCAAGCCGTTCTGATCAAAGCACTCTCGAATCAAGCCGATGCGTACACCAGACATTGGTTGCGAAAGGGCAGCGCAATAATCGGGAACAGCAACATTGAGACAAGTTGAGTCTCGAGGATCAGATCCTGCGATCACTTGCAAAAGCTCAGCAGCATCGGCCACGTTGGTCGTGAACGGTCCAACCTGATCAAGAGAACTGGCAAAAGCCACCAAACCCCAACGACTGACACGGCCATAGGTGGGTTTAAGGCCTACGACCCCACAAAATGAAGCGGGCTGACGGATTGAGCCCCCAGTATCCGAACCCAAGGCAGCCATGCATTCACCTGCCGCAACAGCTGCTGCACTGCCACCAGAACTGCCACCCGGTACACGGCTGACATCCCAGGGATTGGATGTAGCCCCAAATGCAGATGTCTCGGTCGAGCTACCCATGGCGAACTCATCGAGATTTGTTTTCCCGAGAAGCACAGCACCGGCCTGCCAAAGGCGCTCAGTGACGGTGGATTCATAGGGCGGCACAAAGTTTTCCAGCATTCGACTGGAACATGTGGTGCGTATTCCTTTCGTGCAGAGGTTGTCCTTGATTGCCAAAGGAACACCAGCCAGAGGTGGCAGAGACTCACCCGCAGCCAAGGCTTCATCGATGCGATCGGCATCGGCCCGAGCTCGCTCTGCTGTGACATCCAGAAAAGCGTGCAGCGTGGGATCCACCACTGCGATACGAGCAAGTTGGTGATCTGTGAGTTCCCTGGCGGAAACCTCGCCGAGCTTTAGTTGCTGACGCCATTCAGCGATCGCCATCGGCTTGCGGTGCTGTGCAGCAGCGACGCTATCAGTCGTCTGACCAGCCTTCGACTGCGATCGTCAGCGGCTCAACGCGACGGCAACGCAAGAGGGTGTGATTCACAGACGCAGGTCCCTCCAAAGAGAGATCCGCAACGAAGGTCGATAGCTTGACCTCAAGACTCTTTCGGGTCACAAAAGGGCCGAACCAATAGGTGACATTTGGTTCACGGGTTTCAACCCTGGCCCACCAAGCCAAACCAAAGCCATTGACGAGGCTACGCAGCGGCCTAATCAATGAGCCCATGATTGAGGTTTGCGGATGACCCTTATTTTGCCTCGTCATGTTCCAATTGGTGTTCCGCTGAAGGTTGCAACGGAACTTTTGGATCAACGCTGAACACTCTCATCATCAGGTGACTGATCCTTACGAACGTCAAAATTGCAATGCTGACTGGTCAGCAAATCCTCATCCTCAATCGAAGTTCTTTCTGCCTGCAAATCCCCTATTTGGGGATCCATCGGCGGCTGAACATCTTTGGAACAAAGTTGCTGGTTAGCCAAGCTGGACGGCAAAGCCTCACCAAACCGCTCAATCTCATCCGGCTGATGGATTGGGGAATTATTGGTCTTGGCAATGGGTTCTGACTCCACGGGAATGGAGTCGCAAGAGATGACCGGCAAAGGGCATTGAGGCCGCACGATCCTGGGGGAGGGAGTTTGGCCATGTACCCCCTTCATCCAGCCACGACGAGCAACCTCGTATAAACACATCGCAGTAGCAACAGAGGCATTCAGACTGGGAGTAACCCCGCGTAATGGAACGCGTACAAGCTGATCGCAATGGCGACGAGTCAGCAGAGAGATCCCCTGTTTCTCGGATCCCGTCACGATCACTAAAGGTCCGTCTAGATCGACATCAGGAAGGGTGACGTCCCCTTCCTCCGCCAGGCCAATAACTCGATAACCCGCTTGCTTCAGTGCTTCTAGAGAGCGATTGAGATTCACGACACGCGCTACTGGTAGATGCTCCAAAGCGCCTGCTGCAACCTTGGCTACCGAACCAGTGAGACCAGCACTTCGTCGTTGTGGGAGAACAACCCCATGGGCGCCAAGAGCCTCTGCAGAACGAATAATGGCGCCGAGATTGTGGGGATCCGTTAAGCCATCGAGTGCAAGCAAAAGTGGCGATTCCCCAAGACCCGTACATCCCTCGATCAGACTTTGCAAATCAAGGGTTTCCGCTGCAGCAGTCTGCAGAACAATTCCTTGATGCACAGCACCACCTGTGAGTTGACCGAGACGAGCCCAGGTGACCTCTTCCACAAGTACTCCTGAGGATTTGGCCTCACGAAGCAATTGCAAAAACCTTGGTGCGCTTCGTAAATCTGATGTGCACCAGATGCGATGAATCGGACGCCCAGCTTCCAGAGCAGCTTGGCTGGCATGACGTCCCCAAAGCAAATCATCGGCAGCGGCTGGTCCGAATGCTTCTGCTTCTGGAACGCGATCCGAAATAGATGGATCTAATCTTTTTGAAGGCAACTGCCTTTCTGCAGGACGTGAACGTTCTCCAAAGGAGGGACGTCGTCCTAGCCGTTCATCGCTACTACGTCGTGATGGTCTCTCATCACGAAATCGACGAGCCTCTTTTCTGTCAGTGCCACTTGAACGGCCCTGCCCAGAGCGAGGTCGATCCGGGCTAAAACGACCCTGCTCAAAGCGAGAACGATCACGGTTGAAACGGCCTTGCCCAGAGCTCTCACCATTGAATGCTTTTGAAGGGCTATCACCAGCTTCTCCATCAGGCCTGGAGCGATACACCCCTCGCGGTCCAGAGGAACGACCACCCGAAGGGCTGCTGCCGGAAGAGCGGCTTCCGTAAGAAGATCGACCAGAGTCCCCATCGCCATCCCGTCGGATGCCACCAGGGCGACCTCCTCTAGGACGACCACCACGAGGGGGGTTGTCTGAACGGCGATCAAAGCGGGAGCTCATAAGAAGAGAAGAAGCTATAGCAAGTCGTGTTCGGTCTCCTCCAGTTGATCCAAGAGCTGCGCAAGCCGCGCCGGATTCTGCAAAAAGAGCCAGCCAACCATTGTCTCAAATCCTGTGGCCTTGCCGTAGGTCGCTGCATCTCCACGGCGTGGTCCTCGTCCGGATTTGTTACGACCTCGCCGTACCAAATCCTTCTCAAGATCTGAAAGATGCGCATCTAAGCGAAGCAGAGCTTCTGCCTGAGCAGCGGCCTTTACCTCGTCAACAACAGCTCGATGTAGATCTTCAGATCTGCCAGGTTGGTAACAATGACGCAGACGCTGATGCAATTCCCAAACAGCATCACCAAGCCAAGCCAACTGCAACGGCCCCAGTTCATTAGCACCGCCAATCGCTGACTGACTGCGAATCCAATTGTTCAAGCTTTCAACTGATTTAAAGCCGTACGCAGATCAACTGCCAGGTGGAGAAAATCCTCAAGCCGCACAAGTTTCACAGTTTGGACGACCCTTGCATTGCCCACAAGGGCAAATGACCGTTTGGCATCGGTGCACTTCTTCGCAGTTTGAACCAAAGCGCCTAGGCCAGAAGAGTCAAGAAAGTCAATCTTGTTTAGGTCAATAACCAAAGGAGCAGCATTGGCCAGGAGTACATCCTCTACGTAGGTGATGAACTGCTTCTCGGAATAAGCGTCTAGCTGGCCAGTGAACTGGAACACCAGACAACCCTGACGCCGTTCAAAACCCCCTCTTAGAGAAACGGTCAGTCGCTGCAATTCGGTGATGGGACCAGTCCCCCGGGACGCAATGGCACGAAGTGTAGTGATACTGAGTGATCCGCACCACGCTTCAGCGCCGATCTGCCATCAGCTCAACAAAGTGAGCGAAGTGGTGGTCTGCATCATGAGGACCAGGGCTCGCCTCCGGGTGGTATTGCACACCAAAAACAGGTCGATCCCGATGAGCTATCGCCGCAACAGTGCGGTCATTGAGATTGAGATGGGTAACAACCACACCGACCTGTGACAGAGACGAGGCGTCAAGTGCGAATCCATGGTTCTGACTGGTGATCTCCACCTGCCCAGTTGTGCCGCAGGGATGGTTGAGCCCGCGATGGCCATAGGCCAATTTGAAAGTACGGCCACCCATGGCAAGCCCAATAATCTGATGACCCAGGCAAATGCCAAACAGGGGTATATCAACCTTATTGAGAAGATCTCTAACCAGGGCAATACCACCAGTCACGGCAGCAGGGTCACCAGGTCCATTAGAGAGAAACACGCCCTCGGGGTGTGAACTCAACACGGTGGCTAAATCGGAACTGGCCGGCAGGACGGTGACCTCACATCCGTGAGCGACCAAACGGTCGAGTATGGCCCGCTTGATGCCGAAATCAATCGCGACAACGCGATAGGGCGAATCAATTTGTCTCTTCAGCCTTTGATCAAAGCCCACAGCACAAGTCGATGTCCAACTGTATGGATCTTTCGTTGAGACCTGATCTGCAAGGTTTAATCCCTCCATCGATGGAGCCTGCTGCAACAGTTCCATCAGCTGCTTAGGGGTGGAACCATCGCTGCTTATGACACCATTCATGGCTCCGACCTCGCGCAGATGTCTCACAAGCGCCCTGGTATCAACACCTGAGATGCCCACAACCCTTTGCTCCTCAAGCCAAGTCTGCAGCGCCTGTTGGCAGCGCCAACTGCTCGGCCTTGGGGAGAGTTGACGGGCGATGACACCCCTTGCATGAGGCCGGGATGCTTCTTGATCATCAAGATTTACGCCTGTGTTGCCCAACTCTGGATAGGTGAATGTGACCAACTGACCTGAGTAACTGGGATCCGTAAGTACTTCCTGGTAACCCGTCATGCCGGTGTTGAAAACCACCTCGCCCATTGCGTCACCGCGATGACCAAAGGCCTCCCCCTCAAGCACCGTGCCATCAGCAAGCACCAAGAGCGCCGAATTTCGCGATGAAGCAATCATCAGCAGAAGGGTCCCGAAGTCATCGCACTCTCATTCTCCAATTTGATGATCAAGTGCCATGCGGAGCCCTTCTAGCCGCTGCCAGGGGCGGCCCTCCTGCAGACAAGTCTTTGCAGTAGAAACACCTACTTGTAAATCATCTTGTAGGCCAGCAGCCCAGAGCACTAGGGCTGTGTTCAATGCCACCACATCCCTCTGAGGGGCGGTGCCACCTCCCTGAAGTACAGCGGAAAGAATCGCTTGATTTGTTGCCAAATCACCACCTTGGAGAGCCTGTAAAGGAGCTCTAGTAAGCCCGAGTTCTGCTGAATCGATCGATGCTTGTCGCAAGTGACCATCCTCAAGCAAACGCATTGCATTGACTCCCTCCAACGAGGCTTCATCAAGGCCACCGGCGCCATGGACAACAACGGCCCGCTGCAAGCCAAGCTTTTGCAATGCTTCCGCCATTGGATTGAGCAGCTCAGCCTTAGCCACCCCGAGAACCTGGGCATTCGGTTGCAAAGGATTCACCAGTGGACCCAGCAGATTGAACACGGTGCGCACTCCAAGGCTGCGTCGCAACGGGGCCAAGTTGACCAAAGCGGGGTGCCAGGCCGGCGCAAATAAAAATGTGACGCCTACCTCAGCCAGGGCCTCCACCACAGAGACAAGAGGGGCCTTGAGCTGCAGACCCAGGCCCTCGAGAACATCTGCTGAACCGACTTTGCCACTTGCACTGCGATTGCCATGCTTAGCCACATTTGCTCCGCAGGCGGCAGCAGTAAATGCCACTGCGGTTGAGATGTTGAAGGTATCTGCACCGTCGCCACCTGTTCCACAGGTGTCGACCATAGGGATTGACGGCAATGGGCAAGGCAAGGGACAAGCACTTCGCAACACCTGGGCCATGCCTGACAACTCACTTCCGGTTACCCCCTTGGCTCGCAAAGCCGCTAGAAACGCACCGGTCTGCACAGGGGTTAGTTGTTCCGCCAACCAAGCCTCCATCAAGGCAGTTGCTTCGACCTCAGGAAGGTTTTGTCCCTCGAGCAACATCTCTAGGATTTGCGACCAAGAGGAAGAGGTAGTAGCTGATGTAGGCATCGGAGCAGAAAAAAACCCGGGTGCAAAGCACTTCCGGGCCGGGTGATGGGGACAACACCACTATCACCTAAAACTTTGCTACTGGCGAGAATCACGACAAGAGAACAGCAAGAAAGATCTCTGGCCCATCAAAATTGCGGTATTAAAACTGGCAACAAACGACCTTCTGAGCGGTGGTCCTAGCGCCAAAACAAAGGGTCTCTTGAATTGATCTCTGCGTAATTGAACCCCGAACACTTCAGAATCTTGAGAAATTCCCTCTAAAAACCTGGCCCCCTCAAGAACGATGACTCGAATCAACAACCAGTCCAGAGACACCCGATCGATATCCGCAAGTCATTCATTAGCGAGCAGCATCTCAACTTAATCGCAAGCATTCACTTGGATTGGATGGTTCTAATGCTGATCAGCTAAGGATTTGTGATCGCAACGTTTCAAAAATCCCTCTAGGCTCGCCCAGCAAACTGGCTGCATAGGTTGAACCATGTAGCGATACCTGCATGGCCGCATTTCGCCTCGACCTCATTGGCCGTTACCTAAAGCCCCATCGCCGCACTGTGCTGATGGGTGCAATGGCCCTCGTGGTGGTGAACATTGTCAGTGTCCTCATCCCCCTAGAGGTGAGGCGCATCATTGATGATCTTCAAGAGGGCTTTGCCATCACTGACGTGATGCGTCAGGCCAGCTGGATTGTGATTCTCGCCAGCATCATGGGCATCGTGCGTTTGGTGTCTAGGCAACTGGTTTTCGGAGTTGGTCGCCAAGTGGAGGTGGACCTGCGCCAGCGCATCTTTGACCACATGCTTAGACAGGAACCCGGCTGGGTGCAGGAGACCGGTAGTGGTGAAGTCATCAGCCGAGCAACCAGCGATGTGGAAAACATTCGCCGCCTACTTGGATTTTCGATTCTTAGCCTTACCAACACGGTATTGGCTTACTGCTTCACTCTTCCAGCCATGCTGGCCATCGACCCAGGGCTAACCCTGGCCGCTATCTCTCTCTACCCATTAATGCTGGGCACTGTGCGCCTGTTTGGGGGGCGAATGATGCGGCAACAAAAACGCCAGCAGGAAGCTCTATCAAGCCTCAGTGAACTGATCCAGGAGGACCTCTCAGGCATAAGTGCCATCAAGATCTATGGCCAGGAGCAACCTGAACAGGATGCCTTTGCTGAGCGAAACAACACCTACAAAGATAGTGCTATTCGCCTGGCACGCACTCGCAGCACCCTATTCCCTTTGCTGGGGGGAATCTCCTCGGTTTCACTACTCCTACTTTTGGCACTTGGTAGCGGCCAACTGGAACAAGGCACCCTCAGCATCGGCGGATTGGTGGCCTTGATCCTTTTTGTGGAGCGTTTAGTTTTTCCTACTGCACTTCTTGGTTTCACCCTCAATACCTTCCAGACAGGCCAGGTGAGCTTGGAGCGTGTGGAAGAGCTGCTTCAGCGTGTACCCATGATTCGCAATCCAACCACACCTTTGATCCTGGAGACGCCGCTACAAGGGCGAATCGAGGCACGTGAACTGCGTATTCGCTACGACAAAAGCAAGGAAGACTCGCTGTCGGGGTTGAACTTTGTGATCAATCCAGGTGAACTCGTCGCCGTGGTGGGGCCAGTGGGATGTGGGAAAACGACTCTGGCAAGAGCTCTGGGAAGGATGGTGGAAGTTCCAAGGGGCCAACTTTTCATTGACAATCATGATGTCAATGATTTGCTGCTCGAGGATCTGCGCAGCAATGTGGCACTTGTTCCACAAGAGGGATATCTCTTCACCAGCAGCCTCGCCGACAACCTTCGCTACGGCGATCCTCAGGCCTCCATGGAGCGAGTAGAAACATCTGCGAGGCAGGCCCGGCTGATGGATGACATCAGGGGCTTCCCGGATGGATTGGAAACGCTTGTGGGGGAAAGAGGCATCACTCTCAGCGGCGGCCAGCGTCAACGAACTGCTCTTGGCAGAGCTCTTCTGGTAGAGGCTCCTGTGGTGGTTCTTGATGACGCGCTAGCAAGCGTGGACAACAAAACAGCTGCGGCAATCTTGAGCTCGATTCGGGCCCAACAGAATCAGACAATCCTGATGATTAGCCATCAGCTTTCTGCGGCTGCCGCCTGCGATCGGATTCTGGTTATTGAACAAGGACGCCTGGTCCAACAGGGTCATCACACTGAGTTACTTACTGTCCAGGGACCATACCGCCGGCTTTGGGAACGGGAGCAGGCCAGTGATCAGTTGGAAGCCGTTGCCTAAGCAAATCAAAGTTATTATCAATGAGTTGGGTTGATAACAATGGAAGAGCAATTCGTACTTTGTTAATATAAATCAAATAACGTTCTAAAGCACAGTGCGCTAAGCCTAAGATTGGCAGTGTTACTATTTTCTTTTAGACTACAGAGCTGCGAAAATCTATTTTTTTTTAGTTTCTAGATAGTCATGATGATTAAACCAATTTAACTTAATAGAATTAACTTCCATTGATTAGTCATCTCTTAATGTAAGAAACTTTTAGCAAATCTGCGTTTCTGCTCACTTTATATTTTATGCTAGAATATTATGTAGCTACTCATTATCAGACGAGCTTCATGGGATCAATCACAGTTTTAA
>MPMF02350536.1_pt1 | contig 16330 bp, 12 predicted proteins | sample 1617271 | NCBI WGS metagenome assembly MPMF02 (sample SAMN05944812, study PRJNA350692) | marine metagenome | biome: marine; feature: ODZ; material: water; isolation source: 120 m water sample prefiltered with 30 um filter, filtered on to 0.2 um... | place: Pacific Ocean | collected 2012-04-09... | reverse complement strand
CGTGCTGGCTCACATGTTCGTGGATGCCAGTCCGTCCCCGACGTCGATGCGGGCCGGCCCCGAGTATCGAGTCGCGATGCTCCCGGTTCTGGGTTCCAGAGCGCTGCAGACGGCGATAGAGCGCCTGGCGGCTGCGAAATGAGCGACACGGTGCACATCACTCTCACGGTGAACGGTGAACGGCGCGAGTTGGACGCTTCACCGAACCGCACGCTGCTCGATGTGGTTCGAGACGACATCAACCTCACCGGTACCAAGGAGTGCTGTGTGGTGGGCGAGTGCGGTGCCTGCACCGTGATTGTCGACGGTCGACCTATGAATTCGTGCCTGATGCTGGCCGTCGAGGTCGATGGCTCTCAGATCCTGACGGTTGAAGGGCTCGCCGATGAGGCGGGACGCCTCAGTCCTCTCCAGGAGGCGTTCCTCACCACCGGCGCTGCGCAATGTGGTTTCTGTATCCCGGGCTCTTTGGTTTCGGCTCACGCTCTCTTGCAGGCTCATCCGCTCCCAACTCTGGGACAGATTCAAGAGGCGCTGGCTGGCAATCTGTGTCGGTGTGCCGGCTACGAGCAGATGACAAAGGCAGTGCTCATGGCCGCCGAGGAGGGAGGCCGATGACGACCGGGTCGGTCGGAAGGCCGCAGCCGCGGTTCGGTGGATTCGGACGGGTCACCGGGCAGCAGAAGTACCTGGCAGATGTTCATCTTGCCGATGCCCTTCACGTCAAGCTGGTGACCATCCCACCCGCTCGTGCCCGGATCGTCTCGATCGATGCCGACGCTGCAAGAGAGATCCCGGGAGTACGGCTCGTCATGACTGCTTGCGATCTGTCCGACCCCATGCCGCGGCACGGACCGCAGTATCAGGATCGGCCGATAATCGCCGTCGACGAGGTCAAGTATCACGGTGAACCGGTGGCGGCCGTAGCGGCCGAGACCAAGGACGCCGCCGAGGCGGCTGCTGGAGCGATCGAGGTGACCTACGAAGAGCTTCCCGCGATCATCAACCTCTCCGACGCTCTCGCACCCGATGCCGACCTCGTCCAGGATCCGTCGATCCGGCGTCCCGGCCCCCTGGTCGATACGAACGTGCTGTGCGAGTACGACTTCGGCTGGGGTGACGTCGATTCCGCCGAAGCAGATGTCGTTGTCGAGGGCAGCTACGCCTGGCCGGCCCAGACGCATTTTGCGATCGAACCGCACGGCTTCATGGCGGCTGCCGATGAAGACGGGATCGTGGTTTGGAGCACCATCCAGCACCCGTACCAGCTGCAGAAGACCATCGCTCGGGTCCTTGACTGGCCGCTGGCCAGGGTTCGGGTCATTGCTCCGGATCCCGGTGGCGGGTTTGGCGGCAAGCAGCATCCCAAACTCGAACCGCTGGTTGCCTTCATGGCCGTAAAGGCGCGGAGACCCATGCGGTTGATCCTGACTCTCGACGAGACCTTTACGGCGGTCCGCCGCGCCTCGGCCGAGATACAGGTGCGGATGGGATTCAAGAACGATGGGACCCTGGTGTTCCAGGACTTTGCCAACGACTTCCTGGTCGGCGCCTACGGCGACACCGGAGACCGGATCACGGCCAAAGCAAGTTGGCTCTCCGCCGGCCCCTATCGCACTCCTTCGGTCCGAATCCGGGCCCGGGCGATCCTCACCCACACGACGCCGACCCACCCCTATCGCGGATTCGGGATTCCGCAGGTGGGCTGGGCCAGGGAGTCGTGTCTGACGGAGGCTGCTGCAGTTCTCGAGATGGATCCGCTCGAGATTCGCCTCAAGAACCTGGTGAACCGGGGCGAGGAGCATGTTCCGGGCGATACGCCGGCCGACGGGGACTGGGAGCAGACGGTCCGCAAGGCCGCCGAGGAGATTGGCTGGGAGACGCCCACGCCTCCCGGTCGCGGCCGCGGGCTGGCGATCGGCCTCAAGTCGGGTCCAACCACGGGGCTTTCGTACTCGATAATCAGGCTGTTGGTAGACGGCAGTGTGCTGGTGTTCGCCGGTACGTCGGACATGGGTCAGGGGGCTCGAACGATCTTCGCCCAGATCGCCTCGGACGAACTGGGGGTGCCGATTGAGCAGGTCTCGGTGGTCATGGGGGATACTGCAATCGTTCCTTTCGACCAGCAGACCTCGGCGAGCCGCTCGTCGGTGCTCATGGGGAACGCGGTGTTGTTCGCCTGCCGTGACATTCAGGCACAGGTCAAGCAGATGGCCGCTCGGCTCCACGATGTCGGCGAGAGTGCCATCGTGGTGGACTTGGGCACGGTCCAGCTCAAGGACTCGAAACTTCCGATCACCGAGGTGGTCACTCTGGGGCTGGGCCGGCTGGGCGGCGAGCTCATCGGTACCGGAGAGATGAGGAAGGATGCGGTCCCGGAGCATCCGCTGGGGGGGACGGCGTCGTTCTTCGAGTTCAACTGCACCGCCGTGGAACTCGAGGTGGACCCGGAGACCGGCGAGATCACCGTCGATCGGCACGTGACCGTCGGGGACGTGGGACTCGCCCTCAATCCCATCCAGGTCGAGGGACAGGACGACGGCGCTGCGATCATGGGACTCGGACACGCTTTGATGGAGCACATCATTCGTGACGAATCCGGACGTGTCCGCAATGTTGGCGCCATCGACTACCGGATTCCCACCAGCCTCGACCTGCCGCTCGAGTTGGAGAGCTTCATCGTCGAGAACGCCGACGGGCCGGGCCCATATGGCGTCAAAGGGATCAGCGAAGGCAGCCTGCTGGTGACCGCTCCGGCCATCGCTGCTGCGGTCACCGATGCCACCGGTGTCGTGATCCACGATCTGCCCCTCTCGCCCGAGCGAGTTTGGCGCGCCTTGAAGGAGCAATCATGAGCCAAATCGAACACGTGGGACCGGTGAAGAACATGCCCGCCGAGAAGGTCGTCGAAGCGGCCCAATTGGTGCGAGAGGGTCGTTCCTATTCCCTCGCCGCATCCCGATTTCCGGGAATGCCGCTGTTTCTAGGACATCCACCCTTCCAGGTTGTCAACTACCGCACGCCGCCGGGCATCACTGCGGGTGGGGTGGAGCCGTGGGGACCGCCCAACGAGGTAGGTCTTGGCTACATGGCCGAGTACCTGATGGCCTGTTCACACTCGGGGGCGCATATCGACGCCCTGGGACATATGACGATCGGCGAGGACAACCACTGGTACGGCGGCGGCAACACCGCAGAGCACCTCACCGACCACGGCCCCTCGGTAGGGGATGCCGAGCACCTTCCGCCGTTCTTTACGAGGGGTGTGTTGCTCGATCCACCTACTTATCGTGGAATCGACGCCCTCCCGGCCGGTGACCCGGTCGGGGCCGAGGAATTACAGGCCGTCGCCAAACACCAGGGGGTCGAGGTTCGACCCTGGGACGTCGTGCTGATCCGCACCGGGTATTTGAAGTATTGGCCGGATGCCGAGGCGATGGAGGCACACAAGACTGCCGGCCCCGATCTTTCGGCGGCCGAATGGCTTCTGGAGCGAGGTGTCGTTGCCACCGGCACCGACACCGAGACGTTCGAGGTGATGCCGACGCCTGATCGCGGTTCACCGGCCAATCCGCAGCCGGTCCACACCAAGCTGCTGATCGAAAACGGTATTTACCTGCTGGAGAGCATCTACCTGGAGGAGATCGCCCGCGATTGGGTCTATGAGTTCCTCTTTGTGATGCTGCCGCTCAAGATCAGGGGTGCCACCGGTTCCATGGTGGACCCCCTGGCGATGGTCTGAGAGGAGACGGTACGTGAAGGCTCTTGTTCTGACCGCCCCGAACGAGTTCTCTGTCGAGGAAGTGGCCAACCCGGAGCCGGGCCACCAGGAGGTTCTGTGCCGGGTCCGGGCGATCACAATCTGCGGAACAGATGCTCACCTCCTTCGCGGCGACTACCCCGATTTCTGGCCCCCCGGCTACCCGTTCATACCCGGCCACGAGTGGGCAGGTGAAGTGGTCGAACTCGGCGAGGACGCCGCCTCGCTCGGTTTTGCAGTCGGCGATCGAGTCGCCGGGACTTCGCACGATGCCTGCGGTTTCTGTCAGAAGTGTGTGGAGGGCAGGTACAACCTCTGTGAGAACTACGGGAACACGGACGTGCATCGGCAGTATGGGCACAACTGGCAGGGAGCTTTTGCCGAGTACGTGGTGCACGGCATCAAGTCGGTCTTTCACCTGCCCGACAAGCTGAGTTTTCACGAAGGCGCTCTGCTCGATCCGGCCTCGATCGCGCTCCACACCGCCGAGCGGGGCAATATCGGCTCGGGTGACACCGTCGTCGTCCTCGGTCCGGGACCGGTGGGGCTGTTGGCCTCGGATGCCGCGATGGCCCTCGGAGCCGGACGCGTGATCGTCGTTGGACGGGGCGGGCGGCTCGCCAAGGCAGCAGAACTGGGGTTCGAGACGGTCGACTACACCGAGGTCGATCCGGTGGACACCGTTCGGGCAATGACCACCGGGCTGGGTTCGGACGTGGCGCTCGATTGCGCAGGTGTTCCGGACTCGTACCGCTGGGCCATCGCCATGCTTCGCAAAGGCGGGCGATGTGCCTCGGTCGGCATTCCCGTCGACGACGTGACCCTCTCCCTTCAGGATCTCGTGTTGTACGAAAAGGAACTGGTTGGCGTGCGAGCGACCGCCGGTGAGATGCGCCGGGTGATACCGCTGGTCGCCGATGGGCGGATTCGCGTCAACGAACTTCACACCCACACGTTCACGCTCGATGAGTTTCAGACCGCGTTGGATACCTTCAATGAAAGGCGCGATGGCGCTCTCAAGGTGATCATCGAGCCCTGAGCAACGACGGATGGCTAACTGATGGTGAAGTTCGATGACCCAAAGCCCGGATTCAAATGGCCGGTGGCGTTCACACACCAGATCGAGGCTCCGCCGGAGAGTGTCTGGGCGGCCATCTCGATGCCGGGAAACCTCGAGCTCTGCCACCCATTCTGTGAGAAGAATCCCGTCGAGAAGTGGCCCGGCGCCGAATCCCGCGATGAGGTCCACTACGCGAGCGGCCGGGTGCTGGAGCGACGCTTCAGCCGATGGATCGAAGGTATCGGCTACGACCTGACCATTGGTCGACGCGGCGGAGAGTCGTCGTTCGTGTCGTGGCGGATCGCCGCGATCGATGACCGGGCTTGCATCCTTCGGATCGCCGTGTATCCACACGTGCTTCAGGGCGTCCCGTCGGTGTTTCGTTGGTTGCCGCATCGTCTCCGGCTACGTCCGCTGCTCGAGTCATACCTGTCGTCGGTCGTGCGCGGCGTCGAGTGGTACGTGATGCGAGACGAACCGGTGCCCAGCAATCAGTTCGGGTCGCACCCTTGGTTCTCTGCGAACTAGAGCCCTGGGTGGTCGGGGCACTAGCCGTCTGGAGGGATGCGGCGATCGCGCGCGAGCAGCGAGCTCAGGTGATCATCGGCCGGAGCCGTTCGGCAACGGCACCCAGCTTGGACGGATCGAACGGCGCCTCGAACATGGCGATCACGTGTCGGGCGCCGGCATCGCGGTAATCGCTCACCAGGTCGGCGAACTCGATAGGGTCACCGTCTGCCTTCACCTTGACCGACACCTCGATTTCGGTGGGATCCCGCCCGATCTCGGCGCAGTGCCGGTGGAGCACGGCGACCTTGTGTCGGAGGACGTCGGGCGCTCCGGCCGGCAGGTTCCACTGATCCGCCCAGCGGGCGGCGATGCGGAGAGTGCGCTTCTCGCCGGTGCCGCCGATGACGATAGGCGGGCGCGGTCTCTGGATCGGCTTTGGCTCGGCTCGTGCCCCCCGCAGCGTGTGAAACGGTCCGTCGATGTTGGTGGCCTCCCTGGTAAGGAGAGCATCGAGGATTTCACACGTTTCTTCGAGTCGGTCGAAGCGTTCCTTCCATGAGGGCAGCGGGATGTCGTACACCCTGTGTTCGGTCTCGACCCAGCCCGTGCCGAGCCCGATTTCCAACCGTCCACCGGATATCACGTCGAGGGTGGCAGCCATGTTGGCGAGGACGGCAGGGTGCCGGTAGGTGTTGCCGGTCACCAGCACGCCGAGGCGGATTCGGTGGACGATGCCACTGAGTGCAGCCAGCATTGTCCATCCTTCGAGTACCGGCCCCGGTCGGTCGCTGAAGATCGGGTCGAGGTGGTCGAAGGTCCATCCGGCGTCGTACAACTCGATCCGGTCCCCCTCCTTCCAGAAGTCCTGGATCGGCTGCCACTCGCTGTGTTGTGGGCGGGTCTTGAAGGAGAGGCGCATTTCGGTTCCTTTCAGTCGCGAAATCCGGTCGGTGGCCGCTCGAACGCGACCAGGGTGCGTTTTCGGGCGACAAACCGGGCACGTTCGGTGTAGCCCGCCTCGCACGCCGCCTCCCGGGCCAGGTCGAGGCCCCAGCCTGCCTGGTCGGGAGTGTGCCCATCGCTTGCAAATGTGATGTCGAGTCCGGCGTCGTGGGCCATACGCAGGAGAGTGGGGGACGGGTAGATCTCGTGGACCGGGTGACGCAACCCGCCGGTGTTGATCTCGATCGCTGCTCCGGACTCTTGTGCCGCCGAGATGAGGCCCGCGTAGAGATCGATGGGCTCGGTGGGGAGTCGATGGCCCAGGTACTTCACCCGATCACCGTGGGTGATCACGTCGACCTTCCCCGATGCGGCGAGTTCGGCCTGCATCTCGAAGAAACGCTCGTAGACCTGTCGGTGCCTCCGCCGGTCCCATTCGTCGATGGAATGGGCTCTGTCGAACCACCACCCGTCGATCCAGTGGATGGACCCGAGGAGGATGTCGAATGGGTAGGGCGCGATGAGTTCGAGAGCGGCATCGATGGACTCAGGGAAGAAGTCGATCTCGATGCCGAGCAGGACCGGGAGTCCGGCATCCTTGGCCCTGATGATCACTTCGACGTAGCGCTCGAGAGACATTGTCCGGTCGGCCACCAGGTCGTACTCGGTGTTGGCCCGGATTGCGGGATCGGTGGCCCGTTCCCAGATCGGCCCCAGAACGTCGGCCGACTCGACGCAGCGATAGAGGTGCTCGGTGAAGGAGAGTTCGGCAATACCCAGGTTTGCAGCCCTTTCGACGTAGCGCTCGATGTGATCGAGGGCGTAGTCGTCCGGCGGCGGCGGGGGTAGTGGCGAACCCCGGCGGTGGGGGTAGAGGTGGAGGTGGGAATCGCTCACGGCGCGTGCTTCTGTGGCGGAGCCGCCATCTCCCTGCCGGCCGGCGTCAGGCGGATTGCGCCCATTAGAACGCCTCCGGCCAGGAGGACCACGCAGGCAGCCGTCCATGCCGTCACAAACGACGCTTGCTCTGCCAGGTACCCAAAGATGACGGGGCCGAGGGCAGCACCGATGTATTTTCCTGTGTTGGCGATGCCGGTGGCGACGGCCGCGGTCTCGGGGTTTGCCCGAACTACAACGAATGTCAAGAGTCCTGCCCAGCCCCAACCTCCGGCGAATGCAATCAGGGTCCCGATCACCAGGAATGGGCGTCCGCCGGCGGCCAGCACGAAGAAACCGAGTGATCCACTGAGGAGGAGTGCCGCGATCCAGGCGAGTCCGGCGTGCTGACGGGAATCGACCATCCACCCCGCCGCCAGTCGTGTTACCAGACCGGCGAGGCTGCCCACAGTCAGGAGAATCCCGGCCAAGCCCTCGGCCACTCCGACGCTGGCGGCGTATGGCACCACGAAGGCTCCGAGGGCGTCGATGCCGGCGTGTCCGAGTGCGGCGGCAACTGCTAATGCGGCCAGGGTCGAGGCCGGGGTCGTCGGGCGTTGCTTGGGAGCACGGGATACGACGGCCGTGCCGGTGCGGTCCCGGCGGAGCGGCACGGCGAGCATGGTGGCGAAGGCGAGGACGGCGGCAATCGCAAATGCCTGGCGCCAGCCGATGGTCAGGGCGATGCTCGGCACTGCCAGGCCACCGAGCATTGCGGCAATCGGCACCGCACTGTGCTTGAGCCCGAAGAGGAGCCCGAAGCGATCCGGAGGGACCGACCGCACCAGCGCCAGGTTTGACGCTCCCTGAGAAGCGGCGGCGGCTACGCCCGCCAGCGCGAAGAGAGCTGCGATCGGCCACCAGGCCGCCCACCAGGCGTCGGAGAAGGTCGCCATGGAGATCAGGGCGACCCCGGTCCCCGCCGCCGCAGCCCGGATTCCGGTCTCCCAGCCCAGTCGTTGCACAAGGCGGCCCGTGGGGGCAGAAGCCAGGGCGGCAGTACCGAACAGCACCCCGTAGAGGCCACCGATCCCGGCGAGGTCGATTCCAATGTCGTCACCGAGCCGGATGGCAAGCGCCCCCGTCATGAAGGCGGGAAGGATGGTGATTGCGATCACCGCCACCGCGAGCGAAGCGGTCCGCCACCAGACCCCCTCGGCGGTCCCACCCGGATCGCGGTCGGACTTCTCTCCGTCTCCAGCAGGCGGATCCGGACCGGTCAGTCTCACAGTGCTCCCGCCTTGTTCTCAGTTGGTGCTCATGGCTCTTCGCTCTGCAGTTTGGGGCCCAGCTCCGATTGCCGAGTCCGCCACCGTTGTCGCGCCCCCTCGACCTTTGGCATTCCGACCAGGTTGCGGAGGATCAGACACTGTCGGCGAGGGTCTTGGGCAGGCCCGAACCGAGTAATCTTCGATTATCGATTACCCGGGAGGATATGGCCGGGGTCTCCCCCCCGTCAACCGGGTGGCGGGTCCGATGCCCGAGTCGAGAGCAGAGCCAACCTGCGGCGGCGGGGGAGCGTGGAGGATTGGAAATCGATACCCGGCCCGGTGGCCGGCGAGCGCGATCCAGATGATGCGGGTGGAGCAACCGGGGTTGCTCGAGGCGGCGGACAGAGCAGATGATCGGAGGTCGGGATGAGCAAGGTGAAGGTCGGTGTCGCCGGGTATGGAGTGATCGGGAACCGGGCAGCCGGCGGTGTGGTGCTCCAGGACGACATGGAGCTCGTCGGAGTGGCCGACGTTGCTCCGACTCTGCCGGTTCGAGCGCTCAAAGAGCGCGGAATGCCGTTCCCGCTCTTTGCGGCGGTGCCGGGATCGGAGGCGGTCCTGGAGGAGGCCGGCATTCCGGTAACGGGATCTTTCGACGACCTGCTCGGCGAGGTCGACATCATGCTCGACGCCGCACCCGGAGGGATCGGGGCCAAGAACAAGGAGCACTACGTCCGGGCCGGGGTGAAGGCCGTGTTCCAGGGAGGGGAGTCGGCCGAGGTTGCCGACGTGTTCTTCCACGGCACCGCCAACTACGAGCAAGGCCTCGGAGTGGATTACCTCAAGTTGACTTCATGCAACACCACCGGGCTGATTAGGGCTGTCCATGCGATTCACCAGAGTGTCGGAATCTCCAAGGCTTTCGTCACGATCATCAGGCGGGTAGCGGATCCGGGCGACACCCATCGGGGCCTGACCAACGTCCTCGAGGTGGAAGCTGTCCCAAACCACCAGGTGGTGGATCTGATGCACATCATCCCCGAGATCGATGCCACCGGAATGCTCGTACACACCCCGGTGACTCATGGGCACATCATCACCCTGTCGGTCTCACCGATGCAGAAGATGACGGTGGCAGATGCCCTCGACGTGTTTCATGCCTATCCGAGGATCAAGGTGGTGCGGATCGCAGACGGATTCAATTCCAACTCGTCCCTCTTCCAGTGGGCTCGCTACCTCGAGAATCCGAGGGGGGATATGTACGAGATCGGCCTCTGGGAGGAGATGGTCGGCATGTCCGGCGACGATTTGGTCTTTGCGATCAATATCCCGCAGGAGTCGGTGACGATCCCCGAAACCATCGATGCTGTGCGAGCAGCCATGGAGATGCAGATGACGGGCGATGAGGCAGTTGCTGCCACAGACGGTTACCTGGGAATCTGAATCGTGGCGTCGGCTCCCGGGTTCCTTTCTGCGGATGCTCTCGACGTCGGCGACAAATGGGTGCTGTTGCGGGTCGACATCAACTCGCCGATTGATCGGGAAACCGGCGAGATAGTCGACGATTCACGAATCGACAAGAGCCTCCCGACGATCCGGGACCTATCCGACCGCGGCGCCCGACTGGTGGTCATTGCTCATCAGGGGGATGCCCTCGACTACCACAACCTGGTATCACTCGAGCCACACTCCCGACGCCTCGCCGAGAAACTGGGACACCCGGTCGGGTTCGTAGACGACGTGGCCGGGCCCGAAGCGCGCAAACGCATCGCCGCCCTCACTGGTGGGGAGATCCTCCTTCTGGAGAACATCCGTATTCACGGCGAGGAGCTATCGACTTTCGAACGTGACGTGCAGATGGCTCCGGAGGAGATGGCAGAGACCTACCTGGTGCGCCATCTGGCCCCGCTGTTCGATTTCTACGTAAACGATGCCTTCGCCGCCGCCCACCGCAACGCCCCTTCCATGGTGGCCTTTCAACGCCTGCTCCCTTCGGCTGCGGGCCGTTTGTTGACGGCGGAGTTGGAGGCATTGGCTGCGGTGGTCGACGATCCGGCCCGACCGGCTCTGTTTCTGCTCGGTGGATTGAAGGTCTCCGACGGGTTCTCGATGATGGGTCGGGTTCTTGCCGATGGCCTCGCCGATCGCGTGCTGACCACGGGGGTGTTGGGCGAGATCTTCCTTCTTGCCGATGGGGTGCGTTTGGGCGGGCCGACAGAGAGCTTCATCTTCGAGCGCGACCTCGAGCGGTTTGTCGACACCGCCGGTGCGCTGTTGGCCGACCACCGTCCACAGATAGCTCTCCCGTCGGATGTGGCGACTGCCGACGGCGGTCGGCGCCGCGAGGTAACGGTCTCCGATCTTCCGGTCGACTCGCTGATTCTCGACATCGGCACCGAGACGATTGCAGCATTCGAGGACGAGATTGCCGGAGCGGGGACCGTATTCGTCAACGGTCCGGCCGGGGCGTATGAGCAGCCCGGCGCCGATCTCGGCACCCGACGCCTGTGGGCCTCGGTAGCCGCCGCACCGGGTCGGACCGTCATCGGGGGCGGGGACACGGTTGCAAGTGCCGGAGGGTTCATCGATCTTGGAGCGATCGACTTTGTCAGCACCGGCGGGGGTGCCCTGATCCGGTTCGTGGGCGGGCAGGCGCTTCCGTTGCTGGAGGCAATGAGACGGGAGCCCGTGTAACGGTTCTGCACCTTTGTGGCCGGGAGCGACCCTGGGGTCACTTTCGGCTCTTACACTCTCAAGGATCAGGGCCAACACGGCGTTACCCCCCCCAGAGCGCGTCCTCCCCAAAGTGCAGGGGACGCTCTCAGCTGCCGAGTTTCCAATCGAATACCGACCGCAATTCGTCCTCTCCCATGCCGGGAAGCACCTCTCGCCGATACAGCATGGCGATTATCACCTCGTCGATCGCCGCGTAATCGTCGACCGCCGTCCATGACTGCTGGAAGATGCTGGCGTCATACCTGAACGAGTCATTCATCAGTCCAAAGGCCTGGGTCACTTCTTCTCTCACCAGGTGGCTGCGATGGGACTGGTCGATGCCGTCGACCCGGATCAAGATGGTTCCGATAGTGATCTCATGCGCGAGATTCCAGGAGATCCAAAAGAACCCATCGTTTCCAGGCACATACTGCGAAAGGACCTGTTCGAACTCGACAACGGGGATAAAATGCACTGTCAGTTCAGAAGGTCCGCTACTCACCCGACTGACCGCTAGAGAGTCGATGAGGCGGTTCAGGCCTGTGATGGTTTCGTCGAGAGCAACGAGGTCCTCATCAGTCGGTGACCCTGCCACCAGGATTCGGACGTCAGTGACCCATTTGTTCACCACGTTGTTGTCGCCACCGAACTCCGCACCGAGCGCAATCGTGGTCAGATAGTCGAAGCCGGCGCAGGTCTCGACCCGACTCTCGATATCCGCCGGTGCGACGAGGGACTTCCAGCGTGATTCGAAGGAGATCAGGAGAGCGGCGTCGGCCACGGCATCGCCGGAAGCGTCGGCAATGATCTGAGCGCACACACGCTCCACTTCCCGATCGATATCGAGGAGCAACCACGCTTCCAGCAAGAGCTCAAGGTCTGTGATTTGCTCCTGGAGTTCGGCGACCGTCGCTTCGGCTGCTCGGAGGTCGACTGTCAGCTTTGCGTTTGTGGCGACTGTTTCATCGAAAACATCCTGGATATCGGCCAATTCGCTCTCGAGCTGGTCTAGATCACTGAGGGCATCATCGAGTTGCTCCGACACGTCGTCGAGGTGGGCCAGGGCGTTGTTCCGCTCCGCGAGCACCGCCTCATACTCGGCACCGCGAGTCGAATCTCCGGTGCACCCAGTCATGACCACAATCGCTGCAACAACCGCGATTGCTGGCGTTTGAGAAGGGCGTCCCATCGGAGCCCATCGTAGATGAGACATCTTCGAGCAGATTGATGGCGTCGGACGGTCGCGCCAATGCGTAGTGCCCGTCGGCCCCGCTTCCGAATTGAGAAGCCGGTGACGCACTAGGTTGGCGTGAATCTGTGTCAGTTACCGAGAGAGAATGTCCCTGACATCTGCGATTTTGCGACCTTCCGAATGCGCTAAAGTTGACACTGAGGGTGAGACAGAGAAGCGGGACTCGGAGGAACAGTGGAGCGGACGGGTTTGAGCAGAGTTGGACTCGACCGCCTGCTTATTGTTCTCCTGTTTGCAGTCTTCGCCGTTGTCTGGACATCGCAGCGAACACCCGCTCAGGCCCAATCTGTCGATGAAGGCAGGGCCATCTTCGAAGCGCAATGTGTCGCTTGCCACACCATTGGCGGGGGCGCCCTGATCGGTCCCGACCTCGATGAGGTAGCTATTCGGCGAGAGCGAGACTGGCTAATACGGTGGATTCTCGAACCCGACGCGATGCTGGCGGAAGGCGACCCGATCGCCACCCAACTGTTGGCCGAGTTCAACAACCTTCCGATGCCGAATCCCGGCTTGACGGCTTCTGAGGTGGAGAGCCTTATCAACTACTTAGCGACCGTCGATCCTGCCGCCAGTCCGGCACCCCCGGTCACACCGTCCGCCGTCCTCGACGGTGATCCCGCCGAGGGTAAGCGACTGTTTGAGGGCACCAGTAGCCTCGACGGCGGCGGTCCGCCGTGCCTGGCGTGCCACAGCATCGCCGGCATTGGCGCATTGGGCGGAGGAGCGTTGGGGCCCGATCTGACCCAGGCTTCTACAAAGTACGGCGCTGAGAACCTCGCTTTATTGCTGTCCAATCCGGCCTCCTTTTCTCCAACGATGGGTCCCGTCTTCGATGGACAGCCCCTCACCGACGATGAGACGGCGAATTTGGCGGCGTTCCTCGAACAGCCGTCCGTGAGTAGTCGGAGCACCGATGCGCTCGTCAAGCTGATTCTTTTGGCCGGTTTTGGGGCTGTGTTTCTATTGCTGTTGACACGCGTTATCTGGAGCGATCGTCTCAGGGAGGTGCGCCGGCCGATGGTGGTTCGATCACGGGCTCGGGTCGAACGTCTAGCGGATCGAGAGCTAAATGAAACGACATCCGACTTGGGAGGCAGGTAGACGTGTGAGTTGGATTCAGGACCTCGTAGACCCCAAAGCGCGTAACTGGGAAGAGTTCTACCGCAACCGCTGGCAGCACGACAACGTCATTCGCACGACCCACGGCGTGAATTGCACCGGCGGGTGTTCTTGGGCCGTCTACGTCAAGGACGGGATTATCACGTGGGAGATGCAGCAGACCGACTACCCGCTCTTGTGTGGCGACGTCCCACCGTATGAGCCGCGTGGCTGCCAGCGAGGCATGTCTGCCTCCTGGTACGTCTACAGCCCGATTCGCGTCAAATATCCGTATGTCCGTGGAGCTCTTATCGACCTGTGGCGCGAGGCCAAAGCTGCTCACTCCGATCCGACAAAGGCCTGGGAGTCCGTTATTTCGGATGAGCAAAAGCGAATCCGTATTCAGCAGGCCAGGGGCAAGGGCGGCTTCAGGCGCGCCAGTTGGGATGAGGTGCTGGAGATAATCGCTGCCGCCTGTCTCTATACCGCCAAGGAGTATGGACCCGACCGCGTGTTCGGCTTCTCTCCGATTCCGGCAATGTCGTACTTGTCCTATGCGGCTGGATCCCGATTCCTGCAACTCTTCGGCGGCGTCAACATGAGTTTTTACGATTGGTACGCCGATCTTCCCAATGCATTTCCGGAGATCTGGGGTGATCAGACCGATGTCGCCGAGAGCGCCGATTGGTTTAATTCCAAGTACATCATTTCGATGGGCTCCAACCTCAACATGACTCGGACGCCCGACGTTCACTTCATCTCCGAGGCCCGGCACGAGGGTGCCAAGTTTGTGGTGATCGCCCCCGACTTCTCCCAGGTGGCCAAGTACTCCGACTGGTGGATTCCGGTGGAGGCCGGTCAGGATACGGCACTGTGGATGGCGATCAATCATGTGATACTCAAGGAGTTCCACGCCGATCGACAGACTCCCTATTTTGTCGATTACCTCAAGCGTTACAGCGACTCCTCTTTCCTCGTGGAGCTGCGGCCCAAAGGTGACGCGTTCGACGCCGGACAGTTCCTGCGGGCCGATCGGGTAGACCGGTATTCGGGAGTAGAGAACGGCGATTGGAAGATGCTGGTCCACGACCGCAATTCGGGAGCGCTGCGGATGCCGAAGGGATCGGTCGGGTTCCGCTGGCAGGATGAGCAGGGCCAGTGGAACATCAAGATGGAGGACGGGCTGGATCACGAACCGATCGACCCGGAACTGACTTTCCTGGACGAGCACGACGAGATAGTCCAGGTCTCATTCCACGAGTTCTCCGAAGGTGGGGTGTACGAACGCGGAGTACCGGTGAGGTATGCGGAGACCTCAACCGGCAAGGCCGCCGTCACGACCGTTTATGACCTGCTGATGGCCCAGTTCGGCGTTAGCCGCGGACTATCCGGCGACTATCCGACCGACTACGACGATGAGCGTCCCTATACCCCCGCGTGGCAGGAGCGACTCACCGGCATTGGCAGGGACACCGTCACCCGCTTGGCGCGTGAGTTTGCTGGCAACGCTGAGGCGACCAAGGGCAAGTCGATGATCATCGTCGGCGCCTCGATCAATCACTGGTACAACAACAACCAGTCGTACCGGGCTCCCATCACCGCGTTGATCCTGACTGGATGCCCCGGACGCAACGGCGGCGGTATGAACCACTATGTTGGGCAGGAAAAACTCACGCTCGTCGCACCTTGGACGAGCATGGCCCTAGGCCTAGATTGGTCGAAGCCTCCCCGGCTCCAGCAGAGTCCGATCTGGCACTACGTTCAGAGCGATCAGTGGCGTTATGAGGGCGATTTCACCGACTACGCCCGCGTCCCACCGGAGACCAAGTGGGCCAAAGGGCATGCCGTCGATCTGGTGGCGGCGTCGGTTCGGCAGGGATGGATGCCATTCTTCCCGCAGTTCAATCGGAATCCGCTGGACCTGGCCACAGAAGCCGAGGCCGCCGGTTCGGACAACGACGAACAGATCATCGAGAACGTTGTCGACCAGTTGCGCTCAGGCGACTTGAAGCTTTCGGTCGAGGATCCCGATGCTCCCGAGAACTGGCCCCGGGTCTGGTTCATCTGGCGAGGCAACGCGATGCAGTCGAGTGCCAAGGGAGCCGAGTTCTTCCTTCGCCACTATCTGGGCACTCACGACAACATCGAGGCGCAGGAGCACGCCGAGGGCAAGACCGACACAGTCGTGTTCCGTGAGCCGGCGCCCCGCGGCAAGATGGATCTGGTTGTGGACATCAATTTCCGGATGGACTCCTCTGCGCTCTACTCCGACATCGTCTTGCCCACGGCCTTCTGGTACGAAAAGAACGACCTGAATACGACGGACTTGCATTCCTTCGTACATCCGCTTGGACAGGCAGTCCCGCCGGTTTGGGAGTCGAAGACCGACTTCGAGATCTTCAAGTCGTTCGCCAAGAAGATCAGCGAGATGGCGCCCTCGGTCTTTCCGGATCCTTTCAAGGATGTAGTCACTTCTCCTCTCAAGCACGACACTCCCGACGAATTGGCACAGCCGGAGCCGCTCGACTGGGGCAAGGGAGAGGTTGAGCTCATCCCGGGCAAGACGGCGCCCCACTTTCACGTTGTGGAGCGCGACTATGCCAACATCTACAACCGCTTCATCTCGCTCGGTCCTCGGATCCGCGAAGACGGAACGAGCGGCCACGGAGTTCACGTCCCAGCCGCCCAGTTCTACGACGAGTTACTCGAGAGTCCGGTCGGCACCGCGCCAGACCCCCGGCGCACTCGGGCGGTTGAGTGGGGCGGCAAGAAGTACCCCGGCATGGAGAACGCTCTCGATGCCGCCAACATCCTGCTCCATCTGGCACCGGAGACCAATGGTGAGG
>MPMF02222328.1_pt1 | contig 16330 bp, 19 predicted proteins | sample 1617271 | NCBI WGS metagenome assembly MPMF02 (sample SAMN05944812, study PRJNA350692) | marine metagenome | biome: marine; feature: ODZ; material: water; isolation source: 120 m water sample prefiltered with 30 um filter, filtered on to 0.2 um... | place: Pacific Ocean | collected 2012-04-09... | reverse complement strand
TATTTAAATTTTAAATAAATTATTATAATACTGCAATCTATATTTTCTAACACACTGTTTTATTGAGATAATAATTGTGGCATTGTTGTTGCTTTAAAGAAAAGCAAGAATTTATTAATAAAAAGCAGGAGGTGAAAATATGGCAATTGCGGGAGAAGCATTTGTTTGTGAAAAATGTGGGAAGATGATTGCTGTTATTAAAACCGGTGGAAATCCGGAAATTCATAGCTGTTGTGAGGTTATGAAGAAAGTGGAATTATAATTTTTATAAATCAAATGAAAGATAAAGAAGTCTTTACTTGAAAGGATATCATTTATGAAAAATCAATTGTTAGAAAATATAAAGGAAAGCACCGGTAAAACAGTTAACAAAACGTTAAAGAATGAGGAACCTATTCAAATCGCTTTTTACCCCCCTGAAGCACAGGGAACCGGGGCCTTCGATGGAGGAAGAATTACTGAGTTCAAACCTATTGCTTTTCCTTATGAAGGTCCGACAGTAAGGCATGTAGGCCCTCTTTTTTACTGGGCCTGGGCTTCAGCGAATGGTTATGGGAAAATAGCCCTTCATCCGCACAAGGGATTCGAGATTTTGAGTTATGTGATAGAAGGTGAAATCGGCCATGGAGACACACTGGGCACTGTTAGTAGAGTGAGAACAGGTGGCGCTCAAGTTATGCAAACAGGTTCAGGAGTTTCCCATGAAGAAGAGACCCTGGGAAATCATACCGAATTTTTTCAGATTTGGTTCGAGCCTTTTTTACAAGAAGCTTTTAAGAGAACGCCTACTTATCGAGAATTTAATCACGAAGCTTTTCCGATCGAAAAAGAGAACGGCGTCACCGTAAAATCCATCATTGGTCGGGACGCTCCTGTATCTATCGAAACCGATGTAATTATGCAGGACGTTTCAATTGATCCAGATCGAAACTACGAGAGGAATCTTGCTGCCGGTCGCAGTCTGGCTATTGTAACCATCAGTGGGAAGGGAGCTTTAATAGATGAAACAAAGAGCGAAGAAAAGAATATTAAGAGACAAGACTTTGCTGTAATCCATGCAAAAAAAGAAGCAACCTTATCTATTAAAGCGGAATCTGATGCTCCATTGCGTCTTACAATAATAGAAGTACCGGCCAAAGTAGATTATCCATTATATAAAAATTGATAAAGCGGCCAAGGGGCCGCAACCACAATTCGGCATGGAGAGTCGAACTGGACGGATGTTATTGCAATCCGCCCGAAGGGTTGAGGCCATGGAAGACCGAAATCAAATGGAGCTTCCGCTCCGATTAGTAAACAAAAAAAACTTGTTAAAAAAAACAAGATTTTACAGAGTAATAGTATTCAAGGAAAGGAGGTGATCTTAATGGCTGCTGCTGGAGAAGTTTTTGTTTGTGAAAAATGCGGTAACATGGTTGTTGTAATAAAAGCAGGGGGTAATCCGGAAATTCAATGTTGCGGAGAAGCAATGAAAAAGAAAGAGTTATAAAATTACAATTTAATTTATTATAGATCCTGCCTCTTCCCAAATAGGAAGAGGCAGGTAAAATTTTCTGCATTAATTTTTCATCGTAACGTAGGGGAACAGATGCAAAAAATTAAGGAGAAATAAGTAAAAAAACTCGTCGCTTTTCTTGACTTTATCATAATGCTTACTAACGCAGGGCCGATAGAGGCTGAAGAAAAAAAAGAAAATCTGGTTTGGGACGCAGGAACCGTTCAGCTGGAACTTGAAAAGCTAGCGGACGGGGTTTATGCGTTTTATCCTACCGACGCTAAGGAAAAAAACCCGAAAGGATATCCGGTTGCTACGTCCGGTGGTTTTGTTGTTGGTGATAATTCAGTGCTCGTTATCGAATCAATGGTGAACAAACGGTTAGCAAACCAGGTCATCGGCTTTGTAAAGAAAGTAACCAACAAACCGATTCGCTATGTCGTCAACACCAGCTACCATGGCGACCATAGTTACGGAAACTATGTCTTCCCTGATGCGGCAAAGATCATTCAGCACAGTAAAACCAAGGCTTTCATGGATAACAAGGAAGCCTTTGAGGCGGACAAAAAGTTCATGGCCCAATATTTTGGGGCTAACCGCGGAATTGAAGATGTGGTGTCCCGCACGGCCGACATTATTGTGGACGAAAAGAAAACCATCGACCTTGGAAACAAAAAAGTTGAAATCATGCATCTGGGTTTTGCCCAAACAGAAGGTGATTTGTTTGTATGGGTCCGTAAAAATAAAGTTTTTTGGACAGGAAATCCTGTTGTCGCAAGTCCTCCGGCTTTGCCCTGGTTGCTAGATGGAAAGCATGAAGCGGTCCTTGCAACAATGAAAAAGGTCCGCTCCTTTCTTCCCGATGATGCTGTGGTCGTTCCGGGTCACGGCGTTCCTGTTAAACCTAAAGATCTTGAGTTCATTATTAGATACCTGGAAACTCTCCATCAGGAAGTAAAAAACGCCGTTGAAATAGGAATGACTTTAGAGCAAGCACAAAAGAACATCACCATGAAGGAATTCCAGGGTTATGCACTCTGGGGATGGGTCCACTCAGGAGTAAACGTCCCAAACACATACAAGGAACTTTCTAAATAAAACTCCCTGAAGCAGGTACAAATGATTTTGTTTTTAAAAAATCTTGCAATTTTGGACAGATTGTTGCAGATTGCTATTGAAGCTCCCCGCAGCAGCTCTCTATAGCTACGATAAAGGACAAGGCTGCGACAGCGCTCGCTAAGCACTTTCATCAAGACGCTCCTTTACGACTTGATAATCTCAAGGCATAATAAAAGTTTTCGACATACAAATGGTTGGAGTTGAGGATTAGATGGTAAAAGTAATATATGAAAATGAGGCGACCATTGAAGAGGAAGATTTAAATCTCACGCTCTTGGAAATGTCATTGAAGCATGGAATTAAACATGCACACATCTGCGGAGGTAAAGCGCGTTGTTCAACATGCCGTGTGATCATATTAGAAAACCCAAATAATCTTCTTCCTAGAAATTCAGTAGAAACAAGTTTAGCTAAAACAAAAGGTTTTGAATGTAATATCCGGTTAGCATGCCAATCGAAAATTAAAGGAGAGGTGAAGTTGCGCCGGTTAGTCCTGGATGATCACGATATCAAGTTGGCAGGCAAACCATCACAATCAACAGGCAGGGAAGCTCATATGGCAGTCTTGTTTAGCGATCTTAGGAACTTTACTGCATTTTCAGAAAACCAGTTACCCTATGATGTCATCCATTTTCTGAATCGCTATTTTTACAGCATGGGCAATGCCATTTTGAAGCAGAATGGTCATATCGACAAATATATGGGAGATGGCATCATGGCCCTGTTTGGCCTATCTGAATCAAACCCTGAAACAATTTGTCTCAATGCAGTCTCAGCCGCTTTAAATATGATAGATAAACTGGATTCTCTCAATCAATACGCCGGTAAAGACTGTGAACAAAAATTTAAAATGGGAATTGGCATTCATTTTGGAGAAATGATCATAGGAGATGTAGGACACCCGGACAAAATCCAGTTCACTGCCATAGGCGACACTGTTAACATGGCAAGCCGCATTGAGTCTGCAACCAAGGACGCTCAAGCTTCCATCCTCATTTCTGAAAAAGCCTATTGTCATATCAAAGATAAAATTAAAACAGGCAAAATAATTGAAACTGAACTTAAAGGAAAAGAAGGTTTGCATAAACTTCATGAGGTCAAAGGGATTCTTTAATTCCTATCGGCAGCTTTTTGTCAAATGTAGCAGTAAAATAATAAACGCATAATCGATGTGGAAAAATATATTAGGATGAGCATTTAAAGTGATCCGAAGTCATTTCAATTATTTTATTTCTATCTAACTTTGCTCAGTAAACAGATATATGCAATAATGGCTGAATCTATTATTTAGTGATCTATGAGCTTTTTTAATTGCCTGCCTTCCATGAATAAAACAAAGTTTCAAATAATTATTTATTTAAAAGTTATATTACTAATTTTTGCTCTTTCATCACCCCTCTTGGCTTCAGACTCTCAAGAGATTAAGATCATTGCAAAAAAGAACAGTGTTTCTGCAACTGACAAGAAGTCGATTGAAGGTATGGTTTTTATAAAAGGTGGTTGTTTTAAAATGGGAGACACTTATGGGGTTGGTAGTTCAGATGAATTACCCGCCCATAAGGTATGTGTGGATAATTTTTATCTTGGAGAACATGAGATAGAACAACGGAAATGGCAAGAGATCATGGGAAATAATCCGTCATCTTTTAAAAACTGTGGTGAAGGATGTCCTGTAGAGAATATAACCTGGCATGATGTTCAGAAATTTATCAAAAAGCTTAATAACGATGCCGGTATGAGTTACAGGCTACCAACAGAGGCAGAGTGGGAATATGCTGCACGAGAAGGAGGGAAAAGATTTGTATGGTCCGGCACGAGCACCTTTAAAAAACTGGAAGACTATGCCTGGTATGAGCACAATTCAGGCAAAAAGACCCATGCCGTTAAATCAAAAAAACCAAACTCTCTTGGTCTATACGATATGACAGGTAATGTCTGGGAATGGATTTTCGACCGCTATGATCGTAACTATTACAAGAAAAATAATCCCCATATTAATCCAAAAGGAGCTTCAAAAGGTTCTGACCGCTTGGTAAGGGGGGGGTCCTGGGTTGACCTGCCAAGACACTGCCGGTCAACCTTTCGTCTTGATTATGATCCGCGAGGTAAAGCCTACACAATTGGGTTTCGCCTTGCTCATAGCGCTATTACCAAAAAATGATATCCTGACTACCAAACTCCAAATTGCAAATATTTCTCAATATCTGCAATTTAATAATAACATTTATCTTGTTTCATGGTCTCTGACGGAGTAAAAAGAGTAACCACAATTATAAGGAATGATAAAGTAATGGGACAATGTAGATTTTTTAAATTTCTATTTGTATTCATCTTAGGAGTCCATTTCTTGTTTTTTCCAACAGTAACAGGGGCAGACGATGATGATAAACGTGAAAAGCTAAAATCCAACTCAGCCAAAATAAGACGTCAGGGAAAATCCGGATTAAAACCATCAGACCCCGTTTCACCGATATTAAATTTTTCTGAAGAACTTGGTTTAAATAATGAACAGTTTGCTAAATTAAAAGCCACAAGATTAGATTACAAAAAAAAGAATATCCGTTTAACAGCAGCTATTAAAATAGCCCAACTTAATCTTCTAAACCAGTTTCGTTCAGTGACTTTTGATGAAGAAAAAATGATTACAAAATCTGATCAACTTGGAAAACTCACTGTTCAACAAATAAAATTAACCACGGAGACAATGATTAAAGTATTGAAAGAATTAACACCCGGGCAAATTAACAAAGTGCAGGAGCTTCATTTAATGGGAAAAAAAGGTACGGTATTTAAAATGCGGGAAGGATCATAATTTTATCTATTTTTTAAAACTAAAAATTAGCCCGTCTCTGTATTCCTAAAGTCAGTTTATCCGAAACACGAGCAGATGTTTCCATTAAAACAGCTTTTTTAAGTTTTCCTGGAAAGGGGGTCTGACGATTCCTTTTTCTGTAATAATGGCGTTTACCCATTTATTAGGAGTGATATCAAAAGCTGGGTGCGCTACGTCGATTCCTTCAGGAGCGATTTGTTTATTGTTAATCCGCGTTACCTCTTCATGACTGCGTTCTTCAATCGGGATTTGATCACCTGAACTAAGAGTCATATCTAAAGTAGATAAAGGAGCTGCCACGTAAAAAGGGACCTGATGTTCTTTAGCCAGAATAGCCACCGTATACGTTCCGATTTTATTGGCCACGTCACCATTAGAAGCTATGCGGTCCGCGCCGACAATAACGAGGTTTATTTCATTATTCTTCATAAAGTGCCCCGCCATACTATCGGTGATTAACTTAACTGGTATGTTTTCTTTTTTTAATTCCCACGCGGTTAACCTCGCACCCTGAAGAAATGGACGTGTTTCATCGGCCAAAACATTTATCTTTTTCCCTGCATCCCATGCCGCTCTCATTACACCGAGAGCCGTGCCATAACCTGCCGTTGCCAGAGCTCCCGCGTTGCAATGAGTAAGGATGGTATCACCGTCTTTAATTAACTCCTGTCCGTATTTTCCCATAGATTTATTGATAGCAATATCTTCTTTCCATATTTTTACCGCTTCGTCTTTGAGTATATTTTTTATTTCTTTCACTGTTTTATCGTTATTGTCTTCCGTAACTTTTTTCATCCTGTTTATGGCCCAGAAGAGATTTACCGCAGTTGGGCGGGACCCGGCTAATTCATTACATATCTGTTGAAATTCAAGGAGGAATGGCTCATTGCTGTCCGCCTTTATTTTATTGGCTCCCAGCGATACTCCCATAGCTGCTGCAACTCCTATAGCAGGAGCGCCGCGAATCAGCATGTTGCGTATGGCTTTAGACACGCTTTTATAATCATGGCATTCCACGTAAATTTCTTCCATGGGCAATCTCGTCTGGTCAATCATCCGTACAATCCCATTTATATATTCTATAGTTTTAATCATTTATATTATGTTTATTTAAAACGAGTATTTAAAGTTTGCCTTAATATTGCATAAAAAGAGATTCTTTGGTCGCGGAGCCTGTGCTGAGTAGATTCACTGCGTTCAGACATAAGCTCCGTGAATGTACTCCCTTAGAATGATACACGCGAGGTTTTGATTGTCATTCTGAGAGCCAGCCAAGAATATCCTCTTTGATATTATTGTTTTTTTGTCGTTTTTCCTCGCATGCTCTGTGGCTTCTGTGGCAATCCATAATTCTTTATAAAAAGATCAAATTCACTTCTATTTATTCCTTCAATTTTAATTTTTTTGTTTCGGTTTTTTAACCCGCTGATAATCTGGATGCTTGATTTACTTATGCCCAGCCATTTGGAAAATAATTTTATGCAAAGCTGATTAGCAGCATTCTCAAGTGGAGGAGAGATCAAATTGATTTTTAATTTGTCAGACTGTGTTCCAACTATTTTATTTTTTGACGACCGGGGTTGAACCCTGACAGAAAAAATAATGCCGTCTTTTACCTCCTGAATTTCAAGGCACACAGTATCCGGAAATTAAAAATTTTTAATTTCAAGCCTTTGATTTGATATTTTCAATCAGGCTTTTTTTATGTTTTTCCAAAAATAAAATTTCCTTTTGTATATTGTGAACCCCCTTTTCCGTTATTTTCTTTATTTCTTTAGAGCGGTTGAGGGCCTTTTTGATTATCTTTTCACCCATTTCAGCTGGGTTTTTATTAACAGATTTTTCATTATAAAGTTCATTAAGCGAAATGCCTTTTTCTTTGCAGAGGGTTTCAAACAAACTCTTCATTTTTTCTTCCCGATCTTTATATTTTTTAATAGTTTTTTCCTTTTTTTCCAGTTGATCTTTGAACTGCTCGGCTTCCTTCTGAAAAGCTTCAAAATCATCCGCAACAAGCTGAAGGTATGTCATTACGTCGTTTTTATCAAGGCCGTTGAATTTAGTTTTGAATCTTTGATTTCGGATATCATCCACAGAAAATCTCATTTATATCAAACCTCTCTATTGCAAACGTATTGCAATATCTCTTAAACTCTCTACAAGAGCATACTGCAAAAAATAGATTATCAAAATAGCAATGATGGGAGAAAAATCAATTCCTGCTCCTGAAATGGGCAACGCTTTTCTGATATGATACAGCATTGGGTCAGTCACCCTGTATAAAAACTGGACAATAGGATTGTAGGGATCGGGATTAACCCATGTTATCAAGGCACGGATGATAATAATCCACATATATAAATAGAGTGCCATATTAAGAACTACTGCAATGCCCTCCAAAAAGTTTCCTATTAAAAACATTTTTTTTGCTCCTTTTTTATTAATTTAATGTATAGAAATTTCAATTCTATACATGATTACACGGATTTGATTAGGATTACGTAGATTCAAGTAAAAAATCCGTGTGATTTAAACATAATCAGCATGATCAATTAGCGTGAATGAAACAAACATTTAATTTGACTGCAAAGGTGCCAGTGTCGCAGTCGAACTAAAGATAATAATCATTTTAAACCAGCGTTCTTTTTTTGTATTGACCCCAGTTCTCTACCTCTTTGAGTAGCCGCTTCCACGGCATTCATCAAAACAGCCCTAAGGTTTCCCTCTTCAAGAGAATTAATTCCGGCAATGGTAGTGCCTCCGGGGGAGGTAACCATCTCTCTCAATTTTGCCGGATGGTCTCCACTTTTAGAAGCGAGTTTCGCCGCCCCCAAAACGGTTTGAACTGAAAGCGTCATGGAAATATCTTTTGGAAGTCCTACTTTTACCCCGGCATCTGCCAAGGCTTCAATAATTAGAAAAACATAAGCAGGTCCACTCCCGCTCAAACCGGTTACCGCATCCATCAAATCTTCATCAATCTCCACAGCTTTTCCAACTGCGCTAAATATTTCAAAGGCCGCTTTTAATTCGTTATCAGATGCATCTGCTCCTTTTGTAAGGGCTGTCGCTCCTGTCTGAACCAGTGCCGGGGTGTTGGGCATCGCTCTAATTAAGCGAAAGGTTTTAGCGCCTTCTTTGCTCATAGCCTTTTGAATTATGTCAAGACTAATACCGGCAGCAATAGAAATAACCAATTTGGAGCTATCCACTGTTTCGGAAATTTGATCTAATACTTTAAGAATTATCTGTGGTTTTACGGATAAAATAATAATATCGGCTTTTTGTGCTACATCAAAATTATCCGGCGACGTATGAATATTATAGTTATTATGGATATATTCTAATCGCTTTTTACTGATGTCCGAGCATAATATGGCATCCGGATTGAAAACAGAAGAATCGATCAAGCTGCTGATTAAAGCTTCTGCCATATTACCAGAACCTATAAAAGCTATCTTTTTATCTTTTAACATTTTTATTTAAAAACTAAGTTTACAAATTAGTGTAATTAATGCTTTACGATCTGGTACCAAAAATCGCTGTGCCAACCCGGACAAGAGTAGCTCCTTCTTCTATAGCTACCTCATAATCATTTGACATCCCCATTGATAGTTCCGGAAGATTTAGGTTTTCTTTCTCAAGTTCTATTTTAACAGATTTTAGTTTTTTATAAAAAACTCTTGAATCTTCAGGATTATCTGAATATGGGGGTATAGTCATTAACCCCATCAAGTTCAGGTTTTTAAACTTACTTATCTCTTTAACAACAGAGGCCGCTTTATCAAAAGGCAATCCAAATTTAGTTTCTTCTCCAGATGTGCTGATCTGACTTAAAATATTAACAGTTTTCCCTACGCGTTCGGCTCTTTTTTGAATTTCGTCTGCTAACGGAAGACTATCAACGGAATGGATTAACTCGAACAGATCAAAGATGTATTTAACCTTGTTAGATTGTAGATGTCCAACCAGATGCCATTGAATGGATGAAGGCAGCTCGGCTTTTTTTTTTGAGCTTCCTGAATGCGATTTTCACCGAATATGGTTAAACCCTCGTCAATAGCTTCTTTAATTTTGCTTGTTTCAACAGTTTTTGATACAGTAATCAGTTTTATTTCATTCTGGTTTCTTCCTGCTTTTTCGGCCGCACGCCTTATGGCTTGTTTCACTCTTCTGATATTTGAGGCAATTTCACTCATTAGACTTGTTGGTAAATGATGATATTATTAGAAAACAATATTACGAATAGCATAGTCAATATGTTAAGTCAAGCTAAGGGGAGCGGGCATGTGTGGATTTTAACTAACTTAAAGTGCATATAGGTAGTCAGCTCTTGCCTCGCTGACGATATAAAGCTTGATCAATAACGCCTGTCATGTTTTTTGTATTGAGGGTATTTCCAAAAAACCGGTTAATTATTTCACTATGTTTAGCAGGATCTTTTACAATTTCATTGTAGTGGATGGTTAAAACATCCATGTTTGGTTGTTTGTTTAATCTCTCTTCTATTTTTTGTAAATGTTTTAAAAACATTTTTCCCATTTTTTCGTCGCCTATTTCATCGGTCCGCTCTCCTCTTCTAACGAGCATCTGTCTTTGGGAGTTTAGGATTTCTTCCATATTCCGATGCATAAAAATTATTTTGTAGGTATACTTTTCAGGCAAGTGTTCGAGAAGAGATGAAATAATTTTAACTGATTTTCCTTTAGCATTTTCTAACCATGAAACATCCTTTTTAAGCTCTTTTACTTTTTCAAATTCATAATATCCTGCAGGGTTGTCTTCATCGGCTTTTCTTATTTCGTCTTTCAGAATTTCCATACCCCCTGCCTCCAGCATTTTCATCATCATGGAAGTACCAGACCGGGGCAGGCCTGAAACAATTGTTATCATTTTTTTATTCATAATTTAACGTATAGGAATTTCAATATTTCAGATTCCAGCCTCCGTGGGAATGACATGAAACTCAGAGATAATACCTGATTTTAGATAAACTTTCTAAATTGGATTTGTTTTTTTATAATGAGATAGTGGAATTCATATAGTAGAGTGTTGTGTAATCTTTGTCTATTTTTTTTATTAAAGAATGGTATGCATCATGAGGAAAAATAATTTTTTCTATTTACTTTTTTTCATAACGCTGTTGTTGAGCTTTGCAGACAATGTTGAGGCGTATATTGGGCCGGGAGCTGGTTTTGCTTTTATTTCTTCCTTTTTTATTCTTTTTATCACATTTGTTTTAGCAGTATTTTACTTTATTACCTGGCCTTTTCGGTTTGCTTTCAAAGCATCAGTCAGAAAAATAAGACGAAATAAAATAAAAAGTGAAATCAAACAGGTGGTAGTTGTCGGCTTAGATGGCATGGACCCTAAACTGGCAAGAAAGTTTATGGAAAAGGGGAAACTTCCAACTTTCCAGAGATTAAAGGAAGAGGGAACATTTCTTCCCTTGTCCTCAAGTAATCCGCCAATTTCCCCGGTTGCCTGGTCTTCATTTATGACAGGGGTTGACCCTTCCTACCATAATATCTTTGATTTCTTCACGCGGAACCCGCGGACATACTTACCGATGCTTTCCTCTGCTGAGATTGGAAAAGCTTCGAAAGTCATTCCCATTGGTAAGTATAATCTTCCTGTTGGAAAACCAAAGTTGAAACTTTTAAGAAAAAGTAAACCCTTTTGGACAATCCTGGGTGAAAACGGTGTTTTCAGTTCTGTTATTCGTGTTCCGATTACCTTTCCACCAGAAAAGTTTGATGGCGTACTTTTATCGGGGATGTGTGTACCGGATTTGAAAGGATCTCAAGGCATGTTTTCTTTTTATACTACAAACGGAGCAGACGTGAAAAACGAAAAAGGAGGAGTACATTACCCGGTTACACTGAAAGAAAATAAGATTGATACGTATGTCTCTGGACCTAATAATTCTCTTCTTAAGGATGGAGATGAGCTGAAAGTTCCACTTTCCATAAAAATAAGTACAGATAAAAAAAAGGCTGAAATCAGCATTTGCCGCCAGACTTTTGAGTTAGAACCTGAAACCTATTCACCCTGGATCAAAATAACTTTCCGTCCTGGCCTGGGAATAAAAATCAGTGGAATTTGCCGTTTTTATATAAAGAGTTTAACACCGGATTTTGAGCTTTATGTTACACCCATTAACATTGATCCTGAAAAACCTGCCCTCCCGATATCACATCCATTTATTTACGCTACATACCTTTCTAAGCTGGCAGGAGATTATGGAACTCTTGGACTATCTGAAGACACATGGGCGCTGAATGAGGGTGTTATTGATGAAAACAGTTTTTTAAAACAAACCGATCTCCTTTATGAGGAGCGTGAAAAAATGTTTTTTAAAGTATTAGACAGGTCTCCAAAAGGATTTTGTGTCTGTGTGTTTGATACTTTAGACCGCGTTCAGCATATGTTCTTCCGCTGTCTTGATAAAAACCATCCTGCAAATAATGGAAAGGAAACAAAAAAATATGAAAATGTAATAGAGGATTATTATGTTCGGGCGGACAAGCTTGTTCAAAGGGTTTTAAAAAAGGCGGATGATAAAACAGTTGTTATGGTTATGTCCGACCATGGGTTTACTCAGTTCAAAAGAGGAGTTAACCTGAACACATGGTTTTTTCAAAACGGATATTTAGCCCTAAAAGATGGAAAAACCATAAGCGGAGATTGGTTTAAGGATGTCGACTGGAAAAAAACCAGGGCGTTCTCTCTTGCCTTGGCAGGAATTTTTATAAATAGAAAGGGAAGGGAACTGCACGGAATTGTTAACAATGGAGATGAACTGCAAAACTTAAAACAGGAGTTAATAAAAAAACTATCAGGATATATAGATGAAGATGTAGGAAAAACAGCTATCCGGGAAATTGTAGACACGGAAAGCATGTATTCCGGGCCTTATACCGCTGACGCACCCGATCTTTTAGTGGGTTATAACGCAGGTTATAGAACTTCATGGGAGTGCGCTACCGGACGGGTAACAGAATTGGTGTTTGAAGATAACACCAGGCGCTGGAGTGGTGATCACGCTGTAGACCCGAAAATTGTACCTGGTGTGCTTTTTGTAAATAAAAAAATCAATACACGGTTTCCAGATATAAAAAATATCGCGCCCACTATAATAAAGTTATTTGGTATACCTGTTCCCGCATATATGAAAGGAAAACCATTTATTTAGTAACCTCAAAGATTTGATACTTATGAAATTTAATAACGTTTTTAGTTTAAGCCATATTTTAACTGCGATATTCGCTTTTGCATTATTGTTGGGATACGGGTTAAGTGAAAGTTCTATTAAAAATACTGACACAAAAGTACTGGTAATCGGTTTTGACGGTATGGATCCTATACTTCTTGAGCGTTTGATAAAGGAGGGGAAAATGCCGAATTTCGAACGCCTGATGAAAACAGGCGGCTTCAAACCTCTTAAGACAAGCATACCACCGCAAAGTCCTGTAGCTTGGTCTAATTTTATAACAGGAATGAACCCGGGCGGGCACGGTATTTTTGACTTTATTCATAGAGAAACTAAGACTATGATTCCTTATCTTTCGACTTCAAAAACAGAGGACGCGAAAAAAAAGATTACTATAGGAGACTGGGCAATTCCTCTTTCAAGCGGAAAAGTCACGTTATTGCGACATGGAAAAGCTTTTTGGGAAGTTTTGGAAGATCATGGAGTTCCAACCACAATTTTTCGAGCTCCGGCAAATTTCCCCCCAATAGATGTTCCGGTAGTTCAACTTTCCGGCATGGGAACTCCTGACATACAGGGAACTTATGGAACATTTTCTTTTTATACTGATGGAAATACTAATGAATTTGAAGACGTTTCAGGCGGTAAGGTTTTTCCTGTCAGGGTAATGAATAATAAAGTTGAATCCAAAATATTTGGACCACAAAACGTATTCAAAAAAAGTAAACCGCAGACATTTATCGATTTTTCAGTTTTTATAGATCCAGAAAATCTTGTGGCCAAAATAACTGTTCAGGATCATCAAATATTACTCAAAGAAGGGGAATGGAGTGAATGGGTTGCATTGGACTTTGAACTTATTCCTTTTTTGGAAAGTGTGAGCGGAATTTGCCGTTTTTATTTAAAAGAGGTTCGCCCTGATTTTAAATTGTATGTCACTCCGGTTAATATTGATCCTTCTTCTCCGGCAATGCCTATTTCAACACCCGATAATTATTCAGAGGAGCTGTACGAAGAATTAGGATTCTTTTATACCCAGGGAATTCCTGAAGACACCAAAGCGTTAACAGAAAAAGTCCTGGAAGATAGTGAATTTCTTGAACAGGCTAATATTGTTTTTAAAGAAGAACTCGATATGTTCGATTATGAGTTAAGCAAATTTAAATCCGGCCTCCTCTTTTTCTATTTCGGAAGAGTGGACCAACTGTCACACATGTTCTGGCGAACTATGGATTCAGATCATCCGGCTCATGAACCAGCGACTGAACATCGGATGTTGATTGAAAATATATATCAGGAAGCTGATGCTGTCCTTAAAAAAGCTCTTAATCAACTGGATAGTAATACTACTATCATTGTTATATCCGACCATGGTTTCGCACCATTTTACAGGAGCTTCAATCTCAACACATGGCTTAAGAATGAGGGATATGTTTCGCTCGTTGATGATTCTGAGGGAGGGTTTTTGCAAAATGTTGACTGGTCTCAAACCCGCGCATACGGCATGGGATTTAACGGGTTGTATTTGAACCTTGAAGGGGCGGGAAATAAAAGGTGTAGTTCAACCCGGAGTTGAGAAAAATGCACTAATGGAGGAAATATCGAAAAAATTGCTTACCATTCGTGATTTGGAAACAGGGAAACAGGTAATTTCTAGGGTTTATAGTGCTGAAGAGATATATAAAGGGCAGTATGTAAAAGATGCCCCTGACCTTATAGTTGGCTACAATAAAGGGTTCCGCGCATCCACTGAAACAGTGTTAGGTAAATTTCCTAAAGGACTTTTAAAAGATAATCTGGACAAATGGAGCGGTGATCATTTAATAGAAGCTAAATTTGTGCCGGGGATTCTTCTTTCTAATAAGAAAATCCAATCTGCTAACCCGGCTTTATATGATATTGCACCGACAATTTTAGCGGAGTTTGGTATTCCTAAACAGGAGTGGATGGTTGGAAAGCGAGTATTTAACAATTAGCAATAAAAAAAATTAGAAATAAAGGTAAGTGAGGGGGAGGTTTAATAAATGTTTGGAAATAAAATCAAATTAGATAAAGATTTGCTGGAAAGATGTAAACTTATCTCTGAAAAAAGAGGGTACAGCTCGGTAGAAGAGTTCATTGCCCATACTCTGGAAAAAGAACTAAGCGCTAAAGAAACTACTTCTGATGAAGAGGAAGAGGAGATTTCAAAGCGACTCAAGGGGCTTGGTTATCTTTAAATGCATTATTTCAATTACATCTTAAATAAATTTATTTGTATCTTGTTTTTCCCTTTTCAATCTCTTGCTCCTTTTTGGCCTTTGTTCTTTATTTCTGTGCTGACAGGAATCCTTATGCTTTTGGCATTCAAGTATACATCGAATCAGCAAGGGATAAGAAAAGAAAAGGAAAAAATAAAAGCACACTTAATGGAAATGCGTATTTTTAAGGACGATCTGGCTATTCTGATGTCCGCGTTCATGAACGTACTGTTTTATAACGCGAAATATATGAAACATCTTATAAGGCCCATGCTTTGTTTAATCCTTCCAATGGTCTTCATGCTTATTCACCTGAATTTCTGGTTTGGCTACCGACCTCTGAAAATGGAAGAAGCCGCTGTTTTGTCCGTTAAATTGTCAGATAAAGAAACCGGTAGTTTATCAAATGTGGAAATCGAAGTGGATGATGGAATGGTCATAGAGACTCCTCCACTCAGGATTTCGGAATCAAGAGAAGTGAATTGGAGGATCAGGGCAAAAGAGCCCGGCATACATACGGTAAAAATTAAAACCTCAGGCATTACATTTCAAAAAATAATCGTTGTCTCAGAAAAACAATTTAAACAGGTATCGCCCAGTAAGATAATCTCAAACTTCTGGGATACTCTTTTAAATCCGGTCGAAAAACCTTTTAGTAATAATTCATTGGTGAAAGAAATAGCGATAAATTATCCTTCCAATAAAATTAGGTTTTTTGGATGGAAAACGCATTGGCTCATACTGTTTTTTATCTTATCAATCGTCGCGGGATTTGCGTTTAAAGGCATTTTTAATGTTGAAATTTAATGCAGGGAAAAAGGAGAATGATATTTACTTATTGCAATTAGCCTTGACAGCACTATTCCACCTTGTTACTATGAAAGATTACAGTTAAGAAGGGATTCCCTTAATTTATTAGACAGTTTTTGTCAATTTGATTAATCCGACTTTTTTATCAGGAGATTTTTTTTGAAAAGAACTTATCAGCCAAGTGTTATTAAGCGGAAAAGAACTCACGGATTTATGGCGCGAATGAGTTCCACAGGGGGTAGAGCGGTACTGCGAAGGAGGAGAGCAAGAGGCAGAAAAAGATTAGCTGTTTGAAATTGAAAAATAATCGTTTTCCCAAACATGAAAGGCTTAAAACCTCATCAGAGTTTAAGCGGATAAAAAAAAAGATACATCTGCGCTTCAATCAAGGTCCCCTCAAAATATACATCCTCAAGCAGAGCTTGGAATATTCCCGGATTGGTATCACTGTTTATAAAAAAGCCGGCAAAGCATTTTATAGAAATAAAATAAAAAGATGGGTGCGCGAGCTTTTCAGGAATAGCAAAAATGATTTTGAGGGTATGAGAGATATTCTGTTTGTTGTTGGTCAAGGTACGGAATTAGTTGACTTTAAGTTTTTGCGGGAATCTTTTTTTACT
>MPMF02275190.1_pt1 | contig 16362 bp, 14 predicted proteins | sample 1617271 | NCBI WGS metagenome assembly MPMF02 (sample SAMN05944812, study PRJNA350692) | marine metagenome | biome: marine; feature: ODZ; material: water; isolation source: 120 m water sample prefiltered with 30 um filter, filtered on to 0.2 um... | place: Pacific Ocean | collected 2012-04-09... | reverse complement strand
TCATGCAGTGGTTTAAGATAGGATAGGACCACTGCTGCCAACGGCATGCTTTTTGTTGCCACTTCAGGACATCTTTATGCTCTGAAAACATTTGCCTTTAAACCTTGACCACCTAACAATAACGGCGATGTCCCAATATTGTGCAAGCCTTATAAACAACCTATCGGAAAATTAATTCAGGGGCTGGCATAGTTAAAAGACAGGACTATCTCAGATAGAGATGTGGACGCAGGAGTCGGCTTAGTGAAAAACAGCAGGGCAAACTGAAAATCGGTACTGTTCAAAACAAACACTCACAGTAAAGCAAATCGTTACTCGACAGATTTATTGGATGAAAACAATCCCTGATTTTTTTTTAATTCCTTTTTGTTTTTTATTGTATGCGGAGAAACAGGTTGTCTCTCAAAACATCGGGGTCGGGACAGACCCGGGTGCAAAACTGGAAATTGACAGAATAGAGTACCGACATCATGCCATGATCAGTGCTGGCAATCAGCATCACGGCCAAGAACTATTTGTAAGTGAACAATTCGCCTGCGCAACTTGCCATACGGTCGATGGATCAAACACCAAAGTAGGTCCTGATTTATCGGCCATCGGGGACAAAATGGGCCGTGGGGACATTATCGATTCAATTCTTCAGCCGTCGGCAACCATTGCTGATGGATTCAATATAACCTGGGTGAAGAAGAAAGATGGTAAGGAATTCTCAGGTATTCTAAAAAACGCCACCGATGAGTGGATTGAATTCAGGGAAGCAGGGAAGGAATTGGTTCGCATTCCGACACGAGATATTCTGAACCAACAGACCATTGAGATGTCCCTGATGCCTGAAGGATTGCATCTTGGAATGTCCAAACAGGACCTAGCTGACCTGGTGGATTATCTGGTGAGCCTGAAACGACCTGAAAATGTTAAGATGTTTCACAAGGGCACTCCCAACGTCATCCCCGAAATCTCAAGACCAATTTCATTGACTCCCTTTCATAGTGAACATCATAAATTTGATCGGCCAGTGTGGTTCGGTCAAATTCCTGGTGAGTCCAACGCTTTTCTTGTCCTGGAACATGCTGTGGGGAAAATTTGGCTCCTGGAAAAGAACTCCAAAGGAGCCAACAAGTCTCTTTTTCTGGATTTGGGGGAACAAATCAGTAAAGGCGGCGCTAGGGGATTAATGGGGTTGACGTTTCACCCAAAATTTCGAGAAAATCGAAGATACTTTCTGTCTCTCCACATTACCGAGAAAAGGAAGCATATAGCGTTGACTGTTGAGCGGAAAACCTCCCCGAATTATAAAAAAGATTCGGGTACTGCATCGCGGACTGTCCTGAGGTGGAATGCAGCAACCAGTTCTCATACAGGAGGCGGACTTGAGTTTGGGCCTGACGGCTATCTTTATGTCGGAATGGGGGATACAGGGCCTCATGAAGACCCGAACGGACATGCTCAGAATCTGGCTTTGCTTAAGGGGAAAATGTTGCGCATTGACGTGGATCATTGGGACGATGGGAAGATTTATTCCATTCCACCGGATAACCCGTTTGTCGGCAACCCTAGCATATGCCCTGAAATTTGGGCGTGTGGTTTGCGCGAACCTTGGCGATTCAGTTTTGACTCCTTGACGGGTGATCTCTGGGTTGGTGATGTGGGACAGGATCGATACGAAGAGGTAACCATTGTGCGGCGTGGAGAAAACCACGGGTGGAACGTCTGGGAAGGATTCGAACGCTTTTCCAATCAATACCGCACAGACGGATCTAAGTATATTAATCCTATCTTTGCTTATGCCAGAAAGGATGGGGTATCCATTATAGGCGGCCATGTTTATCGCAAAAACACGAACTCTCCATATTATGGAGTTTATATTTTTGGAGATCATCAATCCCGACAAATTTGGGGATTAACTCAGAAAAACAGGATTTTAAACAAGATAATGAAAATTGGAATGGCACCTCAGAAAATTGTTTCATTTGCAATATCGGAAAATGGCGATCTTTATCTCGTCGGATACGAAGGCACTATCTATCAACTTGATTTTGAACAATCAGGATTCAGTTTTCACCCTTGAGCCATCCTTTCTCCGTATTGGCATGCAAACAAAAAAACGCACTGCCCTGTCAGAAACAAATTTTCGCAGTTTATGAAGGGGTCCCTCGCTTTTCCATGAGTTGTTGATGCGGTCTGGGCAACGAGCATTTCAGAAAGATCCACCATGAATATCAGCAGACAAAATTGCTATAAAAGTTCTTTACGACTGGAGTTCTTACTTTGGCTATCTGTCAAATAAGCACAAAAAATGGACAGCCTCAAAATCAGACAACTTTTCATGCTAGGTACAAAGTGGTAAATTCCGGTTCGTTTTCAGATTTTCTGCCGGGATTGCCATTTAACATTTCCCATTTTGCGCTTGTTTAAGGGCTTGGCCTGCCAAAACCAATGGAGCGGTTCGATGCCATTCAGAACCGGAGCGCTATCAAGATTGTCGAAGACGCCTTCTCACGGCATAGTCGCCTGACGCATGCGAAATGGTTTCCCGCTCCCCTGCCTACCCTGTCTGCTCATGGGATGGGCTTTGTTTTTACCGGAAGTTCTGGCGGAGTCCGGGCCACCAGCCCTGGCCAAGTCAACGGACAGAGGGTTATCGAGCAAAACGGGCATCATTGAGGGAACCGTTTTTTACCAGCCAGATGCCAAGCGCCGCTGGCGATATCAGCGCTACTATGTCCGCAAGCCGCGAACCGGCGAACTGGCCGAGGTGGTGGTGGCGGTGAGCATCACAGATAAACAGGAGAAACCCGACAACCCGCACCACGCCGGCCAAGTGGCTGTGATGGACCAGATCAACTACCGATTCGTACCCGAGACACTTGCCATTCGCGCCGGCGACTCGGTGCGCTTCAAAAACAGCGATGAGGCCCTGCACAATGTGCTGTCCCACAACGGGGCCAAGCCGTTTAACGTCAACCTCGTCAAGGGCGGCGAGTATGTGCAACGGTTCGGCCGCGCCGGCGGCCTGGCCAAGCCGATGCGCCTTGGCTGTGTTTATCACGGTGCAATGCAGGCGTGGATTTACGTCTTCGACCACCCCTACTACGAAGTGACCGGTGCGGATGGGAAATTCCGGCTGGAAAACCTCCCGCCAGGCAAACACGAGTTGGCACTGCGGCACGCGGCAGGTGGTCTTTCGTGGAAAAAACAAATCACCATCGAGGCAGGAAAAACCACCCGGATTGACATTCGCATTTCCCCGGACAACTTGATCCGGTCCAAGACAAAATAAGTAATCTTATCATGAAGAAAATCAATGAATCAACCAAGCAGCCGGCCGGCAACGTTTCCAGGCGAACCGCCATCAAGACCGGCATCACCGCCGCCGGAGCGGCAGCCATCTCTCTCCCGTCACGCGCCTTCCCGGCAGAGTCGGCGGATGAGGAACTAACTCCCTTCCTCGACATGCCTCGCACCGGCCCCAACCGACTGGACTGGGAAACGCTCGACAGTTGGCTTACGCCTCAGGATCAGGTTTTCAATGTGCAGCACTACGGCATGCCGGAGATCGACGAAAAGAATTTCAAACTGGAGATCGACGGACTGGTCAAGAAACCAGTTGTCTTTACCCCGGCGCAACTCCGGGATCTGCCTTCGAAAGAGCAGTACATGACCCTCGAGTGCTCCGGCAACGGCGCCTCAAAAGGCTTCATAAACGCCATTTACAACAGCAAATGGACAGGCACCCCGCTGCGGCCGATCCTTGAGCAATGCGGCATCGACCCTAAGGCCAAAGAGATCGTTTTCATCGGAGCGGACACGAAGGAGGAAACCCTCCGAGCCAAGACTCGGCGCGAGTTGAAGATCGAGGTGCCTTTCGGGCGAAGCATGTCAATGGAGGATGCCATGGGGCAGGATCTCCTGCTGGCATACGAACGCAACGGCAAACCGATCGCCCACCGCAATGGTGCACCTATACGGCTGATCGTCCCTGGCTGGTACGGCATCGCCAACGTCAAGTGGCTCACCCGCATCGAGGTGCGCGACCGGCGCTACATGGGGCGCTACATGGGGCGTGACTACGTCACCGTCCGGGGAGAGCGGCGCGGGAGCGAGATCATGCATGTGGAAACCTCTGTGGGACGAATGAACCTAAAGTCGATCATTGCACGCATTACCCGGCGGCCGACGGCAAATGGCCGCGTGCCGCTAAAGGCCTACGGAGCGGCATGGGGCGATGGCACCGAAATCCAGCAGGTTGAGGTTAGGGTAGACGACGGCAAATGGCTTCCGGCCAAGCTCGACGCCGAGCCGCACAAAAAATTCTGCTGGCGCTTCTTCTCCATCGATCTAGGCAGCGTGGAGCCGGGCAAGCACACCGCAGTGTCGCGTGCGATAGACGTCAATGACCGGGTGCAACCGGCTGCCGAGGATGACGAGATCGCGCTCAAGAAAACCTACTGGGAGGCCTACCAGCAATGGCCGCGTGAGATCGAGGTGGAGGCTTAGCGGGTCAAGTGCAGCCCCTTGACCAAATACTTGGCCTACCAGAAGCCGTTTGCGGGGTCTGGCTTGCGGCCGCCCCAGTTGTGCAAATCCATCGGGAACATGAAGATCGCGGCGTGGCCGCCTCCAAAGAGGGTGTTCAACCCCCTCACTTTATGGACATGGTGACACCGCTAGATTTGGCTATCTGGCGAAAAAATCCGAAATCGTAGACCTCCTTTGCAAAGATGGCGGCAAGACGGCTGAAGAATTGAAAGCTGAAGGGAAGTAGTGTACTGGCTGACGATAACCCCAGCGGTTTGAATTATCTTCAAAGGCTTCTCCTGGCTTGGCATGGTGCGTCGCATGTTTTCAGTGATACGCTTGGCCAGGCGCTTGGCCGTTTGGGCGGCCATCGTTGGGTCGCTTGGTTTGTTGGCGCAGGGTGTTGATGCCACAAGCAAACGCACCGTTTCGCGCGTCACCGGTGAGACGCCGCGTAACATCATTTTCGTGCTGGCGGACGATCACCGGTTTGATGCGATGGGCTTTGCCGGTCATCCGTTTCTCGAGACGCCAAACCTCGACCGGATGGCCAGGGGCGGCGTCTGGTTTCCGAATGCCTTTGTCACAACGTCACTTTGTTCGCCGAGCCGCGCCAGCATTGTCACCGGCCAGTACGCGCACAATCATCAGGTGGTGGACAATTACAATCCGCTGCCGGAAAGGCTGATCTTTTTTCCGGAATACATGCAGGCGGCTGGTTACGAAACAGCGTTCGTCGGCAAATGGCACATGGGCGGCAACGTCGACCACGCGCAGCCGGGCTACAATCACTGGGTGAGTTTCAGGGGGCAGGGGACGTATTGGCCGGACGGCCACGGCACGAGTCGCAAGGTGCCGCAAACCAGCTACGACGGGTTCAACGTCAACGGCCAGCGCGTTCCGCAGAAGGGCTACATTACCGACGAATTGACCGACTACGCGCTGGAGTGGCTGGGCGAGCAAAACAGCGACAAGCCGTTTTTTCTGACGCTGTCGCACAAGGCAGTGCACGCCGATTTCGTGCCGGCGGATCGTCACAAGGGCCGGTACAAAAACAAGAAGCTGCCCCTGCCGAAGACGTTTGCGAAGGGTGGCAAAAACTTTCGCAACAAGCCGCGCTGGCTGCGGGATCAGCGCAACAGCCGGCACGGCGCGGACTTTGCCTACAACCTGCCGGACTTTGATCTGAACGCCTATTACATCCGTTACTGCGAGACATTGTTGGCCGTCGACGAAAATCTCGGCCGCCTGTTTGATCTGCTGGAGAAGAGGGATTTGCTGAAATCCACCCTGGTCGTGTACATGGGCGACAACGGATTTCAGTTTGGCGAACAGGGCTTGATCGACAAGCGCACCGCCTACGAGGCGTCGATGCGCGTGCCGTTCCTGATGCACTGCCCGGAGGTGATCAATGGCGGTTCGGTGATCAAGAAAGTCGTCGCCAACATCGACGTTGGCCCGACGTTGCTCGAGGCGGCCGGTCTCTCGACGCCCGGGCACATGGATGGCCGCAGTTTTTGGCAATTGGCCAAGGGCAACGACATCCCGTGGCGCGATTTTGTTTTATACGAGTATTTTTGGGAGCGTAACTATCCTCACACGCCGACCATCCATGCTGTGCGCAGCGAGCGCTTCAAGTACATCCGTTACCACGGATTATGGGACACGAATGAACTTTACGATCTGCAAACTGATCCGGACGAGACGACTAATTTGATCTTTGAGGCGGAACATCAGGAAACCGTCGCCAAGCTGAACAAACGGTTGTTCGATTTATTGGCGAAAAGCGGTGGGATGAATTTGCGCTTGGCTCCCGACCGCGGACCGACTTTTCCCAAGCGGCACCCACAGCGCTCTGAAGCGGCTGATTTCCCCGGTCAATTCTACGGGACAAGCGAATAAGCAACTAATAGGAAGGCAAATCCACCCTAGAATACTTGGAAAACACCTTGAAAATAACTCCAATCGGGATGACTGTTGTCTCGCTTTGAAATCACTACTTATCACAACAATCGCGACTCCATGAAAATATTATTGCTCACCTCACTCATCGGCCTAGCGCCCTTGATTTCCGCCGCGGAAAAAGACTGGATAAAACTTTACAACGGCCAGGATTTGACCGGTTGGCAGACCACCGGTAATTGGCTTCCACAAAAGGACGGCTCCCTGCTCATTCAACCGCGCCCGGGTGAAAAAGGCTGGCAGCGTTACGGGGCCTACCTCTGGAGCAAGAAGAAGTACAAGGACTTTGTCCTGCACGTTGAATACAAATACCCACCCGGGGGTAACAGCGGCGTGTTCTTCCGCGTGGGAGACTTGAAAAACCCGGTCCAATCCGGAATCGAGGCGCAGATTCTCGATTCAACCAAAAAGAAGGGCAAGGTGGGGCCCCACGACCACGGCGGCATCATCCGCACTGTCGGCGCTTCAAAGAACATGTCCAAGAATCCCGGAGAATGGAACCGAATGATTGTCACTTGCAAAAGCCATCACCTGATGGTGGAACTGAACGGCGAAAAAATTGTCGATATCCAACTGGACAAGACGCCCATGAAAGACCGCCCGCTCGAGGGCTACATTGGCCTGCAGGACCACGGCGAACCGAACAACCTTTATTTCCGGAACATCAAGATTAAGGAACTCTAGCGAACGGTGTGCCATCGGGTTTGGCCTAACGGAAACTCCCGACCTCCTCCGCAAACACGGCGGCAAGACGGGTGAGGAATTGAAAGCTGAAGGCAAGTAGTTCGAGGACTACATGGATGCATCGGGTGATTGCGCTAACAAGACTTTTGCCGTCACAAGTCACCACGAACAAGCGGGCGTTGCTTGGGCTTGTAATCTTTACTGTTTCAACCGTTGCGGGCCGCTGACGTAGGGGCAGTCGCGGAGGAAGAAGCGCAGCGGGAGTTCCCTGCCGGAGGTCACCCCGATGCGCGTTGAGGTGCCGGCATCCTTCTCATCGAATTGTGTTCCGTCGTCGGCGAGCCAAAGCTGCCGGCCTTTCGTGAGATTCCAATGGTCGAAGTGGCGGTCGATGGCGAAGGCCTGGCAGAGGCGGCCCGGGCCGCGGGTCAACTCGAGCCGCCTGTCCCGGTCACGGTGTTCCTGCATGAGGTCGATGCCCTCGATCGGCTCCACTGCGCGGATGAGCACAGCTGTGCCCACACCGTCGGCTTCGGTGACGATATTGAAGCAGTGGCGCGAGTGGATGGGGTAAACATAGGCACGGCCCGGCGGACCGAACATGGCGGCGTTGCTCTTGGTCCTGCCGCGTGCGGCGTGGCAGGCGGTATCGCCCTTGGCCAAGTAGGCCTCGGTCTCGACAATGCGCCCGATGAGGCGTCGCCGACTCAATGTTCTCACGAGCAGTTTGCCTAGCAGTTCACGGGCAACCGTTTGGGTTGAACAGCCATAAAAATCGAGTGGGAGCACTTCAAAAGGCATATGCGTCACTCTACCCAAACCATCGTCGACTGATCCTTGGACAGGGACATGGGAGAGTCAAGCAACCGTCTGGCTGCCGGTGTCGGAAAAACAGGCGAATGAGCAACCTCTTTTTTTATCGCTTGGCCAAGCGATCCATCTAAGAATCGCTCCGTGCAGCGCCTCATTATCATCACCGTTCTGTGGGTTGGGTTCATCCTTCAGGCTGTTGCAGCGGAGACGTTATCCAGCGATGTCCTGGCCAAGGGCACCCAGTGGGAGACGACGTTTTACCGGCGGGACAGCGGTGTGGACGGGCCGGTGGTGCTAGTGACCGGCGGCATTCACGGCAATGAACCGGCCGGAGCCCGTGCGGCGGAACATATCCGGCATTGGCCGATTAAAAAGGGCCGGCTCATTGTCGTCCCAAGGGCAAACATCCCCGGATTGAAAGCGGGGACACGGTATCTGCCCGGGGAGTCTGAAAATTTGCACGACCTGAACCGGAACTTTCCGATGACTGACGAGAAACTTGTGGCCAGGGGTGTGCTTGCGGCGAGCTTGTGGGAGTTTGTCGAATCCAGCAGGCCAGACTGGCTCATCGACTTGCATGAAGGGATTGATTTTCACCAGATCAACTCCAAGTCGGTGGGTTCCTCCATCATCGATGTGAAGGGCGAGGCGGCCGAGTCGGTGGTGCCGAGGATGTTGGAGGTGGTGAACGCGGAGATTGCTGACCCTAGGAAAAAACTCGTGAGGCTGCGGTACCCGGTGAACGGCAGCCTGGCACGCGCCGCCCACGAGCGGTTGCAGGCGGTTTCCATGATCCTTGAGACGACGAGCAAGGATCAACCGGTGTCGACCCGCACCCGTCAACACCGGTTGATGGTGCACACGCTGCTGGGCCAGCTGGGCATGATCGACGGATCGGCGCATCTCCTGGTCCCGGCCGGTACAAGTGAATTGCGGATCGCCGTTTATGATGCCGGGGGTGTGGGTAAAAGAGGTCCGCGCAATCTGGACAGGGTGTTTGCAAAAACAAAATCGATTCTGCGCCGGGTCGGGGTGGCGGATATTCGCGACGGTGTCCTCGGCCAGTTCGACATGGTTGTTTTCCCTGGAGGCAGCGGGAGCAAGCAGGCGGCCGCCCTGGGAAAGAGGGGAAGGCTACAGTCAAGGAATTCGTGGAGGCGGGGGGAGGGTACGTGGGCATTTGTGCGGGCGCCTTTCTCGCGGCGTCGAATTACAGTTGGTCGCTTGGCATCAGCAACCACAAGACCTTCTGTGAAACAATTGAAGTGCCCGGGATTGGCCGCAAGAGCATGTGGTTTCGGGGAGGCTCGGCGCCGGTGACGATGGAATTAACCGATGAGGGCCGAACCATCCTCGGCGATTTCGAGGGCGTTTTTGAAGTCCGCTATCAAAACGGGCCCATCATGTCGCCGATGGGCAGGGATGGGCTTGGCAGTTTTCGTTCCCTGGCGCATTTCCGAAGCGAGGTGTCCAAGTACAAGCCGCAGGAGGGCACCATGATCAACACCCCCGCCATCATTGTCGGCGAATTTGGCAACGGCCGCGTCCTGTGCATCAGCCCGCATCCAGAATCCACGGACGCCCTCAACCGGCTCGTGCAAAATGCCGTGCGATGGGCGGCCCGGAGATGAATGGCGGTTTATTCGGAGTTGAGCCGGCAGTCCATGCCGCCTGATACCTGGCGATTACGAGGGTTTACCGTTTTCTGTTCACCGGTTGTTTGCGGAAGGGCAGCTCATGGATTAAATCATCGCGCAGGCGACCGGTGGCGATGACAAGGAAGCCGCCATTAGACAAAACCGCAACACCGGGATCACCCCCTCCCATGCGGGGTGTTTTCTGGAGGGTCCAGTGAAATCCGTCCCCGGATGTGGCGGTCCAGATTCCATTTCGACTGGAGCCAAAAAAACGGAGCGAACCACCGGTGTTGACCACATTGCCCAGCCACTGCACATCGGCTTCCACGGTGACATCATCCTGTCGAATAAATTTCAAGCCATCCTTCGAGGTGGCGTGATACCCGCTGCCGTTTGATTTTGGGATGGGGCAAAACAGATGCCAAGTTCCCTCAAGCCGGACTACGGCAACATCAAACGCCTCGGCATCCGGAAAGCCGAAACGTTGTCCCGGTTCGAACTCGTAATGAATGCCGTCCCTCGAAATGGCGGAGAAAACGGCTCGATTTCCCCTTGGCCCAAACCCATTCCCACGCTCGGAGCTGAAATAAAGGCGCACGCGTCCATCAGCCAAGACCACTGGAGTGGGATCGAAGACCCGGTTTAGTCGTTCAGGCAGATTCTTGATCTGCGTCTGGATCGGCCGGTCCCAACTGCGCCCGTTGTCTTTGGAAACCTTGATCGCCACCTGGTCGAACGCCTGGAGCTGGTCGATGGGGAACCACTGGAAGCATGCCAGCAGGCGGTCATCGGAAAGCTGTGTGATGGCCGGCACGCCGCCCCGTTCCTCAAACAACCCTGAAGAGGTCAACTGGAAATTCCTGTCGAAGTTTTGAATTGTCAGGTCACGGTTCCACGGGCCCAGGTTGTGTTGGGAAGGCCTGCCGAAATTCCGTTTTGTCGGGTCGCCCGGCTCCCCTTTTTCCCGGAGTTCGTCCGCGGTCAACCGGCCGTCCCCGTCCCGGTCCAGCCTGCGAAGCACTCTCTGGGCCTGACGCATTTCTCTACCGGAGATTTCGCCATTCCCGTTCGAGTCCAGCAGGTTGAAGAGACGATCCGGCCGGTTCTGCGGACGCTTGACGCGCGGAGCCGGCTTCCTCTTTTCAGCCCCGGCAAAAGCCGATTTTGCCGGAGTGGCCTCCTGGCTGACGCCTCCGGAAACCAAGTGAATCAGTCCCAATATGATTGTGCCAAGAAGGCGGTTTTTCATGATTAGTCTTTTATTAGTTTGTTGGTCATGGGTACGAAGCGGACCAGCATGAGGTGTTCCTGCCGGTAGCCATCGGGGGTGTGGCGGATCAGCACCAGTTCCTGGTTCCACCGCCCGACCGGTACAACCATTCGCCCGCCGGGCTTGAGTTGATTCAACAAGGCCCGGGGCGTCTTGGCCGGTGCCGCGGTGACGATGATCTTGTCGAACGGCGCCGCCTCGGGCCAGCCGTGATGGCCGTTGCCCAAGCGCAGGCGGATGTTGTCGTAGCCCAGTTGACCCAGGATCGTCTCCGCGCGCGTGGCCAAGCGTTCGACGTTCTCGACGGTGTGCACCTCGGCGACAAGATCAGCGAGGACCGCAGTCTGGTATCCCGAGCCGGTGCCGATCTCGAGCACGCGATCGGTGGGCTGGGGCTCGAGCACCTCGGTCATGCAGGCCACGATGTACGGTTGGGAGATGGTCTGGCCCTGGCCAATGGGCACCGGGCCGTCGCGGTAGGCAAACGCCTGGCCGTCCGGCGGGACAAACCGGTGGCGTTCCACTTGACGCATGGCCTCCAGCACGCGCGGGTTCCGAACGCCCCGCGCCTCAATCTGGCTCGCAACCATCTCGATGCGCTCCTTCGCGCGCTCCGGCTCCCGGCGGCCCTCGACGCCAACTTTGGGGATTTCTTCAGTGGTGAACTTGGGAACAGCCATGTCGGGTGATGGCAATCGCTCCCACAAAGAATGCGGCTGACACGGCGAGCGGGCAAGTTGTTTCAGGAGTTTGTCAGAGCAACATTGATTGGCACTGGATACGGTGCCAATCTTCGCCCAAATGGAAACATGGATCAGACAGTTTGGTTTCAGTAAAATCGTTGACTAATTGATCTTTAAACCACGACTACTTTAGTCTTGATTTTACTTGCTTCCAATACATACCGTCTTGATCTGTCTCTCAAATGAAGTCACGCAATCTAAGGTCATATTCCCTCGATCGACAATTCGGTTTCACACTGATTGAGTTGTTGGTTGTCATTGCCATTATTGCGATCCTTGCGGGGTTACTTTTGCCAGCCTTGGCTAAGGCAAAGGAAAAGGCCACGGGCATCAGTTGCATGAACAACGGTCGCCAACTTCAGTTGGCCTGGTTTTATTTTTCCGGAGATAACGATGACTGGATCGTGCCCAGCCGTTCCTGGGTTGCCGGTGGACTGAATTACGACGGGAACAACTCAATGAACACCGACAAGGGCATCCTCATGGATGAGAAATTGTCCGCCCTGGCCTCCTATACTGAAACGCCAGAAATCTACAAATGTCCGGCTGACAAGTCCTTCGTGGTCAAGGGCCGCACCACCATGGCGAGAGTGAGAAGTTTTGCCATGAACAGTTGGCTTGCTGGTGCCTGGCAAGGGAGAAGGGTCACCGGCAGCAACGGCGGCAATCAGGGAGATGGCAAGAGCTATAATGAGTTCTTCAAACAAACTGATTTCAGGGATCCGACCCCGTCGGAGACCTGGTTGTTCGTGGATGAGCATCCGGACGGGATCAACGATGGCTGGCTGGCGGTGCGCATGTATTCCAATGGCCAAGCCTACTGGCGTGATCTGCCTGCCAGTTACCATAATGGAGCCTGTGGATTCAGTTTTGCCGATGGACATTCGGAGATCCACAAGTGGATCGGTGCGGAGACCTGTCATCCAGTCGAGCGCCGTTACAACAGCTTCAATTTTTTTGCCCGAACAGAAGAAAGCAAGAGGGACTATGTCTGGTTCAAGGATCATTCAACAGCCCTGACTAAACGATGATCCATGTTTTACTGCGATTACCGTTAACAGAGATCCAAAACATTCGCTTTTAACATCGAGCTTGAAACAAACAGACATGAAAAGAATCCCTAAAACCGGCAATCCAGTTCATCGTCGGAATTTCATCAAAAGCTCGCTTCTTGGCGGGGCGTCGTTTGTCACCACTTGGCCGGCTTTGAGTGATGAACTGGACAAAAAAACGGGTTCATCACGGCCGCTGCGGTTTGGGATCATTGCGGACATTCACAAGGATGTGATGCACGATGCCGATGACCGCCTGCGGGTGTTTATTGAGCATATGGAGCGTGAGAAGGTTGATTTCATCGTTCAACTGGGTGACTTCTGTGTTCCCAAGGAGGAAAACCTTGGCTTCCTCAAGGTGTGGAACACATTCAAGGGGCCCCGGTATCACGTCCTGGGGAACCATGACACGGATGACAACGGGCAGGGTCCCACCACCCGGGAACGGACGATGACGTATTGGAAGATGCCGGCCCGGTTTTATTCCTTTGACCGGGGTGGGGTGCACTTTGTCGTGCTCGACGGCAACGACAGGCCTGCCGATCACAAATCAGGCTATCCACGATTTATTGCCGACGATCAGTTGGAGTGGCTGCGAAAGGACTTGGGATCAACCAACAAGACCACGGTGATCTTCGTCCACCAAAGCCCTGAGCGCCCGGAGGATGGAGGATTGCAGAATGGCGCGGCGGTTCAAGACGCTCTTGAGCAGGCCAACCATGATGCCGGTTTCCGCAAGGTGGTTGCCTGTTTTACCGGGCATCATCACCGGGACTACGTTCGCCAGATCAACAACATTGTTTATCCGCAGATCAACAGCGCATCTTACCACTGGGTGGGTGGCAACTTTCTACGGGTGAGGTATTCCAAGGAGGTTGATGCCCAGTATCCGTACATCAAGTACACCGTGCCCTACAGGGATTCCATCTTTGCGCTGGCCACCATCGATTCGGGGCGCGGTTTCCTGAAGATTGAGGGAAAGCGGAGCGAGTTCGTCGGCCCGGCGCCGTGGGAACTGGGCGAAACCAAGGATTACTGGGACGCCAAGACCCTGACAGCCGGTGTTGCAAACTGGAAGATGCCGATATGAAGGATGTGAAACCAAACGGTTGGCTTAATATCCCGTGGCCTTTCAAGAGGAAACTTAATCGCGAGGGATTTACCCTGATTGACCTTCTGATGGTCATCGCGATTATTGCCATATTCGCCTCGGAACCGCCAAACAGCGATCTGCCCACTTGAATCACCATTTGCTCCTGATACGATCAGTTCTGCGCCTGACAAACAATATTCCTATCCCCTTAGCATGCCGTCGCCGCAAAAAGAGGGATAACGGGCCTCCATCATGAAGAAGACCGTGTTTCTCCTGTCGTTGTTCTCTTTGCTGGCGTCTACAGGAAACGCCCAGGTCTATCAGGGAGCCGATCTGCCTGATGTGATGACGTTCTTGGATGGCAGCGAGGTGAAGACAAGAGCCGATTGGGAGAAGCGAAAGGCGGAGATCAAGGACCTGTGGTGCGACTACCTCATCGGTCGTTTTCCTGAAGAGTCGCCGAAGCTGTTATCGGCTGAGATCATCGGGACAGAGAGCGCTGCGGACGGCTCGACCAGGAGGCGAGTCGTGTTGACGTTTGACACACCGAACAAGAAGTCTTTCGAGGTCGCCGTATGGGAGCCGAAAGCGTCGGATACGGCCGCCAGACCATTGTTGCTGACCCAGCCTCGTCACTATCAGAGGCAGCAGTGGGGTGGGGAGGCGCTGAAGAGAGGATATGTCGTGTGCATCTATCCGGGCCTGGATGCACACCATCGTGAGAAGGACTATCCCGGGTATGAGCGCGTTTGGAAGACGTTCAAGAGCGAATATCCAAAGGCAACCTGGAGTTCATCGCTGGGCATACAGGCGTGGCTGGCCAGCCGGACGCTTGACTATCTGCTGGACACGAAGCACGGCTACAAGATCGATCCTGAGGCGGTCGGGATCACCGGTTTCTCCAGGTATGGCAAGCAGTCCATCTATGCGGCGGCCTTTGATGAGCGGTTCAAGTGTGTGGTTGCCAGGAGCTCCGGGACCCCTACCGCGTGCTCTTATCGATTCGCCGGGCGCCAGACTTTCATGGAGTCTGTCGCTCTTGAAGATTGCCCAAAGGTGTGGTTGAGCGACAAGGCCAGGAGCTTCTATGGCCGGGAGAACGAGCTACCGGTGGAAGGAAACGCGCTGATGGCCTGTATTGCCCCGCGACACCTCATGATAGACACCTCCTATAACGATGGCTCCGACCCCACTTTCGGTGTCGAGCGTAATTACCTGAGTGCAAAGAAGGCCTGGGCGTTTCAGGGAGAGGAGGACCGCATCTGACTGAGTTACCGCAAAGGCAACCACGGCCCGGTAACGGATGAACGGGTCAAGCATAACCTCGACTACTTCGACCTGGCCTTTGGCCGGGGGAAAGCCGGTGCGTCGGATTTCCCCGAAGTGTTGCTCCATGCCTTTGACTGGAAGGCGTGGAAGTCGAAGCAGCGGACGTCTGATCTAGCCACACCGAGGGAGGTTTCGGTTCGGCAGAAGATCGAATGGATGCTCGGTGACCAACCCGCCTCGATAAAGGATGCCGGCAAGTACCACATAAAGACTGGCGAAGAGCTGGGTGTTCCCGACTCGTCGAGAGACCGCTGGAACCCGGGTGGCATCAGGAGGGTGCCTTTCAGTTTCAGCGGCAAGATGCATGGCAACATCTTCTTTGATCCCAAACGGGAGATGTACAAGGCAACGGTCATCTGGCTGCATCCGTGGAACTACTCGCACGGCAGCAACGAGGGGTATGGCGTTCAGGGGACAACGATCTACTACCGGCTCGCCAAAGAAGGCTACAAGGTCGTGATGTATGACCAGTTCGGTTTTGGGGACCACCTGACCGACGCCTTCGGCTTCTATGACAAGCATCCCCGCTGGTCCAAGATGGGCCGGGCGGTATACGACGTGAGGAAAGTGGTGGACTTCCTGGTCGACGGCGAAGGGATCACCGCTCAACCGGTTCCGCCAACCGATCCGGCGAAGATCTACATCTGCGGATTCGCCTTCGGCGGAATGGTAGGACTCTATGCAACGGCGCTCGACGAGCGGATCACCGGTGTCGCCTGTTTCTCTGGTTTCACGCCGATGCGCACTGACACCGACGCAAGGCCCACCGGCGGCATACGCCAGTACTGGGAGTGGCATGCCCTGATCCCCAAGCTGGGGTTGTATCACGGAGAGGAGGCCACCATTCCATACGACTACGACGACGTCCTGGCACTGATCGCTCCTCGCAAATGCCTGATCTACTCACCTACCCGCGATCGGTTCAGCAGCAGTGAAGACATAGAGCGCTGCGTGATGAAGGCCAAAACAGCATGGCGCGATAAGGCCGCGTTGACGTTCATTGCCCCTGACGATATTTGCAGGTTCCAATCCAAACAGCAGGACGTTTTCGTGGGTTGGCTCTAAGCCACAGACTCCCGGTTGTGGGTCTTGTGGCGACGATGGACGGTCAGGTTGGTGTTGCTCTGCTTCGGCAACACCACGACAATGAGCTGAGGACAAACCCGAAATCGCCGATCTTCTACGCAAACACGGCGGCAAGACGGGTGAAGAATTGAAATCTGAAGGCAAATGAAACACCTCCTCCTCACAACAATCGCAG
>MPMF02003692.1_pt1 | contig 16371 bp, 15 predicted proteins | sample 1617271 | NCBI WGS metagenome assembly MPMF02 (sample SAMN05944812, study PRJNA350692) | marine metagenome | biome: marine; feature: ODZ; material: water; isolation source: 120 m water sample prefiltered with 30 um filter, filtered on to 0.2 um... | place: Pacific Ocean | collected 2012-04-09... | reverse complement strand
GATCCTCAGGCCGGCTTGGTCCCGTTGCCATGTAGATCACAGCGGCCTGATCAGCAACCAGGCTCTCAGCCCAGCGACTTTTGCCACTTCGGGTTGGGCCTGTCACCAGGGTCAGACCTGTACCTGCACGTTGTGGATCAACCTCCGCCATTCATGCCGCGGAGGGTGGCAACAGAGGAAGGCGAGACCCGGTTGAGATAGCGGAAGATCCAGTATTTGAAGATCGTGGCAAGGATCACCGGGAAGGTCGCGATGAACAGAAATACAAAGTTCTCCCGTGCTGGAAAACCGAAGTGATTGGCAATTCCATTCAGGAGAACAGTCCATCCCTCCGGACTGTGGAAGCCGACAAAAATGTCTGTGAACAGAATGATCGCGAAGGCCTTGGCTGAATCACTGAGGCCATAGACGGCTTCATCGAGAAATCCCCTCAGAACAGACAGTTCCTTCCTGCAGCTGACGCATACCAACGCAAAGGCGAAAAGGGCGGCGAGGTCTGCAAGTACGTTTTTCACCGCATGGGTGCTCTCCTGATCGGCCTCATCCTTGAGTTCTTCTGCTTTCTTTGCCAGGGTCTGTTGAAGTTCCGCCTGGGTGGGGATTGTTTTCCCCTTCAGCAAGGCATCGAATTCAATCTCTTGTTTGAACATGGAAAGCTGTTTCACTGCTTCCTCTTCGAGTTGAGGTTTGGGATAACTCAGAAAGGGCAGTTCAGGTGCTAATCGATCCACTGCCGGACCGATGAGATAGGAGCGGCTCACCTGCTGAATCAGCAGGGGAACAAGAATCAGCAGCAGCAGCACCTTGAGGGAGATCAAGGTTGAATCACGCCTGCGACGAAAACCGGCAACAACCGTGGCTTCGGCCTTGGGATCAAGTTGATTGCGAACCTTGTCGAACACTCCCAACAGGGAGCGGGGCAGAGGATCAGGAGGCCGACTGATTGGTGCTCCGCTTGTTTTGCGCCTGGGGCTATAGCGGTTCACAACCGACTCAATCAGTTGAAATTTTCGTGATTCATGCAGTTCAAGCTGGCTGCTTATTGGACTTAGGGCTTCCAGTGACTCTCGACAGACAATCAGGGCCGCCCGGAATTTTCTCAGCACGGTGGCTTGAACGGAGCGGGGAACAGTGAGTTCCAGATCCGGTCGCACCGGACGATCGCCGTAGTACTCCAGCTCAAGGCTCTGAATCAGAAGAGCAGCTTCGTAACCACGCTCCAGATCATTTTTAATGTCCTTGTTCTGTGCCCTGCCGAAGGCTCCGATCCAGTTGGTCAATGCCATGGTTGACGCTCGCTCAACGAGAGAAGACCCACCAGGTGGCCATCGGCACGATGGAACCCACCACAAGCAGAACGACGATCCAGGTCAGACCATTGCTGCTGATGGTTTCTTCCTGGGTAGGGAAATTGGTTGCCATCGTCGTGTTGGCAAGGTCAGCCGGCGGGCCAGGATCTTCACCTCCAGCCAGAACGATCTCGAGCCGTTCAAGGCCGTCGAACACAGCCTGTCTGTAGCGATCTCCATCACGGAGTTGCTTGCTCATCGTGGTTCTACCGACGCTGGTCAGCAGGTCATCGGGCAGCTGAGTCTGAAGCTCGGGATCAGCGACAACGGCAGCCTGCTTGTTCTGAGACTCGATTAACAGCAGCAACAAGGGGTTGGCTTGACTTGGCTGTGATTGCAGTGCTTGTGACTGGTCACTGGTGTCTACCGACCAGCGATCCAGCAGGTCTGAGCCGAGTTGTTTGAGACTGAGTCCGTAATCGAGACGACGAATCGTCACCAGACGGGCATCCAGTTGTTGGTCGCCAAGCCGAACCAAGTGTTTCTCGATTGATGAACGGCTTGCCCTGCTCAGCACATCCGCTGAATCAATGACGTGGTTCTGGGGCCGAGCGACGGGGAAATCCTCAGGGGCCACAGCGAAGGCTGCTGGTACAAGCAGAACAAGGCTGAGGATCAGACCTAGAACAATTGTCGAGACTCGAGCGAAACGCACTGGAACCATCAACGGAAGGATCAGGTTGGGCAAGGATCAGTTTGGGCTCAGATAGCCCTCAGTTGGCAAGGCTGTCGCGATTGAGCGCCGCAACGGCCTGAACAACCATGCTGGCCTGGCCTTCAGCAAGGTCTAGTTTTGCGGCAAGCTTCTCAAGAAAAAGAGACTCCTCCGTGGTGACCTCACGATCGGCATAGACCAACTGAGTGGCCACAGCCAGGGCTGTCTCCTGCTGAGGTGGTGTCAAGGCTGGCAAAGCCTTGTCTAGCAGCCCATCCACACCATCCTGTCTCAGCATTTTGAGCAATTGGTCGAAGAGATCTGCCATCTCCTGCTCGGATCGATTGCTGTAGGGCGTTCGGTACTCAAGTTGTCGACGCAGAGCATGGGCTTCATCGCGTCCAAGGGTTCCATCACAGGCAACAGCCGCAAGGGCTACTGCAGCAAAGGCTTCAGCGTTGGTCATTGACTTGGTCCAGCATCCATATTTGAGCAACAATAGGCAGAAATGACAGCCCCATTGAGGGCTTCTGATGCCTACAGGTGCGCGAGTCTGTCTTGGTGCAGGCCTGTTGATTCTTGTTCTGACCGTGGTCAATGCCGTCACAGCGGCTCAGATCACACCGGATCTGCAAAGGGCTGAGGTCCTATCAGGCCTTGCCGCTGTTGGCATGATGCTTGTCGCCGCGCTCTGGACCCAGGCCAACCCTGTCTCGGCTGGCAAACAACCCCTAGAAGGTCAACAGGGTTTTGTGATCGCCGATGGTTTGGCTGAGCTCTGCCGCGATGAACTTGCCTGGGGCAGTCACCTTTTGCTCACGGCGACACCCGCCGCAACAGTTCTGGTCTACTGGGATCAAGCAGTGATCTCACGGCGTGGGGTGTTGGGCAGCGGGGATTTCGCTCCCGGTCCGATCTGTGAGCGTGCTCAACGCAGTGGTGAATTGGTTTCACTTCTGAAAGTCTCACTGTTCCCAGGTCGTGGCGAATTTGATTCGATCGTTGAGAATCTGCCCTCCGTGATGATTTATCCACTCAACTCTCGCGGGTGGGTGATTGTCGGTGGCTGGTCGGAACGCTGTTTCAGTCGATCCGATGAGCGTTGGTTTGTCGGATGGTGTGAACGGCTCAGAAACTCACTTGAGAACGGGAGCGCCCTATAGGTACCTCCTTTGCTGGTTCCTTGATCTTCACCTCTGAATGCACCTTGGCACCGGGCGCACTGAACTCAATCCTGCCTTCCTTGCCAAGGCGTCCCTTCATCTTTGTGCTGCGGGTCAGATGTTGATTGGCCTTGCGCTTGAGGATCACGTCACCGTTGGCTTCGATCTCATTGCTGCTCCAATTCCAAAAGCAGCGTCGAGCCACCAGGCTTTCACCGGGCTGTTTGAAGGAGCAATCCCTGGGAATCACAACAGTTGTTTCAGCCAGATTCACCTCAAAACCATCCCCTCTCAGGCTTGATGTCTTCATCGTTCCGACAAAGGGATCCTTGCTTTTCAATCGTTCAGTATTGAAGAACCAGCGGGTAGTGCTGGCTTGTAATTCCCCTTGCTGGTCTTGGATCTCAACCCTGACAGGTTTGAGCAGATCGATGTAACCCTCGATGAGATTGCCATTCAGCTTTTTTGCACTGAGATGTTGGCCTGTTTCGTTCGCCTTGGCACGATATTCAGCAAGGATTGGTCCTTGGGCTTCCAGGTCTCCATCATCGATATTCCAGTGGCCGTTGCCTGCATGAATGATCGTGCTGGCAGCCTTTTCCATGTTGCGCTGATCAGACCAACGATCAAGTTGGGTCGGACCTGTGAAGCTGATCTCACGATTTTTCTGATCGAACTCCACCCGGTGAGATTGCAAGCGTGAAGTGGTATCAAAAGCCTGAGGCTTTTCATCAATCACCATCAGAGATAACTTTGGGTTCCAGTGCAGCCGATTGCCAGTGATCAGTACTTTCTGGCCAGTCAGTTGCTGCAGCTTTACATCACCTTCAAGCAGCACTATTTCGCCATCATTGATCACGGTTGCGTGGGATGCACTGATTGCGAATGAAGGCTTGTCTGATCTGTAGAGAAGTCCGGAGGGTTGACGGGCACGAATCAGTCTGCGACTGAGGTTATAACTGGCTAGCGGACTTTTCAGATCCCAGTTCCGCTCACCATTTTTATGTTTCTGGGCAAGATCAAGTGATCGGAATACAAAGGGTGCAGGGCCCGTTGATTTCGAAGTTGGTGATGGCTGACATGCCACCAGGGTGCAGATCATCACAGGCCATGTCAGTTTCCGAATCAGCCTGTGGGGATGAATCATCAGAGACCTGTATCCAACTCGAGTTTCTGCATCACCGGTTTGGGCTTCGGCAGAGAGGAGCCACTGTTGAGATCTCCCCATGCAAGGCAGGAAGACCATCCATCGGCATCAACTTTAGAATCAAGCTGCGTGAGCATGCGCTCACTGAGATCAGGCACCAGTGGCGCAAGCAACACACCGACAATTCGACAGGCTTCGAGAACGGAATACAGGTCATTGGCCACATCATTCTCTTGGCCTGATACCTTCATCTTGCTCCAAGGTGCTGTGTCATTCAGATAGCCATTGGCAGTGATCGCCAAAGTCAGAATTGCTTCTGCCGCACGGTTGAAGGCAAGGGCCGGCATCGCTTCCTTCACCACAGCGATTGTCCCTACAGCCTCAACGGCCAGAGGATGGTTCAGACCGGCTTGATCATCATGGGGTGGGACACAATCGTCGAACCATTTCCTGGCCATCGATGAGGTGCGGTTGAGCAGGTTGCCGATCGTGTTGGCCAGATCATTGTTGACAAGATCAAAGAAGCGTTGCTGCTGGAAATCACCGTCTTCCCCGAACTGGATATCCCGGAGGAGATACCAGCGCACCGCATCAGTTCCGTAAAGATCGAGCAGTTGTTCAGGATCAAGAACATTGCCCAGGGATTTGCCCATCTTCTGGCCCTCACGGGTGAGGAATCCATGGCCGAAGACACGCTTAGGCAGAGGCAGACCTGCAGACATCAGCATCGCCGGCCAGTACACGGCATGAAAACGCAGGATGTCCTTGCCGATGACATGGATGGCGGCTGGCCAGCCGCAGGCTTCAAGCCGTTCGATCTCGATCGGGCCGCCATCTTCGAGCAAGGCACTGAGATAGCCCAGTAATGCATCGAACCACACATAGAAGGTGTGCCCTTCATGGCCAGGTACCGGCACCCCCCAGCTCAGCCCCACTCTCGAGATTGAGAAATCCCTGAGCCCCTGGGCAACAAAATTCTGAATCTCCTTTCTGCGACTGGCGGGGGCGATGAACTCCGGTTGGCTGATCAGGGTTTCGATCTGTTCCTGAAACCGGGATAACCGGAAAAAGAGGTTCTCCTCATCTCTCCATTCCAGGGGCTTGCGGTGGATGGAGCAGCAGGGTGCTGCCGCCTCTTCTGGGTCATCCTTGTACTCCTCACAACCAACGCAATACCAACCGGTCTGCCGGCCAATCCGCACATCTCCAGCCGCCTCAACACGTTGGAAGAATTCCTCAACAAGCAGCCTGTGATCTGCATTGCTGGTGCGAACGAAGCGATCGTTGCTGATCCCCCAGCGTCTCCAGAGGTGTTGATAGGTCTCAGCGATGGTGTCGCAATGCTGCTGGGGTTTGATTCCCTGGCTTTCAGCGGCCCGTTGAATCTTCTGTCCGTGTTCATCAACACCGGTGATGAAGATCACCTGATCTCCTTCAAGGCGTTGAAATCGTGCCAGTGCGTCGCAGGCGATCGTTGTATAGGTACTGCCGAGATGGGGTTTGTCGTTGACGTAATAGAGAGGAGTCGTGAGGGTATAGGCCATCGTTAGGTGGAAGACTCCGCAGCGCTGCAGCGACGCAGGATCCTAACGACCCCACCTCCCGACTTCTCAGCTTTGAACATTGCCATGGCCGTTTGTTCGCCCCTCTCTGATTCGGCCCTGCGGGTCTGGTTGGGGGGGCTGCATCAACTGGCGCTGGCAGATGGTGATTTCGATGCCGCTGAGCAACGCACACTCAGAGACACTCTTTCTGAACAACTTGCCAACAGCAGGATTGATTGGCATGGCCTCCGCGCACCTGAGCCCGCAGAGCTGGCGGAGCAGTTGGGCTGTGATTCAAACCTGACAGAACAGTTTCTGCGTTCGGCCATGGTTGTGGCCCTTGCCGATGGCCATCTCAGTCCCAAGGAACTGGATCTTATTCAGAGCTGGGCGCTGGCGCTGGGATGCTCCCAGGAGCTTCTCCACTCCCTGAAGCCCTGTGATGGCGGCATCCACCCCCTTGATCCCCTCAGGGACTGGCTTGACGGCTTCCAACCAGAGGATCCTGGTGTGGCTGCGTTCATCGTGCAGCTGATTCCAGCCCAGTGCCCCTTCGAGCGGGACATCACCCTCTTTGGTCACAAGCTGGTCCACATCCCTTCCATGTGCAAAATCAACCCTCTCTATGAACAATTGATCGGTCTGCGCTTTCGTTGCCTCAATCAGCTTTCAGAGCAGGAGCAGATGCGTCTGTCTCGATCAGAGTGCACTCAACCATGACAAGCGCAGAACGTTCAGTTTCTTCCCAGAGGCTGCCACTGGTGATCTGGGGTGGCGGAACCGGCGGAGTTGCAGCGTCGATTCAGGCGGCCCGAATGGGGGTTGAAACCCTTCTGCTCACTCCGGGGCCCTGGCTCGGCGGCATGCTCAGTGCTGCTGGTGTTGCCGCACCAGATGGCCATGAACTCAGTTGTTGGCAGACGGGCCTCTGGGGTGCCTTCCTGCGCGGGATGGCAGCCGATGAACCGGAAGGACTCGATCACAACTGGGTGAGTTGTTTCGGCTTCAATCCCTGCAGGGCGGAACATCTGTTGCAGCTCTGGGTTGGCGAGCTGCCGCTGCTCAGTTGGCGGGCTGAGGTGAGCTTGAAAGGCATCGAACGGCAGGGGGATCGGCTCACGGCGATTCAGATCGAGCAATGGGGCAAAACCGAGCATCTGCAGTTCGAGCTTTTGATTGATGGCAGTGACCTCGGGGACACGTTGCCCTTTGCAGAGGCACAGTTCCGCTGGGGTTGGGAGCCCCGGGAACGTTGGCATGAACCAAGTGCTCCACCACAGCATCGACTTGAGGGGGAAGCTTTCTTCAAGGCCCAACCGATTCAGTCACCAACCTGGGTGGTGATCGGCCAGATCGATGCAGCCAAGCAGCTACCGGATCAATCTCCACCACTGCCAGCGCCGTTCACAGCATCAACGGCTGCCTATGGCCTTGAACGCACGATCACCTATGGCCGCTTACCCGGTGGTCTGGTGATGCTCAACTGGCCTTTGGCTGGCAATGACTGGCACCAGGGACTTGAACGCCAGTTGACTACCGATGGATCCATTCGCGCACAACTGGCTGCCGAGATGCAGGCCCACAGCCTTGATTTTCTCAATGCCCTCGAGAACGCCAGTGATGGTTGGTTGAAAGCCGCTGGCATCTTCCCCGGCCCCAACCCATCTCTGGCGCTGATGCCCTACTGGCGTGAAGGGCGACGGCTGATTGGACTCGACACCGTTGTCGAAACAGACCTGCTGCCTATGGCCTCTGGCAGTGCTCGCGGCCCACTGCCCTTTGACGACAACGGCAGATGCACAAGTGTGGCGGTTGGCACCTATGCCAATGATCATCACTATCCAGGTGATGACTGGCCACTGGCAGCGAAGAGCTGCCGCTGGGGAGGGCGCTGGACCGGAACCCCGTTTTGCATCCCTTTTAGCGCCCTGGTCAGTGCCGAGATCAGCAATCTGCTGATCGCTGATAAGGCCTTCAGCGTCAGTCACATGGCCAATGGCGCCACACGTCTGCAACCACTGATTCTCAATATCGGTCAGGCTGCCGGCATGGCGGCAGCCCTCTGCCTGCAGCAGCAGCAGATTCCCTCAGAGCTCGACAGCTCCGATCTGCAGCAGGCCCTTCTGGATGACCCGATTGCCCCAGCTGCGGTGGTTCCGATCTGGGACTGGCCGGCCTGGCATCCCGGCTGGCGTGCTGCCCAGCAGGCTGTGCTGGATCACCCCGAATGTCTCAGCTCCGCTGCAGAGCTTGAGCTGCCGGATCTGAACAGCAGAGTTGGCGCGCCACCGCTGCCTGATCAAACACCTCTTGAGCCCAGGGCCAGGGAATTCCGTGGGTTGCTCAAGATTGAAGCTGATGAGAGCTATCACCTCAGCAGTGGCTCTGAGTGCTGGACCCTGATCACCCTTGAGCCGGCGGTGAGGCGCTGGTTGCTTCAATGCCGGAATGGTGAGGAGGTTTCCTTGCTGGCTGTGTGCAACCCCTGGGGCCCCTGGTTGAGGGTGCTTCAGGTGATCTGCTGACCAACAAGGAATCGATCAGCCAAGAATTGATCAGCCAAGAATTGCTCAAGCCAGTTCTGCCCACCACCCTGGAGCTGCAAGCCTGTGCAGCCAGCAATCAGGCAGAGCTCCCTAGCCCCCTAGCTGGCCACGAGTTGCAATTCATTGATCAGTGGCTCCACAGCGCCAACCCGCAGGGTCAAGCGCAAGCCCGGTTGCGGGTCCTGATGGCCTTCGATCCGACAGGCCAGGTCCATGCTCAGGGATTCAACATGAACCAGGGCTAACTGATCCTGGGGTCTTAGCCATCTCAGGTGCAGGGCTGGCCAGGTTTGCTCGCGATGGTTCTGAAACCAGACCTGCTGCCAGTGGCGTTGATCTTCGCGGCTGATCTGCTGCGCCTGCCGAAGTGGATCGTTGAGTTGATCAAGCTCTGCCATCAGGGTGGCTTCGCTCATCGGCGCAAGTCCTTCGAGCTGGGCCAGCACCTGGCGGTGGGCAAGCAGGTCCCCATAACGCCTGATTGGGGAGCTGGCCTGCACATAGGCGGGAAGCCCGAGGCTGAAATGGGGCATCGGCTGTGTTCCGATCACTCCACGGCTGAGACAGCGCCTGATCAACGCATAACGAACCGGAGCCTCCGTGATCTCTTGAAGCTCAGCGTCAGTGGGTAGCTCCGCTGCAGGCTGGCTGCGATAGGGAAGGGGTAGCTGATGACTGATCCCGAATTCGGCAATCGCCGCACCCATCAGGATCATCGCCTCACTGACCAGCTGCCTTGAGGCCGATGGCTCAATGATCTGCAGTTCCGGAGTCTGATCATCAACCTGAAAGCGGCCTTCGGGTTGATCAATCTGCACGGCTCCCTGGCTCAAACGCCAGTTCAGACGTGTTTTCATCAGCACAGACAACCTGGCCAGATCCTCGTCACCGGGAGGTGCCAGCTCGATCAGCTCATCGCCGTCTTCATAGGTCAGTCGATAGCGCGGTTGAATCCAGCTGCGCATGATTCGCGTCTTGCCAACAGCTCCCTGCTGATCGAGCGCAATCGCCACACTCAGGGCGGGGCAGCGCCTGCCAGCACAAAGGCTGAGGGCATCCTCCGCCAGAACCATCGGCAGCATCGACCTTGATCCATCAGCCAGGTAGAGGCTGGTGGCACGGATCTTCGCTTCAAGATCAACGGCACTGTCAGTGCTGATCAGTCGCGAGGGATCAGCAATATGAATCCAGATCCAGGTCAACCCTTCGGAGACCTCCAGAGAGAGTCCATCGTCGATTTCTCGGGTGTGAACATCGTCAAGGGTGTAGGTCTTGAGATGGCAGAGATCGGTGCGGCTCAGATCCCCTGCAGCGCTTTTCTGGTGATTTGCAACCAGCTGCTCGGCCTCCCTGAGCACCTCATCTGGAAAGCTGCATGACCATGCACTGCCCTGCAGGGATGGCAGCGCATGGGGATCCCGCCAGCCTTTGCTCACCAGCCAACTGCAGAGCGCACGATGGTCGGCGGCCACACCAAGTTCTTGGAGCAACTCGCACTCCCCCTTGTTCGGTTGGAAAGCGCTCTGGGATTCATCCGCCAGCAGGATCAGATGGCTGATCGTCTTCCGTAGCTCTTCAGGAAGCTGATGCCATTGCTGATCGCTGAGAACTGCATCTTGCCGCAACCGTTCCATCGCTTCACGCCGTTGTTGCTGCCGCCGCTGCTCGCGTCTTTGTTCCCGTTGAAGCCTGCGGATCTCGTCACTCGCTCTGGCTTCAACAAGATGGTCACGCCTGAGTCGAAACCACTGCTGATCCCCATGGAGCCAGAGCCACAGCGCGCCTAAATACAGCCCATCGCTTTGAGGCAGCAGCAGCTCAGCCAACTCGGCGATCGCCATGGCCGTGGCAGGGCAATCGCTGGCTTGTCTTTCACTTTCAAGCAGCCACCAGCCTTCAGCAAGATCCTTCTGGTTGAGAACCAGCTTGCGAAGGTCGCTCAGTTCCGGCAGGGAGCACTGATCGGATTCAGCGGTGCTGACCGATTGCAGCTGGGTGAGTTCACGACTCGGCAGCTCCTGATCACGGCGTTGACCGCAGAATTTGATCGTCGCCCTGCTGCCCTTCTCGGATAGCAGGATGCCGATCAGTACTTGACCTTTGTGGACCACGCCCACCAGATCACCCTGATGCAGGGATGTCTTCAAGGTTGTTGTGGCGGTGGTGTCCTCAGTGGCGTGCCAGTGACGTTCAGCCTTCGGGGTTGACGAAGGGCAGCAGCGCCACAATGCGGGCACGTTTCACAGCAGTGGTGAGATCCCGCTGCTGTTTTGCTGTGAGGCCGGTGAGACGCCTGGGCAGGATCTTGCCTCGCTCGGTGATGAATTTCTTGAGCAGATCCGCATCCTTGTAATCGATCGGATCACCGGGCTTGATCGGTGAGAGACGCTTCTTGAAGAAGGAATTCGGAGCCATTGTCAGGAACGGAGGATCTTTGCGATGAACTGCTGGGTCACTTGATCTCCTTATGGGGAGTTGACTTGTTGCAGTGGGGACAGAACTTCTTGATTTCCAGCCGTTCGGTGGTGTTCCGGCGATTTTTTTCAGTGGTGTACCTGGACACCCCTGGAGATCGCTTGGCGGAATTGGACCGGCATTCGTTGCACTCGAGGGTGATCACGATCCGGACGCCCTTGTTCTTGGCCATAAAGGACGTTGCGCCGCAGTTGCGAGGCGATTTAAACAGAGACTTTACAGGTCAACCGTTCAATCTCAAAGCTGTTTTCAGTTGCTTCGTAGGATCATTGGCGCCATTGCGCTGACCCCATGCGGGTGTCTCTCTCCTGGCTGCAGGATCTGGTTGAGCTCAAAGAAACCGTTGAGGTGCTCAGCGAGCGGCTCTCGATGGCTGGCTTTGAGGTGGAATCCGTTGAGAATCTCAGCGACCGTGCCGGGGGGGTTGTCATTGGCGCTGTGCTGGATCGGCAGGGCCACCCCAATGCGGACAAACTCAGTGTCTGTCAGGTTGATGTCGGTGCCTCCGAGCCACTCCAGATCGTCTGTGGGGCTAGCAACGTAAGGGCTGGGATCCATGTGCCTGTCGCGCTGGTCGGTGCGGAACTGCCGGCTGCAGGTCTGACGATCAAGGCCAGTGAACTGCGTGGTGTGGCCAGTCAGGGAATGATCTGTTCCTTGTCGGAACTGGGTCTGGTCAGCGATTCAGACGGCATCGCCATCCTCGATGAGATCAATGCCGCCAATTCACCTCCAGCAGATCTCGTTCCTGGCGAAAACGTCGCACCGCTGCTGGGTCTCGATGACACCGTCATCGAACTGGCGATCACCGCGAATCGTCCCGATGGGCTTTCGATGGTGGGGATCGCCAGGGAGGTTTCAGCGCTCACCGGCGGAACCCTCAGCCTGCCTGAGCTTGAGCATCAACCGTCCCATTCCCCTTTCACCCCAGAAGATGGCAGTGATCAGGCGATGGGGCGGGGTGGGCTCTATGGCCTGACCCTGATCGAGTCCGTGGATGGATCCACACCAGCCCCCGCCTGGCTGAGGCAACGCTTGCAACGAGCCGGGGTGAACAGCGTCAATGCCGTGGTTGATCTCACCAATCTTGTGATGCTGGAACAGGGCCAGCCATTGCACGCCTTTGACCTAGATGCCCTTGAGAAACTCACCGGGCAAAAGGTTTTGCCAGAGAACTTCGGGCTGAGGCAGGCTCGGGCTGCAGAACCCTTCACTGGCCTCGATGGCCGCGAACTTGAACTTGATCCGCGTTGTCAGGTTGTGACCTGTCACGATCTGCCTGTGGCCCTGGCCGGGGTGATCGGCAGCGCCGAAAGCGGAGTTTCTTCCAGCACCAGGCGCCTGCTGCTGGAATCCGCGATGTTCACTCCCACCTCGGTAAGGAACACAGCCCGTGCCGTGGGGTTGCGCACCGATGCGAGCAGTCGTTTTGAAAAGGGTCTGCCCCGCGAGATGACTCTGGCCTCTGCCCATCGAGCCAGCGTTCTGATGCAGGATCTGCTTGGCAGCAAAGCCTCTGGGATCTGGGTCTGTGGTGACACCACCCAGAACAGCGAACCCGTGATTCTGCGCCGCCAGGCAATTCATCAATTATTAGGGCCCCTTGCAGAGACGAAGACTGACGCTGTTGAACTTCAATCCCTTGGGGGGGATCTGCTCAGTCAGCAGCTTGGGGACGATGATCCCCAGGATCTTGAAGACGAAGTGATTGAAGCTTCGCTGCTGGCCCTTGGCTGTGAGTTAACTGAAATCGATCAGGGCTGGTCTGTTCAGGTGCCCCCCTCACGACGCATGGATCTGCATCGGGAGGTTGATCTGATCGAGGAGGTGGCAAGGCTTGTGGGTTTTGATCGCTTTGAGGCGAACCTGCCTGATCCACTGCAGCCCGGTGGCCTCAATCCCCGCCAGACAGCCGAACGTCGCCTGCGCCAGTTGCTCTGTGGTGCAGGTCTGCAGGAAGTCACGACCCTCTCTCTGGTTGGATCTGATCCAGGAGACCCACAACGGATCGCGATCAGCAATCCGCTGCTGGCGGAAACAAGCCATCTGCGCACCAATCTCTGGGAGGAGCATCTGCGCATCTGCCAGCGCAATCTACAGGCGTCACAACCGGGCTGCTGGTTGTTTGAGATCGGTCAGACCTACACAGGCAAAGCGGCGGATGTCTGCCAGCAGGCCCTGCTGGCTGGTGCCATCTGCGCTGAGCGCCGTCTTGAGCGCTGGAGCAGCAGTGGCAAATCTGTTCCACCCAGCTATCACCAGGCCCGGGGGCAACTTGCTCAGGCACTGAACGGACTGAGGCTGGAGGTTGTGGATCGACCCCTTCGCGATGATTCACGTCTGCATCCAGGCCGTGCCGCTCAGCTCCATGTTGAAGGTCGCCCGATCGGTTGTTTCGGGCAGTTGCATCCTGCCCTTGCTGAACGTCAGAGCCTGCCGGAGGCCACCTATCTGTTTGAGCTTGATCTCGAGGCTTTGCTGCTGGCAGCGACCCGAGCCAACCGCTGGACAGTCGCCTACAGACCCTTTGCAACCGTGCCAGCGATGGAGAGGGATCTCGCTGTTGTTGTGAACCGGGATTGCGTCGCGATCGATCTGATTCAGGTGATTCGCAAAGCTGGTAAGCCACTGCTTGAGCAGGTTGAACTGATTGATCGTTTTGAAGGCGGCCAACTTGAAGCGGAACGTTGCAGCCAGGCCTTTCGTCTCCGCTATCGCGCCAAGGATGCAACCCTCACCGATGACCAGGTGCAACCGGTGCATGAGAAGGTCCGACAGGCCCTTGTCAAGGCATTTGCTGCTGAACTCAGGAGTTGAGCACCAGATCCGAGACCATTTTTTCGCCTGAATCTGTATTGCAAGAGGAGAACCTGGCAACGCGTTGCCGTGCTCGGGTGCGCCAGGTCAGGCTGTTTGGCAGGCAAGATGAAAGCCACTGTTTCGCTGTTCGATGCCAAAGCAAACACCTCCAGAGGTAAGCCCGATGCGCATGAAGATCACCATGCTCTTCTTTGGGCTTGGTCCTTTGCTGGGAATCTGGCTGTTTCTCCAGAAACAAGGCTTTTTTGATAGCCCATAATCTGAATCAATAAGCGGCAAAGTCCGTTCCTCTGAGATAGTCATGTCAGCTCAATCCTTGAGCTTTTGTTTAATCACAACTGCAGCGAGTCATCAGCACCAGGCATTCCACATGTGTTGTCTGGGGGAAGAAATCAACCGGCTGCACCAGCTCGATCCTGTAGGGGCCATCTGGTGTTGTGAGCTTCTTGAGATCCCTGGCCAGGGTTGCGGGATCGCAACTGAGATAGGCCATGCTCCTGGGTGGGTGATTGAGAATGGCCTCCACCACAGCATCGTTAAGACCTTTGCGGGGTGGATCCACCACTAATCCGTCGTACTTGGGGAGGGAGGCGGCCAGATGATCGACAACATCTCCTGATCGGAACTGCACATCCCTGAGACCATTCAACCTGGCATTGTTGCGTGCCTGCTCAACGGAGGCTTCATTGAGCTCGAGGCCAAGAACCTTGAGGCCAGCTGCAGCAAGAGGTAGAGCGATGGTGCCGATGCCGCAGTAGGCATCGATCACTGCTTTTGTCGAGCCCTGCCGGCTGAACCATTCACAAAGGATTTCCACGACCTGCTCAGCCTGGGGGGTATTGATCTGAAAAAACGTTGTGGTGGCAAGTCTGAGGGTCAATCCACAGAAGTTTTCCGTGATTGCAGCCTCCCCCGCCAGCAAGCTGGTCTGGGTACCGAGAATCAGGTTGTTGCGTTTCGGTTGCAGGTTGAGTGTCACCCCTCTGACCTGATCCCAACGTTCAAGCCATGTGCGGGCTTGTTGATGCAACCCGGGCAGAGAGGCCGTGCTGCTGATCAGCGTGATCAGGATCTCGCCGCTTGCATGTCCGATGCGCAGGCCCAGGTGCCTGAGTCCATCGCCACTTTGCAGATCTGGATCAGCTGGCCAGTCACGCTCCTGCAGATCCTGCTTGATCGGCTGCAGACATTGCTCCAGACGGGGATCAAGAACGGGGCAGCGATTGAGATTGACGATTCTGTGGCTGCCGCGTTTGTAATAGCCCATTCGCAGTTTTCCATCCTGGCCACGTCTGAGCGGTATCAGGCCACGGTTTCGATAGCCGAAGCTGCGGCCTTTAGCCGAAAGCAAAGGCTCGATTGGGTGATTGATCTCTCCGATTCGAGTCAAGGTCTGCTGGAGTTGCTGCTGCTTGAGCAAGCTCTGCTGCGAATCCTGCAGGTGCTGCAGGCTGCAACCACCGCAGTCGGCGGCGAGAATGCATGGGGGATGTTGCCTGCCTGAGGCCGGTTTGAGCGTTTTCAGCAGACGGCCCAGCCACTGGGATCTCCGCCGTTGCTGCAGTTGCACTTCGGCCTGTTCACCGGGGAGCAGATCGGGTATGACCAGAACCCATCCCTGCCAGCGAGCCAGGCCGTGACCCTGACGGTCCAGATCAAGGCCAGTCACTTCAACAATCTGACCGGGCTTCGGCTGCTGCCGATCACTGCTGGTATCCACTGATCTGGTCATGGATCTGATGAATCACTGGCGTTGCAAAGGCGTAACACCAAGACCAAGACTGCTCTATTGGGCTCTGATTCGCTTTAAACTCTGGCCAGACTGCCAAATCCCATGAGCGTTGTCCGGGATCTGATCCTCCAGGCCGATGACGACCTTCGTTACCCGACGAACGGCGAATTGCACTCGATGGTGGATTACCTCGCCGAGGGCGCTAATCGGCTCGCAGTGGTGAAAATACTCACCGATAACGAGAAGAAGATCATCGCCCAATCCGCCCAGGCTCTCTTCACTGCCAGGCCAGAGTTCGTTGCCCCGGGAGGCAACGCCTTTGGCCAGAAGCAGAGAGCCCAGTGCCTACGGGACTACAGCTGGTATCTACGCCTGGCTACCTACGGCGTGTTGGCTGGAAGCACAGAGATGATTCAGGAGATTGGCCTGATCGGTGCACGGGAGATGTACAACAGTCTTGGCGTGCCGATGAGTGGCATGGTGGATGCGATGAAGGCGATGAAGAATTCCTCAATGGTGCTTCTTTCGGAAAGCGAACAGCGGTTGGCAGCACCATATTTTGATTTTCTGATTCAAGGACTGCAGACGCCGAACTGAGTCTCGCAAGCCTCAGGTGAGACTCAGCATTGGTCTTATGGCTTGACTCAGGTGATACGCCTGAGTCTCAAGCCTCACCGCTTCCATGCTGGAGGCTGAGCCCTGCCTAGCTAGACAGCATTCCGCACAAAGTTCATTCAAGAATCGAAAGAACGGAAGGCTTGAAAAGGCGGAGGAATTTCTCTCGTATCTCGCCTGTGTCTCAACATGAGTCCATATAAGCGTCGCATAAAAGACTGATGAGACTACGTAATTTCAGGATCATTCTCAGCCCTTCGTCTTCGTTGGATCGATTGATTTGCTGCCCAGCTATTGGAGTTGATGCCTCTTGCTTAGGCCTTGG
>MPMF02299492.1_pt1 | contig 16382 bp, 11 predicted proteins | sample 1617271 | NCBI WGS metagenome assembly MPMF02 (sample SAMN05944812, study PRJNA350692) | marine metagenome | biome: marine; feature: ODZ; material: water; isolation source: 120 m water sample prefiltered with 30 um filter, filtered on to 0.2 um... | place: Pacific Ocean | collected 2012-04-09... | reverse complement strand
CGTTCTGCATTTATCTTAGCTACCTCTAATGCACATGGGCAAACGTCGGTCATTACTGTGTCTGAATTTGGGTATTTATTGGCTAAGGTAAGCCCAATTGCGCCTGACCCTGTCCCTATATCTAAAAATCTAACGCGGGCCTTAAGGTCGTATTCGATCTCATCAATTATCATTTCGGTTTCTGGCCTTGGGATTAGTACTCGCTCATCCACATAAAACTTGTTCCCATAAAATTCCTTCACATTCGTAAGGTATGCGACTGGAACTCCTGTTTTTCTCTTCTTTGCCAATTTCTTGAACTCCCCCGCTGGTACGTTCATTTCTGGGTGGGCGTACAGTTTTGATCTGCAGCAATCCAATACGCTCGCTAAAAGAATCTCGAGGTCTAGCCTTGGGATTCCGAATTTGTCTTCGTTTTGGAGAATATCGTGAACAGTACTCATGGCTTATGGCTAAGATCGCTCAAGCGCCGCGAGGCTATGGACCGGCCACTTCGCTACGCTGCGTGGCTGCTAATAGAACTGTTTTCGTCTCTTTTCAGCTCTGTAATATTCTCTCATTATAGCTGCTTGCCGCTGCTGTCTCCTTGTGAGGGACTTTTTGTGTCGAGTTTTAGCCTTAGCGTTTTGCACTTTGTGGCTTCTCTGTAGCAACTTTTTGAACCGAGAAAGCATTCTTTCGAATGATTCTTTTGGATCTCTTTGTACGTATATTCTAGACATAGATTGCTTTAAAGCCCGGTCATTATATTTATTTTGGCTTAGATATCAAGGTTTTTTACACTTTTCGCCTTATTTTGGATGAACTTCTTTCGAGGAGTAACGTCCTTCCCCATCAGGGTGTCGAATATGGCATCTGCGCGCTCTGCGTCATCGATAGTGACTTTGAGCATTGTTCGAGTTGAAGGGTCCATTGTAGTCTCCCAAAGCTGCTGCGCATTCATTTCACCAAGACCTTTATATCTCTGGATTCCGATGTTTTCTTTCCCTTTAAACTCTTTTTTGATGAGCTCATCCTTCTCTTCGTCGGTAAATGCATAGACCGCCTTTTTCCCTGAGGAAAGTTTGAATAGCGGTGGTTGTGCTATGTAAAGATTCCCTTCGTCGATTAGTGGGCGGAAATATCTGAAGAATAATGTAAGTAGCAGTGTTCGGATATGTGCTCCATCTACATCGGCATCCGTCATGATTACGATCCTCTCATACCTCAGCCTGCTCATGTCGAAACTTTCTCCGATTCCTACTCCGAGTGCGATGATGAGAGATTTGATTTCTTCGTTGGAAAGGATTCGATCAAGCCTAGCCTGCTCAACATTTAAGACTTTACCTCTCAACGGAAGGATCGCTTGAGTTTCCCGGTTTCTTCCTTGCTTTGCTGATCCACCAGCTGAATCTCCCTCCACTATGTACAGTTCTGAATTAGCTGGATCTTTGGACGAGCAGTCTGCGAGTTTTCCCGGCAAAGTCATTCCTTCTAGTGCTCCCTTTCTGATCACAGTTTCTCTTGCGGCTCTTGCGGCCAATCGGGCTCTCGCTGCGAGCGAACATTTATCGATAATTGATCTTCCGGCTGAAGGGTTTTCTTCAAGGAACTCAGCAAAGTCCTCGTTGAATGCTGATTCAACCGCAGATCTCATCTCTGGATTACCAAGTTTCGCCTTTGTTTGCCCCTCGAACTGAGGATCTGCCAACTTAACAGAGATGACTGCGGTTAGCCCTTCTCTCACATCGTCTGAAGCCAAGCTTCCGTCTTTTTCTTTTAAGATTTCTTTATTCTTTGCGTATGAATTTACCGTTCGTGTCAGAGCTGATTTGAATCCAGTTAAGTGCATCCCTCCTTCCGGAGTGTGGATGTTGTTTGCAAACGTAAACGTGTGTTCCTGGAAAGTCTCAGTATATTGAAGCGCGATCTCGATTACTCCTTCTTTCACTTCCTTCTCCATGTAGAAGACGTCTGAGATTGCTTGCTTGTCTTTGTTTAGATGAAGCACGTATGACTTAAGTCCACCTTCGAAATAGAATCGATATCTTTGGTCGCTACGTTCATCAATTATACTAATCGTAACTCCCTTTGTTAGGTAAGCCTGCTGACGAAGCCTGTTCACGATAGTCTCGTAGTTGAACTCGACTTTTTCGAAGATTTTATCGTCTGGGAAGAACGTGATTTTTGTTCCTTCCTTGTCAGTTTTTCCCTTCTTCTCAACCTTAGTTTTGACTTCTCCACGGCTATACTCTTGCTGGTGTACCGTTCCGCCTCTGTAAACCTGGGCGATTGTCTTCTTTGAAAGGGCGTTTACTACCGAAACACCAACACCATGAAGTCCACCTGACACCTTGTATCCACCGCCTTCTCCGAATTTACCTCCGGCATGTAGTACTGTCATCACCGTTTCAAGGGCTGATTTACCTGTTTGTTTGTGTGTTTCTACTGGAATACCACGACCATCATCTTCTACTGAACAGCTCCCATCCTTATGAAGAATTACGTCTACATTGCTACAGTGACCGGCAAGGGCCTCATCGATTGCGTTGTCTACGATCTCCCAAACTAGATGGTGAAGACCAGCAACGTCAGTTGTTCCGATATACATCCCCGGTCTTCGACGGACTGCTTCCAATCCCTCTAATACCTGGATATTACTGGCTGAATAAGAACTATCTGCCTTTGTACTTTTAGGCATAATAAAGGTCATTTATTTAAATCGCGTCTACTTTAGCGATTAAGGCCTAAGATGGCAAGAGGGTTAGCGCCTCTATGTTAAGTGTCTCTACAAAGTCATCGAATTGAAGTCGCTCGATTCTACTCAGGCTGTTAACGAGAAGGATCGTGCTGTCCTTTATTTTTTCTGATGCTAGAGCCTTGTCCTCAGAATATTTTTGCAGCCTCTTTACATGGGCAATGTTAGCCTCTGAGTACTCGGCTTGGTGATCTGAATTCATCTTTGCAGCGAGCTCAATTCTGATCTGGTATGTTGTTTCAAAATTCGCTTCGCTCTGTCTTTCTAAGAGATTATCTAAGGTCTGCGAAACGAAGAGCGCTTGTTCGCTTGTTGCATCATCCCCCCAGGACCTTGTTAGTTTTAAAGCTTGGCTCAATATATTTTCACCGATCACGGCCTTCCCTCGATCAAACTGGTTATCCGCATCTTCGATATACGACAATAGTGCGGGCAATTTTAGCTCGGGCTCTAGACTCACGAGATGATTCTCTATTATATATGTTTTAATTGGATTGAGCTGGTCTCGAGATGACAGTCCGATCAAATCGTATGCATATTCGTTTATCTTCTTCGTGTATTCCTTTAGGGCCGCTGGATTTGCTGCGGTCTGCTCATCAAAGACCTGAGCGGCTTGAATAAGTGCAGTCCCCCCTTTCCCGTTCTCTCCTGCTAAGAATGCTGCTTGTGCCTCGAGTAGTTTCTGAGCGTACGGGTAAAATGAGATAAAATTCTTCTTATTGTCATTGAAGGTTAGGGTTTTTGTGAGTCCAGCTACGAATGACTGGGAGTTAGAGGGGATTACTCTTTGCCCCTTGATTGTAAGGTCGAAGATTCTTCGACCGGCGATTAATTGATCTATTTCGATCGGTGTGAATTCAGCAATGCTTATGTCGGTTTTTGTGAGGGTTTCTAGCTGGAGTTTTTCTCCCTTTGCTACGAGTATTTTTTTACTCAGCTTATCGTCTTCGTAGACGCCTACGAGCGCTTGCCCCGAGAACGCTTTAACCTCTGTTGGCTTCACTTGGAATACTCCCTTCTGGAAAGGGCTTATGAGGGCATCCCCGGTTTGAATGGTCGCAGGGAAGTGCCCCAATCGACTATCAAATATGACTTGCCCCTTCAATAATTGAAGATGGATTCTGTTCTTCCTGAATATCAATGTTCTTAATTCGGTTCCCTCGGAAAGTGAGAAGTAGGTGTTTCCAAATGCGTGAAAAGTTCCTCCCTCGGCACTTTTTATGTAAGTGGGTAACTTAAACACGTTTTCATCTAGCGGAGTGTAGTCCGCCCCTTCATCATATTTAACTAGCAGCTCACCTCCTGAGAGATTCCCAAATAATTTATCTCTTTGCTCGAGCTCGAATCTGTTGAGATTCCCCTCAAGAATGAAGGTTAGCAGGAGGATTATTGTAGCTGACACTACTAGGAATATCTTCCGCTTAGAACTGTGATGTGCCGCTGTAACATCAGTCATAATCGACATTAGGGGTATCCTACTATTATACTCTAAATGGGCTTGTTTATCAATTTGCTATTGGTAGAATGTATCCATGTTGAAAAAAGTGGCCTTATCGCTGTTTTTGGCGTTAGTATGCGCAATCCCCGTATCTGCTTACGACGATATTTCGTCGAACGATCCAGATATTGAGGCTATTAACTATATGGAGGCGCTCGGAATATTTGATGGATCCACCTTCGATGGCGACAGGATTCTCACAAAGGGGCAGTTCATAATTCTTATGCTGGATAAGACAGGGTTTGATCCTGATGCTGTTGATAATGGCCCGTTCTTTGAGGACGTCAACTTTGATCTCGCGCCATACGTTGAGTACCTCCGGCAGTTCGGGATCATTCGATATGTTCCCGGTGCGCCTGAGTTTAGGCCAGACACAGAGATTAGCTTTAGGAAGGCTCTTGAACTATTAATGAAATTTGAGGGAATACCTGTCCCCCGCTTGTACGATCAGGACGCTTTCAGGTCCAAGGTGATCAATGTTGGCCGTGATGCATTCTATGCTCCGAATTTTGCTCGCGCTGTCGACCTTAATCTGGTTAAGGTCAAAAATAAGCGAGTTAGTCCTTTCGGTACCGTCACTCGCCGAGATTTTGCTCACATGATCTACAACTCGGATCTGTTCAAGCAGAAGTTGAATGATGCTGCGGGTCAAACCACATCGATTGTCATTCCGAAAGTGATTGTAACTAACGTGACCACTAGCGACCTAGAACGAGAAGAGAAGTTCGCTATCCTTGAAGACGTTTTTGAAAGAGTGAAAGAGGATTTCTATGCGAACGACGATATTGATACGGACGAGCTGATCTACGGAGCCATTGAAGGTCTGATTGAAGAGCTCGGCGACCCCTACACTACTTTCAGTGAACCAACCGACCAGCAAGTCATTACTCAGCTCAACAATGAGATTGAGGGGATCGGAGCGTCTGTTGCTAAGAATGACGAAGGCCATCTAGTAATTATTGCGCCGCTTCACAACTCTCCTGCTGAAAAAGCTGGATTACTTCCAGGCGATGTAATCGAGAAAATAAATGGTCAATCCCCGATCGGCCTAACTCTTACTGAAGCTGTAAATAAGATTAAGGGCAAAGCTGGAACGACTGTAAACCTATCTATCCGTCGAAACGGAGCGCTGACTGACTACTCTGTTGTTCGTGCAAAGATTAACATTGAGTCTGTTGAGCTCAGTATGTCTGGCGATATTGCAATCCTGGCCGTCCGTAACTTCGGATCTCGTACGGCAGCTGACTTCACAGCAGCGGTTGAGCAACTAGATTCTTCTTTAAGTGGGGTCATCGTTGATCTGCGAAGTAATCCAGGTGGATTCCTTGATGCTTCCGTTTCAATGGCGGGTCACTTTGTCGAAAAGGGTAAAACTGTCTTGAAGCTTGATTACACTGATCGAAGGCCTGTCTCAGAGGTCTCTGGCGGACCTGCTTCACTTAGCGGCATTCCTACAATTGTGTTGATAGACAAGGGTAGCGCCTCGGCAGCAGAGATCCTGGCCGCAGTCCTTAGGGATTCTGCAGGAGCAACCCTAATCGGTGAAACGTCTTTCGGAAAAGGAACAGTCCAAGAAGTTATCAGTTACAAAGATAACTCGTCATTGAAGATTACAATTGCTCACTGGCTAACTCCACTAGGGGTCGATATCGACGAGGTCGGATTAATTCCTTCTATTGAAATAATCGCATCTCCTGCGGACAGAGTTGCGGGGAATGATCCAGCTCTGAATCGTGCTATTCAGGAGTTGGAGTAGTTGGTTCTGCCGGTGCTTCTGGCTCCGCTGAAGGCTCAGGGGCCTCTTGAGGTTGTTCAGCTGGAGCCGCTGGTTCTGCCGGTGCCTCTGGCTCGGCTGGTGCTTCAGGGGCCTCTTGAGGTTGTTCAGCTGGAGCCGCTGGAGCTTCTGGTTCTGCTGAAGGCTCGGCTGGTGCCTCTGGCTCGGCTGGAGCTTCTGGTTCTGCCGGTGCCTCTGGCTCCGCTGGTGCCTCTGGCTCTGCTGGAGCTTCTGGTTCTGCTGGTGCTTCTGGCTCTGCTGGTGCCTCTGGCTCGGCTGCCTGCTTTGCATCCTGGTTTGCCAATTGCTGAGGGTTCGTAGTAACGATTTGGTCTTCTGTGTACGAGGCAATTATTTGAATCGCTACATGCTTGTTACCTGCGAAGAATAGGCCTTGTCCGACGCCACTGTTAAGCAGGAGATATTTCTCGCCTTCCGTTAGGTTGAAGATTTCGGTCAGCTTTTCGGCTGCCGTCGGAGACTGCTTCAGTAGAAGCTGCATTGATGAGTTCGTGATTACTGGGCGACCGAGGTCTGACTTTAAGAAGTCCTCCACATCCTGAGTGATCGTTGTGACTCCGAGGTAGTATTTTCGGGCTCTCTTTACTAGTCCGAATAGGAATTTTGCTGAGTCCTCATGCTGCATCATTGACCATGCCTCATCAATTACCAGCATCCTTCGTTTGAGTGAGCTTCGAACTCTGTTCCAGATGTAGTTCAAGATTATGTACATTGCGGTTGGTCGTAGGTCGTCCTCTAGGTCTCTAATTGAGAAGACAACTAGTCCAGATGCCATGTCGATGTTCGTTGGCTTGTTGAAAACTCCACTGTAGGTTCCTGTTGTAAACTTCTGGATTCGCTGAACAATTGTTTCTGCGCCTTCCATCCCTCGTAGCACATTTTCGAGATCTTCCATTGTTGGAGTCTCCTTGCCTGAAGGGTCCACTAGATCTTGTGTGATTCCCTTGAGTGCATACACATCATTTAGTGCCTTATCTAGGATCCCTTCTTCGAGAGGGCTAATTTCTCCGAGCATTAACTTGAGTAGCCCGTGGAGGTTGATTATCGCAGATCTGAGAAGGTCTCCTGGCTTTAATGTTTCGTCCTTTAGTGGACTTGGTAGGTCGAAAGGATTAATCCGTCTGTCTGAATTAAGGCTTACCTTGAGGTAAGTTCCCCCTACTGTCTGACACAAGTTTTCGTATTCGTTCTCTGGATCGATTACGATTACGTCGGTCCCAAGCATTAAATACCTGAGGATTTCTAGTTTTACCGCGTAGGATTTACCAGCACCAGATTTCGCGAATACGACTGAGTTTGCATTCTCGAGTGAGAATCTGTCGAAGATTATTAGCGAGTCGTTGTGCCTGTTAAGACCGTAAAGGATTCCCTCGTTCGACGTTAGCTCGGTAGAAGTGAACGGGAATGTTGAGCTCAATGGCGAGGTGTTCATATTTCTATGGACGTCGATTTCGTCGAGACAAAGCGGCAAAGTCGAATTGAACGCCTGCTCGGATCTTAGGTCAGCGCGCTTCGTGAGGACGAGTCTTCCCCCTAGAATACTTTCTAGCTGCTTGCTGATTTTTTCTAGCTGTTCTTCGTCGTCTGAGTAAAGAGTGAAGTAGAGACCGAACTGGAAGAATTTTTCCTGTCCTCTTTGGATCGAAGTTCTCAACGTTTCAGCATCTTCTAAAGCTGTCTCAAGTGCTGGGTCTCGAACCATCCCTTTTTCTTGGTTGATTCTCATTGTCGACTGCATCTGAGCTACCTTCGTCTTCAGCACCTTCATAATTGCAGCTGAATCGATTGGGTAGATAAACTGGGCCATGTCCATTGTCACGTCGTAATTGATGACTGGAGAAAGCCAGTTTGTGTTTATGAACCGAGGATACGAGAACACGAAGAATGACCGAGTGTATAGTCCTGAAATATTCAGGCCTTTGTATCCTACTTTCATTGCCGATGGCGCGATCAGGTCTCTCATCTTACCGATTCCTTCTTGGTAGAGCTTTTCTGCTGCTAGCAATTCTTTCTTTTCTTTTTCGTTGAGCTTAGGAGGATAAGTGTCGAACTTGGCTGCGTCATCAGCCGCCTTGTCGACTTCGGTTTTTTCTTGTTTCTTTTGTTCGGCTGTTTGTGCGACAGGCTCTGGTGCTTGTGCGGGGTCGGCCTTGTCATGCTTTGCTGCAAATTTTGCCTGAAGTGGACCGAGTAATCGATCAATCAGGCTCTTTTTTGATTTTGCTTCTTCGACCGCCTTCAAGTTCATGGCGGTTTCTTTTTCGTCCAAAGTGGCATCAACCTCTTGTTTAAGCGATGCTCCTTGGATTTGCTCCGCAACATTATCAGCCGGTGCTGTTACAACCGCCTGTGTTGGAGCAGCCGCTTGTGGCTGCGGATTTGGAGGTGCAGGTACTTGACCTTGTGCGTCTGTCATAAAAATAAATTCGACTTAATCTAAGTATTATAACAGAAATTCGACGTTTTAGGAAGGGTTTTGGGGCCAAATCCCCTAATTGCGCGTTGCTGACATCCTGTGTAATTGGACCATGTAATCTACGTAATATTCGGGGCTATTTTCGTCTGGGCGCTGCCTGATTGACCACTCCTGGGGATCGCCTTTCTCGTCATGGATTAGGCCGTGATGTGCGAATTGCTCGTGGGCGCTACAAAGTGGGACAATGGTGTCTGGATTATGGGTCTTTGTAAGCGCAAATCTCTCGGTATGGTGCAGGATCTTGAAGGGCTTAGTGCAGCCTGGGAAGGCACATTTGTGGTTATATTTTTCGAGTACCCAACGCTTAATGTCTGTGGGTATATGTCGGTGTGCGGTTTTGGCCGGCCTTGGCTTTGTCAGCTCCAAGTATTTCTTGCATATATCTACAAGGTCTTCCCTGGTGCTGAAATTTTCGAATTCCGTACGGAATGACGGGGGCCTGCCCCGATATTCCCTTACGTAAGCCTCCAATGAACGCTGGCTCATTTTCACAGCTTTTTCTGCCCAGAATTCTTCAGTCTCCTGCGTTGCAATTGTTGCAACTGGCCTAACTGCATTGATTCCTTTCGTTCTCACAACTTTAAGTAGAGCTGGTTTGTTGCGAATTTTATTCATGACTCGCAACGACTCATCCACCTGCCCGCGGCTCATTCCAGCCAGTTTTGCGGCATACTCATGCACTGACCCAAATCCGCGCTTACGCCATATCCCTTGGCGTTCTATCTCGGGCAGTAAAATTGCGCACTTCCGCATCCATTCCTTTGCGTTCCGGCCATACTCTACGAACTGTTTGTGTATATCCATGCGGTAAGCGTATACTCACCTCGCGTGCCGAGCAAGCCATCCGTCTTGAACCGATGAAAAAATCTGGGTTAATCCCCAATTCCGCTGGCCACATCATTAATTATTTGCTATAAATCTTCAGCATTAATTTAAAGTTACATGGCAAAGAAGAAGGATGATAATCCAGAACTTTTCGAAGAAAATGAAGACGCAACGAAAGCCGAAGCGAAGACTAGAGATACGCTAAGGGCGATTACGACTGAAATGGAAGAGAGCTACTTGAGCTACGCGATGAGTGTTATTGTTTCGCGTGCGTTGCCTGATGTGAGAGACGGATTGAAGCCGGTTCACCGAAGGATTCTTTTTGCGATGAGCCAATTAGGATTAAGGTCGAGCGCGAAATTCAGAAAGTCGGCGACTGTAGTTGGTGAAGTACTTGGTAAGTATCACCCGCATGGTGACACCGCCGTTTACGACTCAATGGTTCGTATGGCTCAGGACTTCAGTCTCAGATACATGCTGGTGAACGGTCAGGGTAACTTCGGGTCAATCGATGGAGATCGTGCAGCTGCCATGCGTTATACTGAGGCGAAGATGATGAATGTAACTGATGAGTTACTGGCTGATATTGATAAAGACACTGTTGATTTTAGAGACAACTATGATGGGTCTCAGCAGGAGCCAGTGGTATTGCCAAGTAAATTTCCACAGCTTCTACTTAATGGAACCATGGGGATTGCCGTTGCTATGGCGACTTCAATTCCTCCGCATAATCTGACGGATATTTGTGAGACAACCGTTAAGTTACTCGATGAGCCTGATACTGAGATTGATGATCTTTTTGAATTGCTGAAAGGTCCTGACTTCCCTACTGGAGGGATTATTTATGATACTGCTGCGATTAAGAACATGTATGCGACGGGTCGAGGTGGAATTATCTTGAGAGCTAAAACTGAAATTACTGAGCTTACTCGAGGGAAGAGTGCGATCATTGTGACTGAGATTCCGTACCAGGTGAACAAGTCAACTTTGGTTACTAAGATTGCTGAGCTAGTAAGAGATAAAAAGATAGTTGGGATTTCGGATTTGCGAGATGAGTCGAATCGAGAAGGAATCCGTGTTGTGATTGAACTGAAGAAAGATGCTTATCCTAAGAAGATACTTAATCAGCTGTTCAAGCTCACTCCCCTGCAGACGAAGTTCAATATGAATATGATTGCGCTTGTAGACGGGATCCAGCCGCGACTCCTGAATTTGAAGCAGGTTCTTCAGCATTTTATTGATCACCGAGTAGAGGTTGTGACTCGTAGAACGAAATTCGAGTTAGCCAAAGCTGAAGCTAGGGCTCACATATTGGAGGGATTGATAATTGCCCTCGAAAATATTGATGAAGTTATTAAAACGATTAAGAAGTCCGCAACGAAAGAAGATGCTCATGCTGCATTAATGAAGAAGTTCAAGCTGTCTGATGAGCAAGCGAAAGCAATTCTTGAGATGAGACTTCAAACTCTTGCAGGGCTAGAACGAAAGAAGATCGAAGATGAGCATGCTGAATTAATGAAGCTCATTAAGGAATTGAAAGCGATCTTGGGTGATCCACAGAAAGTTATCGCTATCATTAAAGGTGAGCTTGAAGGGGTCCAAGATAAGTATGGTGACGAGCGACGAACAGACATCGTAGCGAATCCACCAGGGAAAATCACTTCAACAGATACGATTCCAAACGAACCGATGATTCTGACTTTGACTGAAGAGAACTACGTTAAGCGTATGCCGCCTGGGACCTTCAAAGTGCAGCATCGTGGCGGTAAAGGAATCAAGGGGCTCACTACGAAAGAAGAAGACACTGTAAAGATTGTTGAGTTTGCTCGAAATCATGATCACCTACTCTTCTTCTCAAATCTCGGAAAGGTTTACAAGATACGAATGTTTGAGGTGCCACAGGCTTCAAGAACAGCAAAGGGGCAAAGCATTATGAATTTGCTTCCTATGTCGAAGGAAGAATACGTAACATCTGTAATGATAATTCCTGAAGATCCGAAAGCGATTAAGGGTCAGTTCCTTCTTATGGGTACGCGACGTGGAACCGTTAAAAAGACTTCTTTTGAAGAGTTCACTAACGTTCGAAAGAGTGGACTGATTGCTATCAAGCTTAGAGATGGAGACACCCTAAACTGGGTGAAGAGTGTTAATGAAGGCGACGAAGTTGTGATTGTAACCGAGAAGGGTAAATGTATTAGATTTATGGAGGACGAAGTTCGACCAATGGGACGAGCAGCAACTGGGGTCCGAGGTATCGCTCTGAAAGAGAGTGACCGAGTGGTAGAGATGGATGCTGTGAAGAACGAAGGGGCGAAGCTACTTGTTGTGATGGAGAACGGGCTCGGTAAATCAACTGGACTAAATAATTATCGTCAGCAGCATAGAGGTGGTACTGGAGTTAAGACTGCGAACGTAACATCGAAGACTGGAAGCGTAATTGGAGCAGTGGTTGTTCGGAAGGATTCTGATAAGGATTTGCTTCTGCTTTCAAGAAAGGGCCAAGCGATTCGTCTTTCTGCGTCTAAGGTGCCTTCACAAGGGCGAGCCACACAAGGAGTTTACGTAATGAGATTGAACGGTCCGGATAAGGTTGTTTCACTCTCTGTATTGCCAAATAGCGACCAAATTAAGGCTGAAAGAGACGCGATTGTTGCTGCGAAAGACAAGAAAAAAGCTAAATCAAAGAAAGCGTCGTCCAAGCAAGAATCCCTCCCTGTTTAGCCAAATTTCGACTTGCATTTAAGTGCAGGATTGCCTATATTCCTCGGGCTTATGAAAAAAGAAATACATCCTACATACCATACAAAAGCCAAAGTTGTCTGCGCATGCGGAAAAACTTATAAAACTGGTTCGACAGTTGAAGAGATCAGTATCGATCTTTGCAGCGGATGTCACCCTTTTTATACAGGTAAACAGAAGCTTGTGGATACTGCAGGACGTGTAGAGAAGTTCCTAGCGAAGAGAAAGAGGGCTCAAGCAAATTCTGGAGCTGGTGATGACGCCGCAGCTAAGGATGATTCAGCTGGAGATGAAAAGAAGGTTGAGAAGGTTGATGCGAAAGCTGCAAGCAAAGCTAAGAAGGAAGCTAAAAAGGCTAAGGAAGTAAAAAAAGAGACTCCGGTTGAGGAGGCTGTCGCTACAGAAGAGGTTGATGGGGAGTAAATAGCTCTTCAACTTTTGCCGGTTTTTCCTTATAATGGAGCCCAAAAGTAACCTTTGTCATGTCTGGAAACACCTTCAACGACGTCTTTCGAATCACAACTTTCGGGGAATCCCATGGGGTCGCTGTGGGCTGTGTTTTGGATGGCTGCCCTGCTGGACTTGAGTTAACCGAAGAAGATATTCAGTTAGAACTAGATAAGAGGAAGCCGGGGCAAAGCGACGTATCGACTCCGAGAGATGAGAGCGATACGGTTGAGATTCTTTCGGGAGTGTTTGAAGGGAAAACAACAGGGACTCCGATTGCGATGGTGGTTCGAAATAAAGATCAGAATTCTAAGGATTACTCGAATGTGAAGGATTTATTCAGACCAGGTCATGCAGATTTTGGTTTCGATACTAAGTTTGGCCATAGGGATTATAGAGGTGGAGGTCGAGCTTCTGGGCGTGAAACGGCTGCCCGCGTAATGGCTGGTGCGATCGCGCTGAAGGTCCTAGATCGAGAAGGAATTGAGGTTCACGCTTACACTAAGTCCATTAACGAAGTGGAATCTGTCGCAGTTGATTTTGATGCTATTGAAAAGAATGAAGTTAGAACATGTGATGCTTCTAAGGCCGATGAAATGATCGCCCTGATTCTTGAGAAGAAAGAGGCGAAAGATTCTGTTGGCGGAGTTATTGAATGCCAGGCTCTCGGGCTTCCGGCAGGACTAGGCTCCCCTGTTTTTGATAAAATTGAGGCTAGGTTGTCTCATGCGCTAATGTCGATAGGGGCCGTAAAAGGCTTCGAGATTGGCTCAGGTTTTGCCGCATCGCGCATGCTTGGATCTGAGCATAACGACAACATTACTGCCCTTAAAGATGGCCGGCTTGAGTTTGAATATAATCACTCCGGTGGAACTTTGGGAGGTATGACGACTGGTGCTCCCCTAGTGCTGCGTGCAGCGATCAAGCCAACTTCAAGTATTGAACAGGAGCAGACTGGTGTCGACAGGGATGGTCATTTGCAACAATTCGTTCTTGAGGGGCGCCACGATCCCTGTATAGTTCCTCGAGCTGTGCCAGTCATTAGATCTATGGTTGCACTGGTACTAGTCGACGAATTACTTAAACAAAAAACATGCTCTCTCGATTAGTGAATGTATTCAATAGCAAGGAGACCGAGGTCTTGAAATGGATGGATGAGAAAAAGGCCGAGGTGGATATCCCTGTTTATACTTCTTGTGATATTCGGAATTCTGGGTCGAAGCTGGCGACTGTGGACACGAACTTGTTCCCTGCCGGTTGGAATAATCTTTGCCCGAGTTACCAGAAGATTGCTTCAAAACATTTTAGGGATTACTTTGATGAGAACCATCCAGGGATTCAGTGCATCCTGATTTTGACAGAGGAGCACACACGAAATCCGTATTATTTCTCAAATGTTAAGGCGCTGGTAAGTATTTTAGAAAGCGCTGAATTTACTGTTTACGTCGGCAGCCCGAGCCCTGAGCTCACTGAGGCTACTGTTTTTGAGACTGCTGATAATGAGTCGTTAAAGGTTCACCCTGTTGTGAATTCTGGTAACAGTATTATGGTGGCAGACCAAAAAGTTTGCTTGGTACTACTGAATAATGACTTTAGCAGTGGGCTGCCGGACCTGATGAACAATATCGAGCAGCCGGTTGTTCCGAGTCCCGATATGGGTTGGCATAAACGAATGAAGAGCGACCATTTTGCTTACTATAACGGTCTTATTGATGAGTTTGCTCATATTATTGGGTTTGACCCTTGGCACATGAAGGCAGAATTTGATTTTGTGAACGATGTTGATATCAACAACGATGAGGACAGAGCGCGAATTGCAGAGTCGGTCGACAAGATGATTGAGCGAATTAATAGACAATATGCCGAGAGAGGGCTTGAGTGTGACACGACCATTTTTGTTAAGAATAATTCGGGGACGTACGGAATGGGGGTTATCCCCGTAAAAAGTGGTGAAGATATCCTGAGTCTGAATAGGAAGGCTCGTAACAAGCTGAGTGTTGGAAAAGGTGGAGCTACGATTCAAAACTTCTTGCTTCAGGAAGGGATCCCGACTGCAGACAAGGTTAAGGGGTTGGTGGCGGAGCCAGTAATTTATATAGCCGGTGGAGAAGTTGCGGGAGGATTTTTTAGGGTGAACGAGAATAAGGGCGAGGATGACAATTTGAATTCGCCAGGTATGACGTTCGTAAAACTTTGTTTCGCCGAAGTTGTTGGATACGAAAACGAACATGCTGGAGAGTGTGACTTAGACTGCTTAGACAAGTTGTATCGGCTTGTTGGTCAGATTGCAGCGATCGCTGCCGGTCGAGAGGAGTTAAGCATTAATGAATGAAGCATTTGTTTCTCACAGATCGGTTGGATGAGATGGATATTGAATCGGATACTACTCATTTGCTGATGGCCGAGGCGGGACGCCGAGGCCACGAAGTGATCCGTGAGGATTACTTTAGTGATGTTGATGTGAGCGGATTTGATGTTGTCTGGGTGCGAAAAGATCCCCCTGTTGATGAGGCTTATATTTCTCGCATGAAAGAGCTTGCTGAGGTTGAAGGTCCATTTTTCGTGAATGATCCAGCGGCGATTCTCAAATATGGCGATAAGATGATGATCTTTGATTATCCCGCAATTATTGCAGATACGGCCGTTACATCTGATTCTGATACGGTTAACGCGTTCATAAGGGAGCACGGTAAAGCTGTTGTGAAGCCGCTGAATAGTTTTTCGGGGATTGGGGTTGAGCTGTATAAAAAGCCTAATTACGAAGGGACTGAAGAGGTCATGGTGCAAGAATATCTGCCGAATGTTACTGCTGGCGACACTCGTGTTCATGTTGCAGGGGGCGAAGTGATCGGGGCTTTGCTACGAGTCCCTCAAGCAGGCGACTTTCGTGGCAATATTCATGCTGGTGGTACTGCTGTCAAAGCCGACCTTGATGATGACTTGCTAGAGAAAGTAGAAGCTGTCGCTGGCACCCTGATGGGCAAAGGTATCTTTTTTGCAGGGCTAGATTTCATTGACGGGAGGCTAAATGAGGTGAATACTACTTCACCGGGCGTAATTCGTGAGACCAATGCGGTTTCCGGCGATTTGCTCGAAGTGAAACTATTCGATATCCTCGAGAAACATGTTCGAGTTTGAGATTAAGAAAACTGATGGCCAGGCCCGTACTGGATTGTTTAAGACTCCCCATGGCGATATTTACACCCCGGTATTCATGCCGTGTGGTACTAAGGCGACCGTAAAATCTTTGCACCCTTATGAGCTGTCTCAGATAGGGACTCAGATTTTGCTTGGAAACACATACCACCTTCATTTACGACCAGGTGCTGACTTAATTAAGAAGATGGGTGGGCTCCACAAATGGATGAAGTGGGATGGGCCGATCCTTACTGACTCCGGGGGGTTCCAGGTCTTCTCTCTCAAGGATCGGCTGAAGATCGATGATGAAAGAGTCGAATTTGCTTCGCATCTAGACGGGTCCCCGCAGGTGTTCACTCCTGAAAGCGTCGTGCAGACTCAAGTCGATCTTGGTTCTGACATTATGATGGTGCTCGATGAATGCGCTCCTGGTGATGTTGAGATGTCTTACGCGCGCAAGGCTATGGAGCGAACACACAAATGGGCCGAGAGATCCCTTAAGGCTTTTGCGGATATAGCTGATCCAACTCAACAGACTATCTTCCCAATAATTCAAGGAGTTGTTTATGACGACCTTCGAGTTGAGTCAGCCAAGTTTATTTCTTCGCTTGATACCAAAGGTATCGCGATCGGTGGACTCTCCGTTGGTGAATCGAAAGAGCTGATGTATCACACTTTAGACATATTGAATCCCCACCTCCCAAAATCTAAGCCGAGGTATTTGATG
>MPMF02021149.1_pt1 | contig 16394 bp, 15 predicted proteins | sample 1617271 | NCBI WGS metagenome assembly MPMF02 (sample SAMN05944812, study PRJNA350692) | marine metagenome | biome: marine; feature: ODZ; material: water; isolation source: 120 m water sample prefiltered with 30 um filter, filtered on to 0.2 um... | place: Pacific Ocean | collected 2012-04-09... | reverse complement strand
TAAATTTATTTATTTATTTAGATTTTATAGAGAAGCAATAACTCCTGTTGTTATGACGGCCACAACAATTAATCCAAAAAAAACATTGCTCGCAAGTTGATCTCTTTTTTTATCAGCTCTAATATTGTTTAAAAGAATATTAATATTAACTTTTTTAGGTTTGTCTAAATCTTGATTTTCTTTTAAAGAGTCATTAAATTTACGATTTGTTATTTGTTTTCCCGACATAAAATAATTACTAATCATAATAATAAAAACTATTCAACTAAATAATTGATCTTAATCAATTTTGTAAATAATTGATTAAGATCAATTTATTCTTATTTAATGTTCATTTTGGTTTTATAATTTAGTATATTTAATTTAATTTCTTATATTTTTATTGTTTAAAGGTTTTAAAATTATTGAAGCTGGATATTTTTTCTTTTCTACCTCTATAAATAAGTTTTCTTCCAAAAGATCCTCTAATGGAAGATCAATATTTATATAACCAAATGCAAGATTTTTATTATAATTAAAAGAATAATTTCCTGAAGTAGTTCTACCAATAATCTCTTTATCCTTATAAATTGGTTCATCATGAAGCAATAATGGTTCTCCAGGTTTACTATCTTGTAAAACCAACATTACAAATTTCTTATTATTTTTTTTATCTTTAATTTTTAATAAAGATTCCTTGCCGACAAAATCAATATTTTTTTTATAACTAATCGTAAATTGTAGTCCTGCTTGATATTGATTTTCTTCTGGAGACATATCATGTCCCCAATGCAAGTATCCTGTTTCCATTCTCATTATATCCATAGCAAGCATACCACAATGGGAAAGATTAAATTCTTTTCCATTTTCAACTATTAAATTATAAATTTCTTTAGATTCATTCATATTTATATAAAGTTCAAAACCAAATTCACCCACATAAGATAATCTTTGTGCCCAAATTTCTTTACCATTTATTGTAATTTTTTTACCATTACCAAATTTAAAATTTTCATTAGATAAATCATCTTTTGATAATTTTGACATTAAAGTTCCACTTTTAGGTCCAAATACACCAAGACAAGCTATGTCATCAGTTACATCTTTCAAATCAACTTCATTAGATAGATGTTTTAAAATATGAAATTTATCATGTTCTCTATTTGCGGCTGAACTTATTATTCTAAAAAAATTTTTGTCTAAACAAACAACTGTTAGGTCTGTTTCTATACCTCCGTCTTTATTTAACATTTGTGTGTAAGTAGTTTTTCCTATCTTATCTTTTATATTTGCTGTACAAATTTTTTGTAATTCGCTGTGAACATCTTGTCCTTTCAAGTCATATTTTGAAAAAGCAGTAAGATCAAAAAGTCCAACATTTTCTCTTGCGTTTTTTGTTTCAAATTCTACAGCTGGATACCAATTCTGATAATTATAACTGTATTTAAATTCAGGTTTTTCATTATTTAAAGCAAACCACATCGGCCTTTCATAACCTGATGAAACTCCAAAACACGCGCCAGCTTTCTTTAATTCTTCATGGTAAGGAAATAATTTTTGATCTCTTGAAGTTTTATGTTGTTTATATGGCCAATGCATACCATAAAGATCTCCTAATGTTTCTGTTATTCTTTCTTTAATGAAATTTGTGTTTGAATGAAACTTTTGAAATCTTTTAATGTCATAAATAAATAAATCTTCATTTATATGGCCAGTCATCATCCATTCAGCAGTAGCTTTGCCAACTCCTCCTCCACTTCCAATTCCAATGCTATTCAAGCCACAGCAGACAAAAAGATTTCTAATCTCAGGAACTTCACCTAATAAGGTATTTGTATCTGGTGTAAATGATTCTGGTCCTGAAAAAAACTTTCTTATCCCTGCTTTTTTTAAAATTGGCACCCTATTCATTGCGGCTGCTAGATATGGTTCAAAGTGATCAAAGTTTTCAGGAAACTCACCAAATGAAAAATCTTCAGGGACTCTATTTGTTTTGTTAAAAGCAGGTATTGATTTACCTTCAAAAATGCCAACCAACATTTTACCTGCATCTTCTTTTAAATATAAACTATCATCAAAATCTCTTAGTACCGGAATATCTTTAGGTAAATCATTCATTGGTTCTGTTATGATATAAAAATGTTCAGCTGGATATAATGGAACGCTAAACCCAGTATCCTCACCAATTTGTCTGGACCACATTCCGGTTGCAAGCACTACATATTCGCATTCAATAGTTTGATTGTTAACAACAACACCACAGACTCTTCCATTTTTTTTTATAATTTTTTTAACTGGAGATTTTTCAAATATTTTAACTCCCTCATTTCTTGCAGCTTTTGCAAGTAAATTTGTAACTCCCACAGGGTCTGCTTGCCCATCCCCTGGCATATAAATTCCACCCAAAATATTTTGTTCGTTAATTATTGGATAGATTTTTTTAATTTGATCAATATTTAATACTTCTACATTTACACCGTATAGTTGTGCTGTAGTTGCCTGTCTTAAAAGTTCTTGCCATCTACTTTTTGTTGTTGCAATCGATAGTGCTCCATTAAGTTTAAGACCACTTGCAAAATCTATTTCTTTTTCTAAGTTTTTATAAAGTTCTAATGAATATTTTCTAATCTTTGTAATTGCTGCTGATGGACCTAATTGACTAACCAATCCAGCTGCATGCCATGTTGTTCCTGAGGCTAACTGATCTCTCTCTAGTAAAATTGTATCCTTCCATCCAAACTTTGCTAAATGATAAGCTGTTGAACAACCGATAACACCGCCCCCAATTACAACAACTTTTGTATTTTTTGGAATTTCTTTCATAAAATCAAAAGAAAGTAATCATAATTAGCAACTATGAAATTGCTTCTAAAGGATCAACATATTGATGATTAAAAACATCTGCCACAGCTTTACAAGTAACAGTACCTTTGTGTAGATTTAATCCTGCTAAAAAATTCTTATCTTCTTTTAATGTTTTTTGGTACCCATTATCAGCTAACTTGCTTAGAAAAGGAATTGTTGCTTTATTTAGTGCAAGTGTTGAAGTTCTAGGTACTCCACCAGGCATATTGGCCACACAATAATGAACCACGTTATCAACAATATAAGTTGGATCTGCATGTGTAGTGGGTTTGCTAGTTTCAACACACCCCCCTTGATCAATCGCCACATCAACTATTACTGTTCCTCTTTTCATAAATTTAAGCATATCTTTAGTAATTAATTTTGGCGCTTCTGCGCCTGGTATTAGTACGCCACCTATTAATAAATCACAATTTGATATAAGTTTTTTTAGATCAGTTTTATCGCTTAATAAGGGAATAATTTTATCTCCAAAAATACCTTTGAGTTGTTCTAACCTTTCTTTAGATTTATCGACAATATGAACTTTAGCTTGCATGCCTGTTGCAATTAAAGCAGCATTTTCTCCTACTACTCCACCTCCAAGAATAACAACATTAGCAGGTTCAACACCTGGTGCACCTCCTAATAATAGTCCTCTACCCTTCTGATTTTTTTCTAAAGAATGTGCGCCAGCTTGAATTGACATTCGGCCGGCCACAGCACTCATGGGTGCTAATAAAGGCAATCTTCCATTGTCATCAGTAACTGTTTCATAAGCTATACAAATTGATTTTGAATCAATTAGGCCTTGAGTTAATTCTTTCGCCGCAGCTAAATGAAGATAAGTAAAAACTATTTGATTTTCTCTAATCATTTTTACTTCATTGGCTAAAGGTTCTTTAACTTTAACTATAATTTCTGAGTCATAAAAAATATCTTCAGCTTTATCAATTATTTTAGCACCAACACCTAGATACTGTTCATTATAAAACCCAGCTTCAAATCCTCCATTGTTTTCAACTAAAACTTCATGACCATTAGATGTTAAAATTTTTACGCTACTCGGTGTTAAGCCAATACGATTTTCTTGTGGCTTAATTTCCTTTGGAACACCTATTTTCATAAATTTTATTCTAACTAAGAACTAATTTTTTTGATTCTTTTGATAGTTAGAAATACCAGTTCTTAGTTTATCAATAATTTCATCAATATGTTTTTTCTCACAAATAAACTGCGGTGCTATAATTAAACAATCACCCGTTGCTTTAAAATTAACTCCGGCTTCATAGCATGCTTTAAAAGTTTCAAAGCCAGCTCTTCCAGGTTTTGTGTTTAATTTCATATCAATTCCAGCCATCAAACCTTGTCCTCTAATATTAGCTACTGAGTCAAGATCCTTAAGTGAAAATATACTTTCTTGAAAATATGACACCATTCCTTTAACTCTATTAAATATATCTTCTTTTTCAAAAATATCTTGTACTGCTAAAGCTGCCGCAACTGAAACTGGAATTCCGGAATATGTGTAGCCATGAAATAATTCGACTGCACCCATTGGAGATGCATCCATAACTGCATCATACATTTCATCTTTACACGCAACAACACCCATAGGAACAACTCCATTAGTTGTAGCTTTTGCCATAGTCATCATATCGGGGACTACACCAAACTCTTGTGAAGCAAATACTGAACCCATTCTTCCCCATCCACATATTACTTCATCAAAAATTAATAGTATTCCATGTTTGTCACAAATTTCTCTAAGTTTTTGCAAATATCCTTTTGGCGGCACTAAACAACCAGTTGACCCAGCAACTGGCTCAACAATACAAGCTGCTATATTTTCTCCACCAAAATTTTCACAAATTCTTTCTAAATCATTAGCAATCTCAGCTCCAGTTTCTGGTTGACCACTTATAAATTTATGTTCAGGTAAATGAGTATGTCTCATATGAAGAACTCCTGGCATTAATACGCTAGCAAATGTTTTTACATTATTAATCATTCCTCCAACTGATGTAGCTCCAATATTCATTCCATGGTAAGCTCTTTCTCGACCAACAAATCTAAATCTTTTACCATCACCTTTTGCTCTATGATAGGCGATTGCAATTTTAATAGCAGTCTCTACTGCAGTAGATCCACAGATCGTATAAAAAATCTTGTTTAAATTACCTGGGGTATGTTTTGCTATTCTTGTTGCTAAATCAAATGATCCACCAAAACCTTGCTGGAAAGGTTGCGCATAATCTAAAGTTTCTAATTGTTTTGTTACAGCTTCAGTGATTTCCTTTCTTCCATGACCTAATGGATTACAAAATAATCCTGAACTTCCATCTATTTGTGTTTTGCCATGGTGTGTTTTTAAATAAACTCCTTTAGCTTCTGTAATTAATCTTGGGTTTGATTTAAAATCTTTATTGGATGTAAATGGCATCCAATGTTCATTTAATGAATTTGGTACTGAAGTTCTATTTTCTGAACTCATTATTATTTCCCTTGTGTTAGAAATTGATTTTTAGACTAAAAAAACTTAATAACAAAGTAATATTTTATATTTCAATTTCAAGTTGTAAACACTCTTTATGCATACATCATTTAAATAAGTCATTTACTTCTCTTTGAAATTGAATTTAAATAAGTACTTTATTAATTAATAATAATAACAAGGGGAATAAATGAAAAAAATAATTAGTTTTATTCTTGGAAGTATTGTTGCTCTATGCTTAAGTATGTCAGTAGCTTTTTCAGCTGCTAACGAAGTTAGAGTGGCATTCTTCTTAGAATGGGCAACTCCAAACCAAGAAGATAAAGTTAAACAAACTTTTGATAAAGCTTTGGGTGTGCCAGTTAAATGGACTAACTTTGCAACTGGTGGTGAGATGACAGAAGCTATGTTGTCTGGAGATATCGATATATCTTATTCACAAGGTTTAACACCATTTGTAAATGCTGTTAACGCTAAAGCTGCGATTAAGCTTGTAGATATTGCAGTTATATATGGAATGGGCGGAACCACTTGTGTTGCGGCTAAAGGTATAGATAAAGGAAATGCTTCTACTAAATTAGATGGTCAGAAAGTTGCTGTTCCTTTAGGAACTATGGCTGACTATGTTTTCAAAGAAACAATGAGAGTTGTAGGAGCTGACATTTCTAAAATGAAAGTAGTTGATATGAATCCAGAAGACGGATCTGCAGCACTAGTTAACGGTGACGTTGCTATGGCATGTTTATTCGGTGGTACATCTATCAAAAAAGCTCAAGAAGCTGGTTCATCAGTACTAACTGTTGCAGAAGCTCAAGAAGCTGGAATTGCTGGTATTGATATTACTTCGGTAACTAACAAATTCTTAAAAGAAAACCCAGGAATGGTTAGAACTTTCGTAGAAGTAACTCACGAAGCAAATGCAAGATATAATTCAGGTAAATCTGATATGAACGTTATAGCTAAAGATGCAGCTATGGATCTTGCTGGTACTAAAAAGCAAATGGGCGGTTTTGAATTCCCAGATGCAGGAACAATGAAAGCTAAGTATATGAACTCAGGTGGTATACTTATGTCTTACCTAAGTGTTATGGGTAACATGTTTGCTACATCAGAAAACCCTGCTCTAAGTGATTACTCTGCGGTTGTTGACACAAGTTATCTACCTAACTAAGAGTAAAAAATATTTAAATAGGCGCCAATTTAATAAATTGGTGCCTATTTTTTTTTAAAAATTCTAATATATTATTTTTATGAGTGAACTAGTTTCTCAAAATGTAAACATGATTTTTAAGTCTCTTAAAGGGGAAACTGTTCATGCTCTTAAAGATATAAGTTTTACACTAAAAAAAGGTGAATTATTAACTGTACTTGGTCCTTCTGGTTGTGGAAAAACAACTTTATTAAATATTGCCGCTGGTTTTCTTCGTCCAACTTCTGGAAGTATTATTTTAGGAAATAAAGAAATTAACGGCCCGGGAGTAGAAAGAGGCATGGTTTTTCAACAAGGTGCTTTGTTTGAATGGTTAACAGTTAATGAAAACGTAAACTTCGGTTTACGTATGAAAAAAGAAGATCCAATCAAAACAGCAAAAAAAGTTGAAGAATGGCTAGATATAGTTGGATTACAAGGTTTTGGAGAAACTCCTACTTACCAATTGTCTGGTGGTATGCAGCAAAGGGTAGCTCTTGCAAGATGTTTAATTAATGACCCAGAACTAATTTTAATGGATGAACCATTGGGTGCATTAGATGCTTTAACTAGAGAAAAAATGCAGTCTTTAGTTTTAAAAATTTGGAAAGAAACAGGAAAAACAATTATTCTAATTACACACTCAGTTGAAGAGGCTTTATTACTAGGTGAAAGATTATATGTGATGGCACCTAGACCAGGACGAATTCATAAAGAGTATAAACTTCCATTTGCTTCAATGGGATTAAATGGTGATTTAAGAGAAATTAAAAATAATGAAGATTTTGTAATCAAAAGAGAAGAAATTCTTACCATGATTTGGGACATGGAAGAAGAAATAATGGGTAAAGAAATTTAAAATGGTAACAGGAATTCTTACATTTTTAATTATTTTTGCTGTTATTGGTTCTATACTTTATGGACAAAGATTAATTAAAACAGAAAAATCTGATGCTGTTTTTGGAAATCCTGAAAAAACTAAAGGTGGAGTACACTGGATCATAGTTGGGACTAGTTTTCTCATATTTACATGGCTTTATTATTCATGGGATATAGCAAAATCTTTCTACCCGAAATCTGCAAATGAACTTTGCCAAGTTGCAAAAGTTAACGAGTCTTTATTATCATTAAAATATCTTTTCCCAATTGAAGAAAGACAGCATAAAAGTACTGCACTCATCAAACGTGAAAATATTAATATACAAAAAAAAATAGTTGAAATACAAAGCTCACCAAATTTAAAAAATCAAGATAAAGAATTATTTGTAAGTCTACTTAATAAAACTCATTTAACAATTCCATTATTAACTAGTGAAAAATATATAGAAACTGAAACCAAAGGTACGATAAAAGAATTAACAAATAGAATAAAGCAATTAACAGAAGACTTTCCAAAAGATAGTTACCCTCCTCCTTTAAGTGATGAGGAAGAAAACAAAAGAACTGAAGCAATAAAAAAACAATTAGGATGGGGTGCAACTGGTATGGAAGTTCCTCCTCTGCCAGAAAGTAAAGTAGGTTTAAAGTTTCACACTGCTGCCCAAGAATTAAATTCAGTTAGTGATGAATTTTTTGCAATGAGAAATCATAATCCTGAATATTTACAACTGCTAAAAGAAATAAGAGATGAAATTAAAGAGTATAAAAATGCATTGAACGATAGCCAAGAACTAGAAATGACATATATAAAAGAAATTAAGAAACTTGGACAAAGAATAGAATATGAAAGTGTTTTTCCTCCTAATGCATTAGATGAAATGGAAAAAGCAATTAGAGCTTTTGATGTTGTTCAAAAAAAAGAACAAGGTGCTACTAGAATTAAAGACATGTTGTTGTTTCCAGGTGGAACGATTGTTAATAGTGGTCCAACTTGTGCAGAAGATGGTCCTGGTAGATGGTTGCCTAAACCATCTGATACTTTTAGAATTTTTGGTGACCTTTTAAAACCTAGTGTTGGATTTAAAATGATACCTATGATTTGGTATGAAATGATGGGTGTTAATAGAATAGTTGGTTTTTTTCTACCTGATTGGATAGCTGATATTTTACCTGGAAAATATCCGGTTCATAACTCTGAAGGGAAAGTTGAACCTAATTTTAAAAGTAAAGTTTTAGATATTGTTACTGGTGAATTTAAAGCCTTTAAAATTCCAGTTCCCACAGGACACATTTGGGATTCTTTTTTAAGAGTATTTTTAGGTTTATCTCTTGGTATTATTTTTGGTGTTCCATTAGGTATATTTATGGGTTTAAATAGATTTGCCAAAGGATTTTTCGATCCTTTAGTTGAATTGTATAGACCAGTGCCTCCGCTTGCTTGGGCTCCATTAGTAATTACTGTATTCGGAATTGATAATGTTGGAAAAGTATTTTTATTATTCATGGTCTCTTTTTCAATTATGATTATTTCAGCTAGAGCTGGAGCATCAGGAACACAGTTAACTAAAATTCATGCTGCACACTCATTGGGAGCTTCTAGATGGCAAATATTAAGAAATGTTATATTTCCTAATTCATTACCTGAAATATTAACAGGAGTAAGAGTTGCTGTTGGTATGTGTTGGGGAACATTGGTTGCTGCAGAATTTTTAGCAGGAACAACTGGTATTGGATTTGTTGAAAATGTTGCACGAAAATACATGCAATATGAAGTCATTTGGATTACTATTTTTGTAATGGGAATGTTGGGGCTTTTGTTTGATGTAACTATTAGAAAAATAATTGATAAAACCATTCCGTGGCGTGGAAAAGGTTAAATGAAAAGTAAAACAAAAAATATCATTTTATTAATAGTAGGAATTATATTTTTGTTGGTAACAAGAACTATGTTTAAGGAACATAATCTAAAAAAAACAATTTCCGCATGTATTGTGGCACAAAAACAAACTTCTGAATCATTTGATCCTGAAAAAGCTAAAAAAATTTGTGAAAAAAGAATTCAAAAATAAAATAAATTTAATCTGATTTGCTGTAATTATGGATACCAATAAATTAAAAAATATTATCAAAAAAATTTTTATTAATCATAAATTAAGTAATTCACATGCAATAATTTGTGCAAATGCATTAATTAATGCAGAGTTAGTTGGGGCTCCTTCTCATGGTTTATCTAGATTGAAAATGTACTGTGATAGAATTAATAAAAAAGTAATTAATCCAAAGCCAAAAATAAAAATTAAAAAAATCTCACAAACTATTGCACACGTTGATGCAAATAATAGCATTGGTTTTGTTGCTGCAGATATTGGAATAAAACTAGCTATCAATAATGCAAAAAGAACAGGAATAGGTTTAGTTGGAATTAAAAATAGTGGTCACTACGGTTTGTCAGGTTATTATGCTGAACAAGCTGTTAATAAAAATTTAATTGCATTTTGTTTTACTAATGCTCCTCCAGCCATTGCTCCTCATGGTGCAAAAAAAAGTTTGTTTGGTACAAACCCAATATGTTTTGGAACACCAACATCATCGAAAGTTCCATTTATCTTAGACACTTCTGTTTCAGTAATTAATAGAGGTAAAATTAGAGTTGCTGCAAAAACAGGAAAAAAAATACCTGCAGGTGTTGCATTAGATAAATTTGGAAAACCAACGACCGATGCAAAAAAAGCTTTGGCTGGAGTTCAGTTGCCTATAGCTGAATTTAGAGGGTCTGGCCTTGCTTGGATGGTTGATATTTTAAGTGGTGTAATAACAGGAGGAAATCATGGTGGAAAAGTTAAGGATCCTTTTGATGATTTCACAGGCCCTCAAAATATTGGTCATTTATTTATTGTTATGAAAACAAACCTCTTTGTAGGAAATTACACTCAAAGAATAAAAGAAAATATTAAAAGAATAAAAAGATTACCTAAAATAAAAGGCGTAAAAGAAATCTTATACCCGGGTCAAAGTAAGTTTAAACGTTACAAAAAAAACCTTAAAAAAGAAATAAATATTCCACCAAACATTGCTGAGGATTTAAAAAAATTAAATGCTTAATAAAGAAGCTTTAATTAATATTTTTCAAAAATTACTCGAAGAAGCAAAAAATTCGTATGATGAATTTAATGCGGCCGATGGAAAAATTGGTGATGGTGATTTAGGCATTACTATTCTAAATGGTTTTGAAGAAATCAATAATAATATCAATAAATTTAGCGACGATATGGGTGTAAATTTTATGATTTGTTCACAAGCATTTGTTAAAAAATCTGGTTCAAGTTTTGGAACATTGATTGCTTTTTCATTTATGAATATTTCAAAAAACTTTAAAGGGAAAAAAGAGTGTAATCATGAAGATGTTGTAGGTATTTTTGAAACAACTTTAAAAACTATAAAGGAAAGAGGTAAAACTAAATTAGGTGATAAAACAATTGCTGATAGCTTAGAATTAATCATAAAAAAACTTAAAGATAGTTCTAATTATTCAGAAGTATTTAAATCAGCAACAAAACAAGCTCTGGAAAATTTTAAAGGAAAAAAAATACTTATTGGAAGAGCTAGAATGTTTGAAGATAAAACAAAAGATTTAGATGATCCTGGTATGTTTGCTTTAAATAAATTAAGTCAAATTTTCTGATATTAAGTGATAAGCAAATATAAAAAATCTGATACTTCAAAAATTTTATATATCATTAATGATGCTTCATTAAAATATAAAGGTATTATTCCCAATAATTGTTGGCACGAACCATATATGTCAGAACAAGAATTAATTGATGAATTTAATGATGGAGTTTGTATGTATGGTTATCATCAGAACAATAAATTAATTGGAGTGATAGGAGTTCAGGAAGTAAAAAATGTTGTTCTTATAAGACACGCTTATACTTTGACATCATACCAGAACAAAGGAGCAGGAAGTGCGTTGCTTGAATATTTATTAAAAAAAAATCGATATTCTCGTTTGTTGGTGGGCACCTGGAAGAGTGCCACTTGGGCAATTCAATTTTATGAAAAATTTGGTTTCATTCTTCATGCAAAAGAACAATCAACTTTATTACTTAAAAAATATTGGAAAATACCATCAAAACAAATTAAAAATTCAGTTGTTTTAGAAAGATTTTAATTTAATAAAATTACTTTAAGGTTTTTGTAAATTCTCTAATATCCTTAACTAGTAAATCAGGTTGCTCCAAAGCTGCAAAATGACCGCCTTTTGACATTTTAGTCCAACGTTGAATATTATAAATTCTTTCAACATAAGATCTTGGAGCCCATTCTAAATATTCTTTTGGAAATAAAGCGGCTGCGGTTGGAACCTTTAAAGGAAGATGTTCTTTAGGAAGAAATCTTCCTCCTTCCTCTCTTCTTCCATAATAAATCCAAGAGGCAGTATTAAAAGTTTTAGTTACCAAATAAACCATTATGTTTGATAATAAAATATCTTTTGAATATACACTTTCAATATCTCCATTTTTAATATCTGACCATCCTCGCATTTTTTCAATTATCCATGCTGCAACTCCTACAGGACTATCCATCATTGCGTAACTTAATGTTTGTGGTTTTGTTGCTTGCTGAGTTCTATAACCATCTTCTATTCTTTGTTCTACTTTAAATCTTTCTTGCCATTCTTTTTCTTCAGGTGTTTGGGGTCCATCTGGATGTCTGATAATTAAAATATTTATATGTATTCCTAATAATGATTCTGGAAAATCATATGCTAGCCAAGTTGCAATGGTTCCTCCAAAATCTCCTCCTTGTGCAATATATTTTTTATATCCCAAAATTTTTGTCATTAATGAATTAAATATTGAAGCCATTATTCTTGGTCCAATTGGTCTTAGAGGTCTTCCTGAAAATCCATATCCAGGTAAAGATGGAACTATAACATCAAAAGCATCTTCTTCTTTTCCACCAAATTTTTCTGGATGCGCTAGTTGGTCTATAATATGTAAAAACTCTACAATAGACCCTGGCCATCCATGGCTTAATAATAATGGTTTTGGATTTGATCCACTTCCCTTCTCATAAATGAAATGAATATCGATACCATCTATATTTGATTTAAAATTTTTAAATTTATTTATTTTTTCCTCTGTTTTTCTCCAATCAAATTTGTTAACCCAATAATCAGCAAATTCTTTCATATAATCTAAATTTGTCCCATAATCCCAACCTCCATCATCAGGCATTTCATGCCATGAATAATTTTTCACTTTGGTATATATGTTTTGAAGAATTTCTTCTGATATATCTATTTGAAACTGATCCTTCATTTAGTTTAAAAGTTTTTTCATACTAAAATAACTATACACATTTTTAAAATTGAAATATAAAAATAATTATGAAAAAAATTATTAATAATCCTAGTGATTTTGTTGAAGAGTCAATTGATGGTTTAATTAAATCTCATCCTGATGTTTATGTTTTGGCCAATGACAACAATAGAGTTATTACTAGAGCTAATAAAGGATCTAATAAGGTTGGAATAGTAACAGGCGGAGGATCTGGTCACTTACCAGTGTTTACTGGATATATTGGAAAAGGTTTTTTGGATGCATGTGCAATAGGATCGGTGTTTGCATCTCCTTCTGTTGACCAAATGTTATCAGCAATAAAAAATGCAGACAACGGTAATGGAGTTTTATGTATTATAGGAAATTACGGTGGAGATGTAATGAATTTTGAAATGGCATGTGAAATAGCTGAAGCAGAAGGAATTAAAACAAAAAAAATCATAGTTGCGGATGATATTGCAAGTGCAAGCGAAGAAGAAAAATCAAAAAGAAGAGGTATAGCTGGCATGATATTTGTGTTTAAAATTGCAGGATCTATTGCTGAAACTGGCGTATCTTTAGATGAAGTATTTAATACTGCAACAGAGGCAAATAATAATATTCGAACACTTGGTATTGCATTATCTCCTTGTATTTTACCAGAAGCTGGTAAACCAACTTTTGAAATTGATGATGATGAAATAGAAATAGGAATGGGTATTCATGGTGAACCTGGAATTAAAAGAGAAAAATTAAGACCTGCAAATGATTTGGTTGATGATCTTTATAAAAGAATTATGGAAGATTCAAAACTTACTGCAAATAACAATATTGCAATAATGATCAATAGCTTGGGTGCTACACCATTAGAAGAGTTATATATTGTTTCAAAAAGAGTAAATGAAAATTTAATAAATTCTAAAATTAATAATTTAAAAACTTATGTAGGAAGATATGCTACATCAATGGAGATGGCTGGCATGTCTATAACCACTTTAAAATTAAACGACAATATAAAAAAACATCTTTTTGCAGCTAGCGAATGTCCTTTTTGGAATAGCTAATCAGAATTTTTAACAAAAAATACGAACAATATTGAAGTAACAAACATTATTAAAGCATAAGCTGCTGTCGGTATCAGATAAACAATATCACTGAAGATTTGAGAAGCAACAAATACTGCTAACGTTCCATTTTGTAATCCACACTCAAGAGAAATACTTTTTCTTTGTTTTGCTCCACTTGCAAACATTTTGGCAACGTAAAAGCCCATTATCATCATAACTATATTTAAAACTAAAGTAATTAATCCTGCCTGACTTAAATAGGAAATTATATTTTCCCATTCTTCTACCCAGATAGCTAAAAATACAATTGCAAATAAAATAATCGATATTCTTTGAATTAATAAAGTATTTTTTGATACAAAATTTGTTGCAAATTTTCTTATCAGCATTCCAATAATAACTGGAAGTGTAACCACCAAAAACATTTTTAAAGATATTCCAGTCATTGAGATTTCACTTGATGCATAGGATACTTGAAGAAAATCTGCTGATTTAAATACAATAAATGGTACAGATATAATACTTATCAAACTTATTATTGCTGTAAGTGATACTGAAAGAGCTACATCTCCATTTGCAAATTTTGTAAGAACATTTGATGTAACGCCTCCTGGTGCTGCGGCTATGATCATAACTCCCAAAGCTAATTCCATAGGAGTATTGAATATTTTAATTAAAATAAATGCTATAATTGGAAGTAAAATTAACTGACAAATTAACCCAACTAAAAAATCTTTGGGCTGCTTTGCTACTCTTGTAAAATCCTGAATTGTTAACCCTAATCCTAGGCCTAACATTATTAAAGCTAAAGCTATAGGTGCAATTTTTGTTACGATTTCCATTTTATGCCATATTAACTTACTATATACACTTCAACTAATATACAAAAAAGAATTAGAATAATTAATGCTTTCAGATAAAGAAATAGTTTGTCCAAATAATTTACTAGATGTTGCGCACAAAAAAAAAGGTGTAACTGCTGGTATTGTAAATGCTGGGAAACCACTTCCAATGCTATCTGTAATGGATGCAGTGAATGAAAATTTAATTACACCTGTTTTTATTGGTGATAAATCTGAAATTGAAAAATGTGCAAACGATATAAAGTTTGATATTTCAAATTTTGAAATAATCCATGAACCTGTTGAGAATAATACAGCTAAAATTGCAACAAAATTAGCTTCTGAAGGAAAAATAAAAATAATTGTTAAAGGGCATATCCATACAGATGTTTTAATGAAGGAATTTGTAAAAAGAGAATATAATTTGCTTGGAAAAATAAGATTGAGTCACATTTGGCACATGACTTTGGATAAAGATGACAAGCCATTAATTATTACTGATGGAGTTTTAAATGTTATGCCAAATGTAAAAACTAAAATGCATATTTTAAAAAATGTAATTAATTTCAGTAATCGTATAGGCATTGAAAGACCCAAAGTATCAGTACTATCTGCAACTGAAGAAGTATTAGATAGTGTACAAAGTTCTCTTGACGCCAGAGAAATAACCGATTTAGCAATAAAAGAAAAATTGAATGCTGATGTTTTCGGTCCTCTTGCATTTGATAATAGTATCTCTAAAAAATCTGCTGGAATAAAAGGAATTAATAATATCGTTGCTGGTGATGCAGATGTTTTATTAGTTCCAAGTGTTGAAACAGGTAATGCTTTAGTCAAAATGATGATATATTTTACGGGTGCTTGTGCCGCAGGAGTAGTGATAGGTGGTAAAGTTCCTGTTGTTATTACTAGTAGATCTGATGATGCACCAGCAAGATTAGCTTCAATGGCAGCTGCAGTTGTAGCTTTAGATTAATTCGTTATTGAAAAATAAACATTTATCATTTAATTAATCTAATCAAAAAAAGAAAATAATGACAATTCAGTATTTAAAAAAATCACCAAAAACTTCTTCTACTGATGACACTAAAACTAGAGAAATTGTAGAAAACATACTTAAAGATATTGAAAAAACAAAAGAAGATGGGTGCAGAGAACTTTCAAAAAAATTTGATAAATTTGAAGGTGATGTAGTAGTTTCAAAAGAAAAAATAGAAGAAATTAAAAAAAATTTAGACCAAAAAACTAAAGATGATGTGCAGTTTTCACATGAAAGAGTTAGAAAGTTTGCTGAAGCTCAATTAAAAAACTATGGTCAGGATTTTGAAGTAGAATTATCCAAAGGTTTATTTGCTGGACAAAAACTAATCCCAGTAAATACCGCCGGATGTTACGTTCCTGCAGGAAGATATGCTCACATAGCTTCAGCTGTTATGAGTGTAACTACAGCTAAAGTTGCAGGAGTAAAAAATATTTTAGTATGCAGCTCACCGAAACCTGGAGTTGGTGTTCACCCGACTATTGTTTACACAGCAGATCTTTGTGGGGCTGGTGTAATTATGAATTTAGGTGGTGTCCAAGCTATTGCAGCAATGACAAATGGTTTATTCGGAAATGCACCTGCAGATATATTGATTGGTCCTGGAAATCAATTTGTTGCTGAGGCAAAAAGAATTTTATTTGGAAAAGTTGGAATAGATTTGTTTGCAGGTCCAACTGAAATAGCAATTATAGCTGACAAAAATGCAGATCCTGAAATAGTTGCTGTTGATTTAG
>MPMF02168314.1_pt1 | contig 16396 bp, 13 predicted proteins | sample 1617271 | NCBI WGS metagenome assembly MPMF02 (sample SAMN05944812, study PRJNA350692) | marine metagenome | biome: marine; feature: ODZ; material: water; isolation source: 120 m water sample prefiltered with 30 um filter, filtered on to 0.2 um... | place: Pacific Ocean | collected 2012-04-09... | reverse complement strand
CGTGGTTGGCACCATTTGGTGTTTGCCGGGCCGCCACAAGCATTGGTCGGATCGGACTGGAGAGCCTCACTTTGGGGCGCGCTTTTTAGATGCGCAGCGGACATTTTCGGCTCCACCCAGAGCCTCGTCCACGCAGGCGGACGGTCTCGCCGAGAACCGGGGTTTAAGTATCGTCAGGTCATGATGCTCCGTCTTGCCCCGTGGGCGGCACTCCTCAATCAGCGGTTCGACAGCAGCCCATTGCGCATCCGTCAAAACTCTCATCTCGCCTCCATGCCGTTCAATGGCCAGATAGGGAGAGAGTTCAAGAGTTAACAGGACCTAGAACCCGACCCGATCCCTGAACCTACGCCAGGCGAAGACCACTGGCATGAACCACGGATTTCCCCAATAGAGGGGCCGACTCTCCATCGGGTGAAGATCGAAATTTGATCTCTCCTCGCCCTCGCCGAGCAGGCGCAAAGCAATCTTGCGGCCCAGCCAGGGTCCCCAACTGACACCGCTGCCGCAGAAGCCAGCGGCGAAGTGGACGCCGTCGTGAACCCCTTTATGGGGTAACAGATCGAAAGTCATCGCTACCCGCCCCGACCAAGAATGGGTCAGGCGAACGCCGTCCAGTTCCGGAAACACCGCAATCAACTCGCCTCGCAGGCGCTCCGCATCGGCGGCAACAACCGCAGCATCGCCGGCGGCCTCGCCCGTAAGGGCGCGGCCACCTAAAAGAATGCGCGTGCCATCCGGCGACGGACGAAAGTATGTGTGCAAGCGGCGCGTGTCGCCGACTACGCGCCGTTTCGGAATCAGGCGGTCCATGACCTCGGGCGCCAGGGATTCGGTGACGATCATGCGACTGCGCAATGGTATGACGCGGCGTCGCAGCCAGGGATCCACTGCGTCCGTGTATCCGTTGGTTGCCACGACAATGTCGCGGGCGCGGATCGAGCCCCGCGACGTGTTGGCCGTAAAGCCCTGTCCTTCGCGGATGATCCCGGTGACCCGGGTATGACCGATGACAGTGACGCCGGCGTCCATCGCGCGGTGCAGAAGACCGGCATGAAAAATGGCTGGATTAACAGTCGCGACGTACGGCGTCAACCGGCCGCCGAAATAGGCGTCAGTTCCGACTTCCCGGTGCTGTTCGGCCCGAGGCACCATCTCGACTCCGAGGTCGAAATGCTTGTTGAGCAAATCGGTCGCCCGTCCAAGGCTGTCATAGTCCCGCTGGCGGACTGCGCCACTAAAAAGTCCGGCGACGGTGTACCCGCATTCGATCCCTTCTTCGGCGATCAAGGTCTCCAAGTGGGCGCGCGCTGCCGCGGCCTCGTCGTAAATGGCCTTGGCGGCCTCCAAGCCGACATCGCCGACGAGGTTGCCGAAGGACCGCTGCAGCCCAGCGCCGCCGACGCCGCCGCTGCGAGTGCTCGCCCCTTCGCCGGGCGCCTGGGCATCCAGAACTATGACGGAGCGTCCCGCCCGGGCCAGGGTCAACGCGGCGACGAGCCCAGTGTAACCGGCGCCGACAATGGCGACGTCGGCCTGTCCCGGCAGTGGCTCCGCCGTTGCCTCGTGAAGCGGTGTCGCCTCCCACCAATAAGGTGTTGGCTTGAAATCGCCGGACTTGGAACGCGTCTTTGATGACATGGCCATCCTCCTTCAATTCAAATTCCCCCGCGCTACCGCTTCGCGAGACCCAGACCATTTAAACTTTACCTCATACGCGCGTTTCTAAAGAGGCTGTGATACATCGACGTGGGGGCAATGGTTGCATAAACAGGTGCCGCGCGCCTGCCTGTCGAAGTCCGAGAGGGCGAGCTGGCAGTTGCCCCCTTTTGGCGTCGCACCGATCTTCGCCGTTTCCATCAAAGAACGCTAAAAACGTTCACCATCAACCGATATATTCCGCATCATCGTTCCAGGCCCTTGCTTCGCTTTGGCCCTCATTCCACCGGAAAGAGCGATCAGGTGCTCACGCCATGCGCGTTGAGTTTGCCCGAAGTGTCCACGAGCCGCCCCTCGGGGGTCGCACGAAAGTCCACAAAAAGGCCCCGGGCCGCTTCGCGGGGCGCCATCGCGCGACCCGGAGCGAAGCCGCCCGGGAGGTGCCTATAGGCCCTCCGCGGCGAGCCATGACGAGCTCGTCATGGCTTAGCCAATCGCCGCATCAAGCGCTTCGCCCGAGCCACTGCTTCTGCATCATTTGAATATGGTGCGTATAGGCTTCTCGGGATACGGGCTGAAGCCGATCAGGCCCGAGGTGAGCTTGGCATATGTGCCGTCGGCGACCATCTCGGCCACCGTCTTGTTGATGGCGGCAGCCAGGTTGACCTGGTCCTGCCTCAACACCAAGGCCGTCTGAGAACGGTTAAGGTAGCCGGGCACGAGCCGCAGCGGCTTGCCGGCGTTCTTGATGATAAAGGATGCGGTGAGCACCTCGGTGATCATGCTGTCAAGATTCCCGTTGATAACGTCGTGTAAAGAGTCGGTGTCGGACTTGTAGTACTTGAGCTCGCTGGGCTTGAGCGGCTTGGCGAGAGGGACCGAGGTCGAAGCGACCAGCACACCTATGTTGCGGCCCTCGACGTCCGCGAGCGTCTTGATGTCCGAATCCTTGTGGACGACGACGACGCCACCCCCCTCGATCCAGCCGTCGGTAAACATTACACGCTCCTGACGCTCCTTGGTTATGGCCATGGTGGAGCAGGCCATATCGTACTTACTGGCGAGGAGGCCGATGAGGACCGTCTCCCACTTGGTAAGCACGTACTCGAACTTGAGCCCCAGGCGTTTGGTCACCTCCGTCATGAGGCGTATCGTGAGGCCGTCCCGCTGCCCATCCTTGGTCTGAAAACTGTACGGCGGGTAGCCAACCTCCGTGGAGCACTTGAGGACGCCCGGCTGAAGCAGTTCGAGCTCCCCGGCCTTCGCCGGCCCGATCAGGCTCAAGGCGAGTGCGACGGCCGCAGCGGTGGCCGCGGTGCGAGATGTATACTTGCTAAGATTCATCCGTTGTTCCTCCTCGTTTTGTAAACGCCAAATCAAACGGCTACTCCAATTACGACGCCAGTTGCGCAGCACCTGCATCCTTAAAGTGCCGGGTGTAGAAGTCGATGGACCTGTCCAGGTCCTTGACCCGGATCTTGGTGTGCAACAGGTGAAAGTTCCCGCCGTCCGTCACCATGGCCGTTCTCCTCTCAATCGACGTCTTCCATATCCGACCATATATCCCGGGCTTCTGTCAACTGCTGATCTGAAAGCCAAAATAATCCGCGCATGCCTCGAAACCTCCATATGATGTTTCAAGGCATTGAATCCGCGTCATATTTTGTCTACATTACGGCTCTCCAAACGCGAGAAGGAGTGTAATGGCGATGATTGTTAGGACATTCGAGGAGCTTCAAGGGACGGAGCGGGCAGTGAAAGGCGAGGGTTTTGTATCCACCCGCTATCTGCTCAAAGATGACAAGATGGGATACACAGTTTCCGAGGGCCGGACGGAAGCGGGATTCGACATGGTGGCCGAATACAAGCACCACTTGGAATCTTGCTACATCATCGAAGGCAAGGGAACGCTTGAGAACCTGGAGACGGGAGAGGTCCATGACCTCGTTCCCGGCGTATTTTACGCTTCCGACAAGAAGGAGCGACACCGTTTCCATGTAGAGGAGGCGATGCGTCTCATCTGCGTATTCAACCCGGCCCTTGTTGGTTCTGAGCTTCACGATGAGCATGGCGCTTACGCTCCTGCTCCGGAGTCCGGCGGAAGCTAAACAGGTCTTTCCCGAAGCCCGCCCTTGATCAGACCGAGACTTGCAGAGTCAATTCTCGGTGGTTTCGGGCCCACGAGTTGACCGGGTTTATCCCGACTGAATGACCAGCAGGTCAAGCGCCGAGAGATCCGCCTTCATCTTCATTGTGGCTGAGCGCCACAAAACGCCGCGAGACGGGCGACTTGGACGTCCCGTCGCCAGGGGCTTTCGCCAGATTGCCCTCGGCCATCAGACCCGTCCCCTATGCTTGAGACTCGGTGCCAGCCAGTCCGACGCAATCCCCGATGGGTACATGCCGTGGGACGGGCCGCCAGCTCTTTCAGCTCGCGAATATAGGGTCTAGGGCATGCCTAATAATTGATGACAAATAACAATTGGACAAACTATACTTATTATTTCGTATCCTGAGGAGCCTGAGGTGAGTCGGACTCGATTTCCTTGGGCACGGAATTGGCGTAATTGAGGTGTCTAAGGACGACCGTAATTATGAATACGATTTTCATTCCCCATGAAGGAAACGGCTCCGAAGACGCGCCAACGGCGACACACCCCCACCAAGGGAGGAGAACATGGCTTCCAACTACGACGTCATTGTCGTCGGCGCTGGCATCACCGGGTCGAGCGTCGCCTACTGGCTGAAGAAGAAGGGGGTCGGTAGCGTCCTCCTGTTGGAGAAGGGGCCCGGCCCGGCCTGTTCCAACACGGGAAAAAGCGCCGCCGTCGTGCGCACCTTCTACAGCATCCCGCTGATGGCGCGCATCGCCAAGGCAGCGGTGGATCTGTTGGCCTCCCTGACCGACGAGTTGGGCCGCGACGGCGGCTTCCATCAGACCGGGTACACCCAGTTCATCCCCCCCGACTGGGCGGAGATGGCCGTCGAAAAGTCGGCGATGCACCGGTCCCTGGGCATCGAAATCCGCCTCTTCGATCCCCACGACTTCGCCCGCGACCATCCCTGGCTCAACCCCGAAGGGGTCGGCGTCGTCGTCTACGAGACCAACAGCGGTTATGCGGATCCGGTGCAGACCACCGAGGCCTTTGCCGACGCCTTCGTCGCCGCCGGCGGCGAGGCGCGCTTCCGGACACCGTGCCGGGGTCTGGTTCGCGAAGGCGACGGCATCACCGGCGTCCTCCTCGACGACGGTCCCGTCGGGGCCGGCGCGGTGATCAACGCCGCCGGCCCGTGGGCCAAATCCCTGGCCGAATTCGCCAACCTCGACATGCCCATGCGGGCGGTGCGCGAGCAGGACACCATCTGGGAGGTGCGACCCGGCCGCCCCCTGCCCACGACCCCGGTGTCCAACGCCGTCGACGCTGCCTACCTCAGGCCCATGGGCGGGACGCGGTGGCTGATGGGCCGCGGCTATCCCAAGCCCTACGTCGAGGTCGACCCCAACAACTACAAGCTCACCGTCGATAACGAGGACGCCATCGACATGTGCGACCGCATGGCGAGGCGAATCCCGCCGCTGCAGGGGGCCAAGCTCGTGGAGGGTTATGCCGCCCTCTACGACGTGACGCTGGACTGGATGCCCTTCGTCGGCCCGCGCTCGGGCGTCGCCGGTTATTACGACCTCGCGGGCGGCAGCGGCCACCTGTTCAAGACCGCGCCCATCATCGCCCGCGAGCTCGCCGACTGGATCGTCGACGGCGAGGTCCGGGACGACTTCCGTCAGTTTAGCCACGACCGCGTCGCCGCCGGCAACCTGTTCCAGCAGAGTTTCGGCGGCAACCGGGGGTGAAGGAGAGGCCATGACCACCCCGTGATACCAGTGTTTCGACAGCGACATGGTCCCCTTCGACGATGCCCGCCTGCCGTCGCAGGATGAATGACAGGGAGGACGCGTGGCCGTGAACCCACCCGCAACCGACAGGGCCGAGGGCAGGCGGTTCCGCGCCGGCGTCGACGTCGGCGGCACCTTCACCGACGTGGTGCTGGTCGAGGAAGCGACGGGCGAGATCCACGTCGCCAAGGTACCGACGGTACCCGCTGACCCTTCCCAAGGGTGCATGGACGGTATCGACAAGGCCCTCGGCGCCTTCGCCGTCGACCCGGCGGCGATCGTGTTCACCGTCCACGGCACCACCATCGCCACCAACACCATCATCGAGGGCAAGGGCGCCAAGGCCGCACTGGTGACCTCGGAGGGCTTCCGCGACGTCCTCGAGATCGCCTATCAGACCCGCCCCGCCATCTACGACATTTTCTACGACCGGCCCAAGCCCCTGATCCCCCGCTATCTGTGTCTGGGGGTGCCGGCGCGGATGGGACCCGAGGGAGAGGAGATCGTGCCCCTGGACGAGGAGGCCCTGCGCCGGAGGGCGCGGTTCTTCCGCGAACAGGGCGTCGAGGCCATCGCCGTCGCCTTTCTTCATTCCTATCTCAACCCCACCCACGAACGCCGGGCCGCCGCCGTCCTGGCCGAGGAATGCCCCGACATCCCGGTCGTCCTGTCCTCCGACGTCTGTCCGGAGTACCGCGAATACCCGCGCACCAGCACGACCGTCGTCAACACTGTCCTGGTGCCCCGGGTAGCCCCTTACGTGGAGCGGTTGGAGAACCGGCTCGATGAACGTGGCATCAAATCGGGCCTCCATTTAATGACCTCGTCGGGCGGCATCATGGCTGCCGCGACCACCAAGCACCAGCCCGTGCATCTGATCGAATCGGGCCCCGCCGGGGGGGTCATCGGCGCCGTCTTCGTGGCCCAGCTTTCGGGTTACGATAACCTTCTCGCCCTCGATATCGGGGGCACCACCGCCAAGGCGGCCGTCGTCAACCACGGCGAACCACAAATCGCCGACGAATTCGAAGTGGGTTCGTCGGCGGTGGCTACGGTGACGGGCGCGCGGGGCAAGGGATACCCGGTACGCACCCCGGTCATCAGCCTCGTGGAGGTGGGGGCCGGGGGCGGCAGCATCGCCAACGTCGATCCCGGCGGGGCGCTGACCGTCGGCCCCCAGAGCGCCGGCGCCGATCCCGGCCCCGCCTGCTACGCCAAGGGCGGCGCCGAACCAACCCTGACCGACGCCAACCTGGTGCTGGGCCGCATCAATCCCGACTTCTTTCTCGGCGGCGAGGAAAAACTGGATACCGGCCTCGCCGAACAGGCCATGCTGAGAAAGGTCGCCGATCCCATGCGCCTCGACACAATAGAGGCAGCGCGCTCGGTAATCGACATCGCCAACGCCAGAATGACCAGCGCCCTTTACTTCATCACCGTGCAGCAGGGCATCGATCCCCGCGACTACGTGCTGGTCCCCTCGGGCGGCGCCGGTCCCATGCAGGCCGTCGCCATCGCTCGCGCGCTCGGTGTCGGCACGGTCCTGGTGCCGCCGGCGCCAGGTGTCAATTCGGCCGTCGGGCTGTTGGCTACCGACCTCAAGCACGAGGTCGTGCGCACCTTCGTGACGCGGGCCGACGGAGCCGACCCGGCCCAACTCGAACGAGTCTTCGGCGAGATGGAGGCGCCGACCCGGGCGCTCTTGCGCGAGGAAGGCGTGCCCGACGACGGCGTCGAGGTGCGGCGCGAGATCGACATGTGCTATTTCGGCCAATCCTACCAATTGCGGGTTGCCATGACCATCGGCATCGACGAAGGAACCGCCGCGGCCATGAGCGCAGCCTTCCACAACCGTCACCAGGAGGTCTACGGTTTCTGCGACCGCGGCGGTTCGACCATGTTCGTAAACCTGCGCCTGACCGCCATCGGCAAGGTCGAGCGCCCGCGCCTGCGCGAGCTCCCGGAGGCTTCCGATTCTGCGGACCGCGCCCTGAAGGGACGGCGCAAGGTCTACTTTTCGGGCGCCGGAGGCATGCTCGATTGCGACCTCTACGACCGCGAGAGGCTGCTCTTCAGGGACCGCCTCGGGGGCCCGGCGATCATCGAGCAGATGGACACCACCACCGTCGTTCCGCCCGACGCCGCCGTCGCCGTCGATCGCTACGGTAATCTGGAGATAACGGTGGGGAGCGGGGAGACGTCATGACCCAAACGGATAGGACCACGGGCCAGGGGTTGCATCCGGACATGGAACCGGTGACCTTCGAGGTGATCCGCAACGCCTTCCTCAACGTTACCGAGGAAATGGCGCTGACCGTCCGGCGCGCCGCCTACTCGACCAACGTCAAGACCCGCGCCGATTTCAATTGCGTCATCTTCGACAACCGACTGCGCTGCGTCGCCCAGGCCTTCCCGACGACGACGCATCTGGTCTCGCTTGCCACCATCGTGCCGGTCTCGCTCCGCGAGTTCGGGCCCGACAGGCTGGAACAGGGGGACGCGATCATCGTCAACGACCCCCACCGCGGGGCCAGCCACCTCAACGATATATCGCTCATCTCACCGGTGTTCGCCGGTGGCCGGCGCATCGGCTTCGTCTCCAACATGGCCCACCACATCGACGTTGGCGGCTCCTCGCCGGCCAGCCTGGGCGTCAACAGGGAACTCTTCCAGGAGGGTCTGATCCTACCGCCGACGCGCATCGCCCACGGCGGCGTCATCGACGACAACATTCTCAACCTGATCCTCGCCAACATCCGGGCGCCGCGCGAGACCGCCGGCGACATCCGGGCCCAGATGGCGGCCAACGTCGTCGGCTGCCGGCGCCTCGGGGAGTTGGTCGAGCGGTACTCCGCGGAGACCCTGGAAGCCTTTTGCGACGAGCTGATCGCCTACACCGAGCGGTGGACGGATCGCGAGATCCGAAAACTGCCGGAGGGCGTTTACGAAGTCGAGGGCTTCCGTGACGACGACGGCTTTACCGACGAGCCCATCCGCTTCGCCCTCAAACTCGAGATCAGGGACGGGTACGTGACCCTCGACCCCAGCGGCTCCTCGCCCCAGCGCGCCTCGCCCATGAACTGCACCCGCGCCATGGCCACGGTCGCCCCCGCCTTCATCGTCAAATGCCTGGGGGACGACCGCCTGCCGGCGAACGACGGGTTCCTGCGACGTATCCGCACAGTTGGCCCCGACGGCCTGATCTGCACCGCGGTCAGGCCGGCGGCGGTGGTCGGGGCCTGGGAGACGGTCTTCCGCATGACCGAGCTGCTGTGGCTGGCCCTGCATCCGGCCATGCCCGACCGGGTGCCGGCGGCGGGCAAAGGCCTGATCGTCAACCTCGGCTTCGGCGGCCACAACCCGCGCATCGGCGAATACTTCTGCTACATGGAGACTATCGGCGGCGGCAACGGGGCGCGGCCGACCAAGGACGGACCCGAGGCCGTGCAGACCTCCATCCACAACACCGAGAACGCGCCCATCGAGGAGGTGGAACTCAACTATCCGATCCGCTTCAAGCGCTACGAACTGATTGCCGACAGTTGCGGCGCCGGCACCTTCCGAGGCGGCCTCGGCATCCGCCGCGATTTCGAATTCCCCTATGCCGACTGCACCTTCACGGTGCTCTCGGACGGCCGCAAGTTCGCGCCCTGGGGGTTGGCCGGCGGCCATTCAGCGAGACCGGCCCATTTCATCCTCGACCCCGAGGGCGAACACCGGGAATTGCCGTCCAAGACGACGGTGGAGGTTCCCAAGGGCGGCGGCGTCCGGGTGGAGACCCCGGGCGGCGGCGGTTTCGGCGACCCCCGCGGGCGCGACCGCGAGGCGGTGGCCCGCGACCTGCGCGACGGCAAGATCTCGGAGAAGGTGGCACGCGAGGTCTACGGTCTGTAACCGCGCCGCCGGCAAGGTGACGACAGCGCACCAATGCCGAGCGGCGCGGTCCCTTCCGCGTCATGACGGTGCCAAGCGATCGATCCGGCGAGCGGCCGAAATAGCGGCTGAACTTGGCCACCGCATGAAGGTAGGATCGCTGTGTGGCCGGCGACAGATTGCGCACCGTCATGTCTTCGATCATGCGGCGGCGCAACGGGCTCGGTTGTGGGCTCGTGTCGGTCATGGGATGGCCTCCTGATCAAGGGTTAAGAGCTTCGACACTCAAAACCCTTCCATCAGGGGGCCAAACCCGCCAGCCCCATCGTTCCATTCCCGCGTTAGCGGGTTCGTTCAATCCCCTTTGTGACGCTATAATTAAAATTGCTGCTGGGAAACGTCGATCCCGAGCTTGAGCAACTCGCCGTGGATCCGGGGCGCGCCCCAGAACGGGTTCTCCTGTCTCATTCGGCGGATGAGGCTGCGGATCTCGAGAGACACCGCCGGCCGCCCAGGTCCCCGGACCCTGAATTTCCATATCCAGTATTTTCGAAAACCTTTCCGGTGCCAGCGAACCATGGTTTCAGGCTTCATGATGGCCAGGGCATCCAGGCAGCCGGGTCACAGGCGATAGAGCCAAACCCAAAATACGTGGTAGAAGGATGTGAGCCGAAGCCGCCTGTTCTGCTGTCGCTGAAGGACGGTCAACTGGTGGCGCAGGGCGAGGATCTCGAGCTGGAGCTGGCCACGGGGCCTAAGCCAGGTTCGTACGATCACGGGCAGAAGTCGTAGGGCATCACGCATACCACGACCTTACCCCGGTTCCGCCAAACGCGAGGGGTCCTGCGGCGGATGGAATTTTCAGAAGGCACAGGATCCGCCTCAGAGGAGACCGACCAACTCGTCGAGGCCGATGCCGTGGAGGGTCTCCTCCGTCGGCTGTCCGCTCGTCCGGTCCCATCCGTGGAGGTCGTAGTAATCGTCCAGCAGGCGGTCCCAGTCGGCTCGGTCGATGCTCGGGCCTTGCGGCGAACCGCTCGCCGGCTCGGCCAGCATCCGATCCGGCGGATAGTCGTGGGCGCGGCCGAACCCGGCGTGGCGGACATTGAACATCTTCTGCAGTGTGTGCACTCTCTCGCCCATGGCCATGAGGTCGTCGGCCGTGAACGCGCGGCCAGTGGCCAGTGAATAGAGGATAGCGAAGTGATGCGGGCCGAGCGCGTGCGGCCCGTACCAATTGCTGGAAAAGAAGCAGCTGCCCAGGCATTCGAGGGCGGCGTGAAAACGCTGATAGTAGACGACCAACTTCGCCTTGCCCTCGTAAGTGTCGGGCGTGAACGCGGTCGGCACGCCGAACAGCTCCTCGCCGACGTCCTCGCCGACTGCCATCCTCTCGGTCAGCGGCGAGCCGGAGGTATGGGAACCACCTCGCTCGGCGACGACGACGCCCAGGCCCCAGGCCTTGAGGACCCGGAGCTCCTCGGCCAGGTCCTGGCCCTTGACGTGGATGGCGAAGGCTTCCGACCCCCTACCCAGCGAGCGTGCGGCCTCTCGGCTGCCCTTGGCGAGCAAGGCGCCGATGCCGTCGCAGCGGGCGATCTTCCCGAGCAGGTCGATGAGAACGCGGTGATCGCCCCACTCCAGCCTCATGCCGCCGGTGTCCTCGACGGTCAGGATGCCCCGCTGGAAGCATTCGAAGGCCCAGGCGATGGCGCCGGAGACGTTGGCGGTATCGAGGCCGAGCTGCTTGCAGATGTTGCTGGCCTTGATGATCGCGGCCAGGTTGTCGATGTCCAGCCTGGCGCCGAAGTCATGCAGGTTCTCGCCCTCGATCTTCTCACCGCCGGCGCCGGCGTAGGGGCCTTCGGTCACGTGCTGGAACTGGGTGCAGTGCAAAGGGCAGGCAAAGCAGCCGAAGCTCCGGGTGATGTGCTCCCGGAGCCGGTCGGGCGCCAGGTTGACGACCTTGTCCGCGTCCATCTGGGTCCGCTGGTAGTTGCGGTTGGGGACGGTCCCCAACTCGTTCCACCGGTGGAAGGACGCCGGCGTTCCTAAGGCGCGGAACGCCTTGGTCGTTTCGCCGCGCACGAGAATCTTCGTCATCTCGGCGCAGGCGTCCATGAACCCCTCGGGATCGGCGACCGCGATTTGGCCGGAGCCGCTGACGGCGATGGCCTTCAGGTTCTTCGCCCCCATGACGGCGCCGACGCCGCAGCGCGAGGCCGACCGCGCCCGGTTGACGATGATGTTGGCGGCCCGCACCAGGTTCTCACCCGCCGGCCCGATCGACAGGACCTCGAGAGTGTCGTTGGCCAGCGTGCGGCCCAGGTAGTCTTCGACCTCGCCGGTTGTCTTGCCCCAGATGGGCGCCGCGTCCTCGATGGTGACGGTGTCGTCGTCGATGGCGACATAGACCGGGTTCTTGGCGCGACCGGTGACGATGATCTGGTCGTAGCCGGCGTACTTGAGCTCGGGTGCGAAGTTGCCGCCGGCGTTGGCCGATCCGAAGCCGCCGGTCAGCACGTTGCCCGAGACCACGCCGATACGGCAGGCCGCCGGCGCCATGGTGCCGACCAGGACGCCGGCGTTGAAGGCCAGGATGGACTCGGGATCCAACGGCGAAACGCCAGCGCCGGTGTCGCGCAGCAGCTTCCAGGCGCTGATGCCCATGCCGCCCAGCCACTTCTCGCCGTAGGGCGCGGTGGGCTCGGTGGTGACGGCCCGGCGGGTGAGGTCGATGTGCAGGATCTTGCCGCCCAGGGAGAAGTCGGTGGTCATGGTCGGGTCCTCGTGGTGCCCACCGCGCCCACCGGGCACCACTTGACGCAAAGCGGCACCCGCTCGCCGGCGCACAAGTCGCAGGCCCGGCGCGGCCCCGCCTCGGTCTCGTGGATGGCGATGGTGACCTCGCCCGTGACGTGGTCCTTGTGCACGGCGATGCTGGAGGGCCGGCGGCCGAACGCCTTGGTGTGGTGGAAGGTGCAGGCCAGCTCGCAGATGGAGCAGGCGGCGCAACGCTCGGGGATCGGTCGCAGGCCCAGGACACCCATGCCAATACCTCCCGTCCGTTGCAGCGGTTTCCCCGGATGGCTCTTCTGCGGCCGACGGCGAACGGAAGCCCCCGTTTGCGGTGCCGGCGCCATCCTCAGCCGATCACACCTCCGCCGCCGCGGCGTATGTTCGGCAGTACGGAACAAGATTACGTTGTGACGAACGCTCAGAACCTTACCATGCTAGATTTGGGGGGTCAATCGACGGGTCCGGGGACCTGTTTCCATGTGCAGATAGTCATAATAGCCGGTCAGGTAATAGACGCTGTCATCGTCGGTAATGACCGCCGCATCGAAACTCTGCTCTTCAAGCCGATGGCGCAGATCATTGATGCGGTCGGGACGCCTCAAACGGCCTTTGCTGCCAGTTGCTGCTCCACCAACGTCACCCAGTAGCGGCAACCTGTAACTAGAATGTCATCATTCAGGTCGTAGTTCGGATTGTGCAACGAGGAACCGTAGTGCCCATCGTGTCCATTACCGATCAAAATGTAGCATCCGGGTTTTCGCGCAAGCAAGCGAGCAAAGTCCTCGGAGGCGCCGCAGGTCGGACAATCCAGATCGACGGCCACCTCGCCTGCCACCTGCTGCGCGGCGAGAATGGCGGCCTCTGTCTCCGCCGGTGCGTTGACGGTTGGAATGAAGTCCTCCCGGTACTCGATATGGCCCTCAGCACCATAGGCGGCACAGATTCCATCGACGATCTCGCGCATACGGGTCTCGATCATCCGCTGCGTGTCGACCGAGAGGGCGCGGCAATCGCCCTTGATGATGATCTCCGACGGGATAACATTACGGGCGCCGTCCGTCAGGAATTCCGTGACGGAAACTACGCTCCAGTCGCGTGGACTGACGGAACGCGACACAATGGTTTGAAGTGCGAGAACGATCTCGGCTCCAATGACGACCGGATCAACCGTACGCTCAGGCGTCGATGCATGGCCGCCACGCCCCTGGACCGTAATCACGAAGATATCCTCAGACGTCATGATGGGGCCCTTGCGCACGGCGAAGTGCCCGGCTTGTATGCCGGGCATATTGTGCATGCCGTAAACCGACTCCATGGGGAAGCGCTCGAAGAGTCCATCATCGATCATCGATAATGCGCCCTGGCCGTCTTCTTCACTAGGTTGGAAGATGAAATAGACCGTTCCGTCGAATTGGCCTATTTCCGCAAGACATTTGGCACCGCCCAGAAGCATTGTCGTGTGACCATCATGGCCGCAGCCGTGAAAGACGCCGTCATTGACGGAACGATGCGTAAAGTCGTTGGCTTCCTGGATCGGCAGGGCATCCATATCCGCCCGCAGGCCAATGGCCCGATTGCCTTGACCTCGCCGAAGAACACCGACGACCCCTGTCCTGCCCACCCCTGGGTGCACCTCCAGCCCAAATTCCTCAAGGAGAGCCGCAACCTTCTCAGCGGTCCGCACTTCCCGGAAGCCTAGCTCCGGGTGTTTATGGATGTCGCGCCGCCAGGTGGCCATATTGTCGCGGAGTTGCTCGCATTTCAAATGGGTCGTAGACAAATTTATCCCCCGATACGAGACGCGGAGTCGGCACATTAGGCTCCGCGTACATCTGCGGTCCATTAGGGATTCCCGATATGGCTCCCGAACTGGGCTTATTATTGGCGCTTTTCCGGCCTTCTCGCAAGACAGACGCGAGGTGTGAACAGCTACGAGCACCTCAGGCAGCCCGAATGGTAGTCGAAGGGGCTGATCTGGCCGTTTTCCCTAGCATTTGGACGCATTCCTCTCGTCGGTTGCACTTGAACGGATGACCATTGGTCGTCCGCCATGGCCGGTACGTCATGTTCCAATTGGCCGAAGCTGCCGTGCCGAGAAGCTTGTTCCAGAAAATCCTGAGCCTGATTGATGATCTACGACGAAGACCCGTTCCTATGTAGGCCGAGGAAATCCACGGCCAGGAGAAAGCGACAGGAGCAAGCGTGTCTGGATGGTGAGAGAAATGACCGAATGACCTTCTAAGCGTGGGCCGAATATCAAAATCATGCCATCGGATGGCTGCAAAGGGAATACAGTCCCTTTGCGCTGGGTTTGTTGCATAATTTCCACGAATTTGGATGGCATATGGGAAATGTCGACTAGGATGGGAGGGCGGCCGGGACCCACGGGGAGGCACATCCATGCAGGACACCTAAGATGCCATCGTCATCGGCGCCGCCGTGATCGGCGCCGCCATCGGCCTCGGGCGGGCGCATCCGTGGCCCGTGCCGGGAGGCGTTCGAGTATAGTCCACCGTAAACCGGCAATAGGGCCGGGCCACGGACCGAGGCGACGAGGAGCACCGATCCATGTCCACGCAGACTCTTTCCCTGGAGGACGCCAGGATCCTCGCCACAGACTGCCTGGCGGCCAACGGCTGCAACGACGAGAACGCCCAGGCGGTTGCCGACACCGTCATTGCCGCCGAGCGGGACGGCTGCCCGTCCCACGGCCTGTTCCGCCTGCCGGGATACGTGGCGGCGCTCCGAAGCGGCAAGGTGAACGGCGCCGCCCGGCCCACCGTCGAGAGGCCGGCAACGGGCATGGTCCGGGTGGACGGCGACGGCGGCTTCGCGCCACTGGCTCTGGCGCGCGGCCGCCAGACCCTCATCGATGCCGCCCGGGAGCAGGGGGTAGCCGCCATGGGACTGGTCCGCATCCACCATTTCGCGGCCCTCTGGGTCGAGGTCGAGCCCCTGGCCGAGGCCGGGCTCTGCGCCCTCGCCTGCACGGCCTATCTGCCCGTCATGCCGCCGGCCGGCGCACGCGAGCCCCTGTTCGGCACCAACCCCATGGCCTTCGGCTGGCCGCGCCGAGACGGCCCGCCCATGGTGTTCGATCAGTCCTCGGCCGCCATGGCCACGGGCGAGGTGATGATCGCCGCCCGCGACGGCCACGATGTGCCGCCGGGGGTGGGCCTTAATAAGGACGGCAACCCGACCACCGACCCCAATCGGATCCTCGAAGGGGTCCTGCTGCCTTTCGGCGGCTACAAGGGCTCGGCCATCGCCATGATGGTCGAACTGCTGGCCGCCGGCCTGATCGGCGAACGCTTCAGCTTCGAGGCGGCGGAGCACGACAACAAGGACGGCGGGCCGCCCCGGGGCGGCGAGTTCATTCTCGCCATGGACCCGGCCCGTTTCGGCGGCGAGGCGTGGCTCGACCACACCGAGGCCTTCTTCGAGAGGATGCTGAGCCTGGATGGCGTCCGGCTGCCTGGCGGGCGCCGCCATGCCAATCGCTTGCGCACCCCCGCCGACGGCGTCCCGATACCCGACGCACTACGCGCGAAGATCCTCGAACTTACGGCTGGCGTCGCCTGACCGGGAAACGCCTGGATTGATTGCTGTGACGCCAGCACCGGCACCAGGCAGGTATCGACGAGGGACTGGCCGCCGCTAGAGGAGGAGATATCGTTTAAGCTCACGCGTTGCCCGGATGTCGGTTGATGAGGGTTGTTGTTATCGGATTTCCTTTTCGTCGGCCAAACGAATCGGAAATCGTCGGCCAAACGAATCGGAAATCTTACAATCCCTCCAATGCGTTACTCAATTCCGTCATGTACTATGCGTAGCGCGTGGCGATTCACCGAAACTCTTTGATTTTCTGGAAGAAATCCTCGACGAGGTGGCGCCATTTGTACATTTCCTCGTCATAGGGAATGTTATTGACGCGGCTGGCATTGGGCGGGATGACTGCCAGAGCGCCGCGCTCGTTCAGCGCGACACGCAATCAGTCGCTGTCGAAAGCCTTGTCGGCGATGAGCGCGCCAAGCGTGACGCCACACAGCAGCGACTCCGCACCGACGCTGTCGTGGCGCTGACCTGGCAGGAGAGTGAAGCGTGCGAGATTGCCGAGTGCGTGGACGAGCACCACGATCTTGATGGTCAGGCCGCCGCGCACCCTCATCTGCG
>MPMF02096657.1_pt1 | contig 16426 bp, 14 predicted proteins | sample 1617271 | NCBI WGS metagenome assembly MPMF02 (sample SAMN05944812, study PRJNA350692) | marine metagenome | biome: marine; feature: ODZ; material: water; isolation source: 120 m water sample prefiltered with 30 um filter, filtered on to 0.2 um... | place: Pacific Ocean | collected 2012-04-09... | reverse complement strand
CGCGTTCTATAGCTCTCAATATCGCCCAAAGCGTCGGCCAAATAAACCCCACGGGCGATGGCCCGGGCGACGCAGTCGGCGGCCAGGCCGCCGATCCGCGCCAGGCCCAGCGCCGCCGGCTGGGGCAGATCGATGCTGCCGGTGGCCAAGACGAATATGCTGTCGCCATCGAAAGGCGTGTGAACCGGCCGGATGGCGCGGGCCAGGCCGTCCTGGGCCATGATGGCCAGGCGCCCGGCCTGGGCCTTGTCGAGGCGCGCATTGGTGGCCACCACGCCGATGGTGGTGTTGGCGCCCAAGGCGCTGACGAAATCGTGTTCGGCGCTAAGCTCGGCCGCGGCCGGGGGCTGCTGGCCGCCAAGCTCGCCGTCGCGCTCGAAGGGCCAGGCCCAGAAGCTCGATGAACCCGGGATGACCGCCGAGCCGGCCGGGTTGGCGGCCACGATGGCGCCCACCTGCAGGCCGTCCTCGGTGACGGCCGAGACCGAGCCCAGGCCACCCTTCAGGTCCGCCGCCGTGGCGCCCAGGCCGGCCCCGGCGTTGCCCAGCGCGAAATCGACCCCGGCCGCTTCGCAGGCGGCGCGCCCGAGCTCGCGGTAGGGCGGGGTCTGCCAGCCGATGTCGCCGCCGTTGAGCAAATCGAAGAGGATCGCCGCCGGCACGATGGGCACCCGTACCGGCCCGACAGGAAATCCGCGGCCCTGGGCGCGCAGCCAGTCGCTGGCCCCCGAGGCGGCATCGAGGCCGAAGGCCGAGCCGCCCGACAGCACCACGGCATCGACCACGTCGACGCTGCAGCTCGGGTCCATCAGGTTGGTCTCGCGCGTACCCGGCCCACCGCCGCGCACGTCGACACCCGCCACCGCCGGTTCGTTGGGCAGCACAACCGTGGTGCCGGAACGCGCGCCCACGTCCTCGGCGTTGCCCACGGCGATGCCGTCGACGTCGGTGATCAGGTTGCGCGGGCCGGGCTGGATCATGGCGGGACGGAGATCACGGTAGTCCCCGGCAGCCGGTCGGTCAACGCGACAGCGGTTGGTGGACCGGACGCCATGGATTGGCATTGGCGCGGGTTCCGGCACCTGAGGCCCGATGGTATGCCTTGCCCTCGTACCCTGCCGCTGCTTCCGGCTCCGGGCACGGCTGCCTGGCCGACTGCCGCCGCCGATCCCCGAGGCAGGATTTCAGACCGCCGCCTTTGTTGCCGGTCGGAAATCGAGTTCAGCGCTCACTGCTGTCCAAAACGTTTTGCGCTGATCGCCTTTTCCCAGGGATTACGCGCCGGCCGTGCCCGGAACGGCGGGATTTTGAGTTGAGGCCCCCTGTGCGCTGGCGACGGGCGGCTGTCCAAGTCCAGGCAGCGCGAGCGTCAACTGCTGCGCTATCGGGATTGCGGGTGGAGTTTCGAAGGGTCGGTCGATCCAGGCCTTGAGATCGCGGTAGGTGAACAGATTCATGCGCAGCATGGCAGCCAGATTGGAGAGCGACCATCCCGCCTTGGACAGGTGGTGCAGCCATTTGAGCAACAGCATGGCGATGAGGGCTGTCCAAATCTGGATGCGAAGGGCGTTCTCGGTGGTGCCGATGAAGGTCTTGACCTTGAGGTTCTGCTTGAGCGCCTTGAAGAAGAGCTCGATCTGCCAGCGCTCTTTGTAGATGGCGGCGATGGTGGTGGCGCCGAAGTCGAGATGGTTGGTGAGCAACACGATCTGGCGCCCCTTCTCGGCGTCCCAGAGCACCACGCGGCGCAGCAGATGTGGGCATTTGGTGGCCGCCATGACGCCGGTGAGGCGGATAATCCGATCGCTGAGGATGTTGCGGTTCTTTGGCGGGTTGCATTCTTCGACCACCTCGCAGACGGTTTTCTCCTTCATGCGGGTGACGAAGAAGACGCCGTCCTCGGTCCACCGAGCGAACAGGCCATAATCGTTGTAGGCCTTGTCCATGGCGACGATGGAGCCCGCTACGAGGCGGATTTCCCTGGCCGCCGTTACGTCGTGGCGTCGGGCCTCTGTGATCAGTACGAAGGACGGCATGTAATCGGCATGATCGAGCATGACATGGACCTTGACGCCGCCCTTGGCACGGCGGAACTTGGCCCAGGGAAAGAGGTTCAGGCACAAGGACACCGTCGTCGAGTCCAGCGACAAAAGCTTGTTCCTAAAACGGAACCCGGTCTTGCCGCCGCCGAGCCGCCCTTGGCCCCGGAACCGCTCCAGGGCTGTCCAGAACAAATCCTCGTAAAGCCTGGCGGGGCGGTGCCCGTTGGCATAGGACAGCGTCGAGCGCTTCGGAGCCCGTCCCACGCCGAGATGCGCCAGCTTGCCCAGGCAACACGAAAGGCCGCCGCAAATCTCGCGCAGACTATCCGCCCGCGCCAGATGGCAGAACAGCATCGCGACGAACTGGTCCCAGCAGGTGAAGCCTTTGGCGTGTCGTTCCGCGCCATTCTTCTTGACCATGACCGCGAACTCCGCACGCGGGAAATGGCCAAGCAGTTGACTGAATAGACTGGCGGCGTTAGCCATGACGTAGCCCTCCTGATGATTGTGGCAAACACGGTTTTGGCACCATGCTTTTGCCACGACCTGACGGAGGGCGTCCTCAGGAAAAAGCTATCTTGGACAAGAGTGTTCAGCGCTGAACTCGATTTGAAACTCGAATTGAATCAAAGCCTTGGCTTTTTTCTTGTCGACCGATTGCCGTGCCGCGGCGCGGCGGCGCTGGCGGCGGCGGGCCGGCCGCCCTATTCTGCCCGGTGAAACATAATCGGGAGCAGCTATATGGATCTCGGATTGCAGGGCAAGAAGGCCCTGGTCACCGGCGCAAGCCGGGGCATCGGGCGGGCCATCGCCGAGGGGCTGGCCGGCGAAGGCGCCGACATCGCCATCTGCGCCCGCAACGATGGGCCGCTGCAGGAAGTCGTGGCCGAGCTCGCCGGCCAAGGCGTCACGGCCATCGGCAGCGCCGTCGACGTGGCCGACGGGCCGGCCCTGAAAGCCTGGATCGAAAGTGCCGCGGGCGAGCTGGGCGGCCTCGACGTGGTGGTGGCCAACGTCAGCGCGATGGGCGCGGCAGCCGGCGAGGAAGCCTGGCGCGCGAACTTCGAGATCGACCTTTTGGGCACGGTGCGCACCGTCGAGGCGGCGCTGCCATTTTTGGAGGAATCCGAAAGCGCCGCCATCGTTGCCATCTCGAGCATCGCCGGCATCGAGTACTTCGGCGGCGTGCGGGCCTACAACGCCCTCAAGGCCGGCCTCATCAACTATGCCGCCAGCCAGGCATCGGCCCTGGCCGAGAGCGGCATCCGCGTCAACACGGTGTCGCCGGGCACCATCTACTTCGAGGGCGGGGTGTGGCACCAGCGCGAGCTCAACGAACCGGATATCCACGCCGCGGCACTGGCCATGAACCCCATGGGCCGCATGGGCAGCCCCCAGGAAGTGGCCGCCGCCGCCGTCTTCCTGGCCAGCCCGGCCGCCAGTTACATCTCCGGCACCAACCTCAAGGTCGACGGCGCCCTGACCCGGGGCGTGCAGTTCTAGGATTGGCCGGCGAAATCCGCAAATTTGCGGTCTTCAACGAGAATGTGCTTGGTCAGCCAGCTTTGCAGAAAGCTCAGGAAGCTCGTGAAGTCGAAAATCCGCGCCGCCACCTGGTAGCTCATCTCGGTCGCCGCGACAGCGCGGCGCAGGCGCGCGTGCATTTCCCTGTGGCGGGCGAGATCGGGATAGCGGGCCAGCGCCATGATCTTTTCCTCGCGATCGAAGTGCTGGCGGACGTAATCCAACAACTCTTCCAGCGTGCCCTTGACGACGCGCGGCGCCTGGCCGCCATGGACGGCGGCATGGAATTGATTGATCAGCTCGAACAGCCGGTGGTGGTCGTTATCGATGGCTTCGTTGCCGACACGGTACTTCTCGGACCAGGGCAGGAACGGCGCCACCGCGTCCCGCGCAGCGCCCGCGACCGGTTTCCTTTTCGAAAGCCCGAGCATGCCCGCCTTGTCCCCCGTGAGGCGCGATCTCTTGACCGGACCGCCACCACCGCCAGCTTAGCCGGCCCCGAGGCAACAGGCAAATCGTCGCTGCCAAAGGGGCTAATCCTCGGCCGCCGATGGGGTTATTTTTTTCCGAATAGCATGCCCAACAGCGAAGTCGGCTGGGTCACACCGGTCTCCGGGGCGTCTTCCAGCTCGAGGATCTCGTCGGCCTTGGTGCCGGCGGCCGCGGTGACCAGTTTCTGCCATTTGCTGGCGCCGAATTTGGGCGCCTCGCCGCGCCGGATCTGGGCGCGAAACTCGTCGAGCTCCTGGCGCTGGGTGTAGCGCTCGCTGAGGCCCAGCGCGTAGGCCACCTCGTGCATGTTCTTGAGGCTGTGCTCGCAACGTCCGCAGGGCGCGAAAACATTGTCCTTCTCGTCACCGCAGCTCATGCAAATACAGTAGGGCATGGTAATTCCGGGAACCAAGTCTAAGCTGCGCCGAGGCCGCCGCCGGCCCTGGCAAAAAGTCGCAAATTACCTGCCGCCGGTCAACCGCCGGCGATCTGCGGCAAAATGTGGACCTCGCTGTCCGGCGCCAGGGGTTGGAACCAGTCGTCCTGATAGATCTGGCCGTCCACCGCCACCGCCAGACCCTGCTCCAGGTGCGGCGCCAGGTCGGGAAAGCGCCGGCCCAGACGGCGCAAGAGCTGGCGGATGCTCTCGGCCTCCAACTCCAGCTCGCTTTCGCCCCCGGTGTAGAGGGCGAAGTTGGCCGTCAGCACCACCCGGGCCATGGCATTCCCCGCGCCCCCCGCCCGGCGCCCTCAGCCCGCCTCCTCGATGGCCTTCAGCACCCGCGGCGGCGACATCGGGATCTGGCTGAGCCGGATGCCCAAGGCGCCCGACACCGCATTGGCCACGGCGGCGATGCCGGGAATGATCGGCGTTTCGCCGACCCCGCGCACGCCGTAGGGATGGCTCGGGTTGGGCACCTCGATGATGACGGTGTCGATCATCGGCAGGTCCGAGGCCACCGGGATGCGGTAATCGAGAAAGCCCGGGTTCTGCAGCCGGCCGTCCTCGCCGTAGACGTATTCCTCATTCAGCGCCCAGCCGATGCACTGGGCCGCACCGCCCTGGTACTGGCCCTCGACGTAGGCCGGGTGAATGGCCTTGCCGGCGTCTTGAATCACGGTATGGCGCAGCACCGTGATGCCGCCGGTTTCCGGATCCACCTCGACGTCGACGATCTGGGTGCCCAGGCTGGGCCCCGCGCCCTGGGCGTTGATCTCGGCGTGGCCGGCGATGGGACCGCCGGTGGCGCCGGCCTGCTTGGCCAGCTCGGCGATGCTCAGCGGCTCGAACTCGCCGGCGTTGCTGCCGGCCGGTTTGGCCGAGCCCTGCTCCCAGACCACGGCGTCTACGTCGATCTCCCAGATCTTGGCGGCCCGGCGGCGCAGCTCCTCGATTACCGTGCGGGCCGCCTCGACGGTAGCCATGCCGGTGGAGAAGGTGGTGCGGCTGCCGGCCGAGAGGAAGTTGAAACCGAGCGAGCCGGTGTCGCCGATCATGGTCTGGATGTCAGCCATATCGACGCCCAGCTCCTCGGCCGCCATCATGGCCATGGAGGCCCGCGAGCCGCCGATGTCGGGAGTGCCGACCAGCAAATTCAGCGTGCCGTCCTCGTTCAGGTTGAGCGAGACGCAGGTCTCGCCGCCGATGTTGAACCAAAAGCCCGAGGCCACGCCGCGGCCCTGGTTGGGCCCCAAGGGCGCCTGGTAATGGGCGTGGGCCTTGGCCGCCTCCAGTGATTCGATCATGCCGATGGGCCCGAACTTGGGGCCGTAGGCCGCCTTTGTGCCTTCCTTGGCGGCGTTCTTGAGCCGGAAATCAACGGGATCGAGGCCCAGCCTGGCGGCCATCTCGTCGAGTACGCACTCCACGGCATAGACCGAAATCGGCGCCCCCGGGGCCCGGTAGGCGGAGATCTTGGGCCGGTTCGAGACCACGTCCCAGCCCACCACGTTGACCGCCTCGAGGGCGTAGGGCGCGAAGGCACACATGGCGGCGGGCTGCACCGAGGAGCCCGGGAAAGCGCCGGCCTGGTAGAAAAGCTCGGCCTCGGCGGCCGTGATGGTGCCGTCCTTGGCGGCCCCCAGCTTGATCCGCACGTGGGCCCCCGAGGTCGGGCCGCTGGCCCGGAACACCTCGTCGCGGCTCATCACCAGCTTGACCGGCCGGCAGGCCTTGCGCGAGAGCGCCAGCGCCACGGGCTCGATGTAGACCACGGTCTTGCCGCCGAAGCCGCCGCCGATCTCCGACGCCGTGACGCGGAGCCGCGAGACATCCATGCCCAAGAGCCGGGCACAGTGCGCCCGCACCAGGTATTGGCCCTGGGTGGAGCAGAAGAGCTCGGCCTGGCCGTCCTCGCTGACGTCGGCCAGGCAGGCGTGGGGCTCGATGTAGCCCTGGTGCACGGGCTGGGTGTCGAACTCGCGCTCGATAACCTCGGCGGCGGCTTCGAAGCCGGCTGCCATATCGCCAAAGCCGATCTCGATGCGCTTGGCCACGTTGGAAGCCTTGTCGGGCACCGGCTCGACGCCTTCGGTGAAGATGTCGTCATGCAGCAGCGGCGCGTCGGGCTTCATGGCCGCCATGACGTCGATGACGTGGGGCAGCACCTCGTAATCGACCTCGATCAGCTTCAGCGCCCGCCTGGCGACCGAGGCGCTGGTGGCGGCCACGGCGGCCACGGCATGGCCGTCGTAGAGCACCTTTTCGCGGGCCATGACGTTGCGCACCATGTCGCGGTAATTGACCATCATCTCGCCCGCCGGCACCATCTCGGAAGGCATGTCCTGGAAGTCGTCGCGGCTCACCACGGCCTTGACGCCGGGCAGCGCCTCGGCCTTCGAGATGTCGATCGACTTGATCTTGGCGTGGGCATGGGGGCTGCGCAACACAGCGCCCACCAACATGTTGGGCAGCGCCGTGTCGGCGCCGAATTTGGCCCGTCCCGTGACCTTGTCGACGCCGTCGGGCCGGGGCGGCCGCGTGCCGATCCATTTGTACTCGCCGTGGGCTGCTTCGTTCATGGCTAGGCCCCCCGCATTTCGGCGGCCGCGTCGAGCACGGCGCGAATGATCTTGTCGTAGCCGGTGCAACGGCAGAGGTTGCCGGCCAGCCAGTAGCGCACCTCGGTCTCGCTGGGATCGGGATTCTTCTCCAACAGCGACTTGGCCGCCACCAGCACGCCTGGCGTACAAACGCCGCACTGCAGCGCCGCATGGTCGAGGAACTTCTGTTGCAAGGGATGCAGCTGGTCACCGTCGGCCATGCCCTCGATGGTCTCGACGCTGCGGCCCTCGGCCTCGACGCCCAGCACCAGGCAGGAACAGACCAGGCGGCCGTCGAGCGTGATCGAGCAGGCACCGCAGTCGCCGGTGGCGCAGCCTTCCTTGCTGCCAGTGAGATAGAGCTCGTCCCTGAGCACGTCCAGCAGCGTCTGCTCGGGCTCGCAGAGAAACTCGACGGCGTCGCCGTTGATGGTGGTGGTAACGTGATATTTGGCCATTCTGTTGTGCTCCCGACTCGCCTACTGCTGAGCCCGCTGACGGGCCGTCCGGGCCGCCCGGCAGGCCATAACCCCGGCCACCTTGATGCGGTATTCCTTGCTGCCACGCTTGTCGTCGATGGGCCGGCAGGCGGCGCTGGCGGCCGCCGCCAGGGCCGCCATGGCGGCCTCGTCGAGGTTTGATCCGACCAGCGCTTCGGCCGCCGCGGGCACCAGCAAGGCGGTTTCGGCCACCGCCCCCAGCGCCACCCGGGCGGCGGCGCAGCTGTCGCTGTCCATGGTCAGGCAGACGCCGGCACCGACGATGGCGATATCCATCTCGGTGCGCGGGATCATGCGCAAGTAGGCGTCGCCCGTGCCTGCCGGCGCCTTGGGCAGCAGCAGCGAGACCACAATCTCGCCCTGCTCGAGGGCCGTCTGGCCGGGGCCGGTGGCCAGCTCCTCGACCGCCAGCTCGCGCCGGCCCTTGGGTCCGGCGATGCTGGCGCGGGCGCCGGCGGCGATCATCGCCGGCACACTGTCGGCAGCCGGTGAGGCGTTGCAAAGGTTGCCGCCGACGGTGGCCCGGCCCTGGACCTGGGTCGAGCCGATCAGCTCGATGGCCTCAGAGACGCCGGGCCAAGCGCTTTTCAGGGCGGCGTGCTCGCCGACCTCGGCGCCCGTGACGGCGGCGCCCAGGCGCCAGCCCTCGGCTTCCTCATTGATGCCGCGCATTTCGTCGATTTTCTTGATGTCGACCACCAGGCCGGGCTCTATCAGGCCGGAACGCAGCTGCACCAAAAGGTCGGTGCCGCCGGCCAACACCCGGGCCTGGCCGTCGGCGGCGGCCAACAAGGCCACTGCCTGATCCAGCGAGTCCGGAGCTTCGTAACGCATATCGCCCATGATTTTCCCTACTTCTTCTTGCTGTCTATGGCCGCTTGGCCCCACTGGGGCCGACTTTGTATTGCTCGTCTGCCGGGCCGCCCAGGACCATGGTGCAGACGGCGCCGGGAATCAAGCCATGCCCTGTTCCCGATCGCCGCCCAGGTGCCGTTATTTGGAGCGGTAAGTCGCGACGGCCAGCAAAATCTCACCGATCTCTTCGCGATCACCCTTGAACTGCAGGCCGTGGAACTTGGCCTGGCGCCAAACCACCCGGCCGTCAATGCCGCCGAAACCGGCTAAGGTGAGCTTGATCTCGGCTTGCTTGTCGAGTTCCTCCTGGGCCTCGATCTTGGCCCCACCCAGCGAGATGTTGAGCACCTGGCACGAAACCTCGCCCCCGGCCCAGGTAATCTTGGCCGGGAGCGATACCTCCTGGCGCTCATCCTTGCGCTTTTCCCTGCCCTTGGACATGGCTGGTTCCCTGTTGCCGCCCCGGTTGCGAGATTTGCCCAACCCCCGAGCCCTGCCAAACCCGGCGAAAAAAGCGCCCCGCTCCAAGGCGGGGCAAGTCATGTCGATGAACACCAATGCGGTGTCATGCGCCTTGACGGCGCCAAGCCAACCTACACCCGATGGCGCTGCCAAGGGAAGCGCTTCAGGATGCCGTCTTGCGGCCCGGCTGCCAGCCCGGTGGGGCCATTTCGAAGGCGGCGAATTCGAAAGCCGGCGCCACGGTGCAGCCCACCAGCGTCCAGGCTCCCAGGCTTCGGGCCGCCTGCCAACAACCCAACGGCACCAGGATCTGGGGTCGCTGGCCGGCCGCCACCTCGGATCCCAGCAAGTGCTCGTCGACGCTACCGCCGTCGGCACTGAGGCGAAGCTCGAGGACGGCACCGGCGTAGTAATGCCAGATCTCGTCGGCATCGTTAACCCGCATTTCTCACCGGGTCACGGCCTGCGTCGCCCCCAGGTGATGCGATCCGGAAGGAAAAGACCGAAGAGCGTAGTGGTACTACGCGCTTCGGTCTTTTCCGTAGCGGGCGCGCAGCTGGGGGCGACCCTTCGGGCGTCGCTGTGGCGCCGACAGGATGCGTCGAGCTGCTTGCCCGATGTCCCACATCGCGCGGCGCAGCTCTCCTACCCTGTCGACGCCACAGCGACGCGCAGGCCATGACCCGGTGAGAAATGCGGGTTAAGCCGGTGCCAGGCCGAAGTTTCGCCGGCGCGCAAAAGATAATAGATCGCCGTCATGGCAGCGCGCCCGGCGGCCGGGCGCTGGCGGTAGGTTTCGACGAAATGGCCACCCTCGGGATGAGGCTCGAGCGCGAGCCGGGCGATGAGATCTTCAGCCGTCATGGTCGCCACCGTCGCTGCCAGGGGAAAGGACAGAATGTTACCGCTGGCGGCGCTGCCGGGCTACCTGGCCTGCTCGAAGGCATCAAACGAATGGCGTCCTGCTTCCGCGACGACGACTTGATCCCGCGCTCCAGCTTGGCGGCGACAGCCGCCGAAATCCTTGCAATTCTCCCTCCTTCGGCCCATATAATCGCCAGCAAACGCGCAACCTTGCAAAGGATCCCGTGATGGCCGAGGAAATCAGAACCCGCGTCAGCCTAGCCGGCTCAAGCCCCATCGACGGCACCGTCGATGCCGGTCTCAGGGCCTACATGCTGCGGGTCTACAACTACATGGCCTCGGCGCTGGCGCTGAGCGGCATCGTCGCCCTGGCGGTGTCGTCGAGCGAAACCCTGGTCAATTTGATCTGGGGCTCGCCGCTGCAATGGGTGGTGCTGCTGGCACCCCTGGGTCTGGTTTTCTTCATCAGTGCCCGGGTCAACAAGATGAGCGCGGCGGCGGTGCAGACCACGTTCTGGATCTATGCCGCCCTGATGGGCGTGTTTCTCTCCTACATCTTCCTGGTTTACACGCCAGTCTCCATCGTCCGGGTCTTCTTCATCACGGCCGCCACCTTCGGCGCCATGAGCCTCTACGGCTACACCACCAAGAAGGACCTGACGGGCTGGGGCTCGTTCCTCTTCATGGGCCTGATCGGCATCATCATCGCCAGCGTGGTCAACATCTTCCTGGCCTCGCCGGCACTCTACTTCGCCGTCTCGGTGATCGGCGTCTTGATCTTCGTCGGCCTGACCGCCTACGACACCCAGAAGATCCGCAACATGTACCTGGCCGCCGACGGCCACGAGGTGGCCACCAAAAAGGCGGTGATGGGGGCGCTGACGCTCTATCTCGACTTCATCAATCTGCTGCTGATGATGCTCAGGCTGTTCGGCGAACGCCGATAAAAAGTTCTATTTTGCTTCGCTAACGCCCGGCCCCACGGCCGGGCGTTTTCATTTTCGGCCATGGTATGCTGGCGGAGCCCGAGAAGTAGCCAATGAGGGGGAATCATTCATGCGCGCCGTCATCGCCATGATGAAGCACGAAACCAACACCTTTTCACCGGTTCCGACGCCTTGGCGGCGCTTTCTCGATTGGAGCGCCCATCTCGGCCCGGCGGCCCGCCAAGCTTACGAAGCGACGGCCATGCCCATGGGCGCCTACATCAAGCTGGCGCGCGAGTTGGGGGCCGAGATCGTCACCCCGGTGGCAGCCGAGGCCATGCCCTCGGGCCCGGTCACGGCCGAGGCTTATGACTTGATGTCGGAGGCCATCTGCGAAGCCGTCGACAAGGGCTGCGACGTGGCGCTTTTGGATCTCCACGGCGCCATGGTGGCGGAGAATACGGCCGACGGCGAGGGCACGCTGCTGGCGCGCTTGCGCGCCATCGCGCCCGAGTTGCCGATCGCCGTCACTTGCGATCTCCATTGCAACCTGACGCCGGCCATGATCGAGAACTGCACGGCGCTGATCGGCTACAAGACCTATCCCCACGTCGACATGTACGAGGTGGCGGAGCAGATCGGCCGGGTCGTGCTGGCCAGCCTGGATGGCGCCGTGGCGCCCGTCATGGCCTGGGGCAACCGGCCGCTGTTGGCCCAGACGCTGCGCATGGGTACCGACGACGAGCCCATGGCCAGCCTGATCGCCGAGGCCCGCCGCGAGGAGGCGGCCGGGGCCCTGGCGGCGACGGTGTTCGGCGGCTTTCCCCTGGCCGACATGCCCGAAGCCGGGCTTTCCGCCGTCACCGTTTTCGACGCCGACCGGGCGGCGGCCGAAGCCTCCTGCCAGCGCCTGCTCGAGAGCGCCTGGCGCCGCCGCGAGGAATTCGTTTACCAGGGTCAGCCGCTGAGCCAGGCCGTGGCCGGGGCCAAGGAACTCGGCGACGGCCCCATCCTTTTGCTCGACCACGCCGACAACTGCGGCTCGGGCGCCAACCAGGATGTCATGACGGTGATCGCCGAAGTGCTGCGCCAGGAACTCGACGACGTCGCCGTGGGGGCGCTTTGGGACCCCGAAGCGGTGCAAGAGATGGCCCGGGCCGGCGTCGGCGCCGAGGTCACGCTGGAGCTCGGCGGCAAGACCGATATGCCCAGCATCGGCCGGCCCGGCGAGCCGCTCAGCGTCAGCGGCAAGGTCCGTGTGCTGAGCGACGGCGAGTGGGTGGTGCACGGCCCCATGTACACCGGCGTCACCGTCAACATGGGACCGACGGCGGTGCTCGACACCGGGCGCATGCAGATCGTCGTGGTCTCGCGCCACCACGAGCCCTGGGACCTCGGCGTCTTCACCTCGGTCGGCATCGATCCCACCAAGAAACACTACCTGCTGCTCAAGTCCCGCATCCACTACCGCGCCGGCTTCGCGCCGCTGGCCCGCCACACCATCACCTGCGACGGCATCGGCGTGACCACCTCGGACAACGAAATCCTCGATTTCCAAAACGTGCGCCGGCCCATCTACCCCCTCGACCGCATCAACGAGCCTTAAGCGGATCTCATTACCATGAGATCCGCTTAAGAGTCTTGTCGCTCACGGCAGCGAACCTATCGGTTCGCGCCTGCGCGGGCGCGCCGCAGGAGCGGCGGGTCGCGGTCGCTCCCGTTGCAGTTTTGTCGCTCACGGCGGCGGCCCTTCGGTCCGCAGCCTGCGCGGGCGCGCCGCAGGAGCGGCGGGTCGCGGTCGCTCCCGTTGCACAAAAGAACAAAGCAAAAAAGTAACAAGCGACGGTCGCACTAATCCGCCCCCCGCATGGGGGCGGAGGCCAAGGGCGCGGATGCGCCCGCCCGGTGAGGGTCTCAACTACAAAAGCCGGATCGGCTGTTTGGTCCGGCGCAGCACCGCCAGCACGGAGCCCAGGTCGCCGCCGCGGCTGAGCACGCCCTGGCGGGCCGAGACCACGGCGTAGCCGCCGGGCTGGCGGGCCTTGGCCTTCTTGACGATGCGCAAGATGGCGCCCTCGCTGGAGCGGCGGAAGATGGCAAAGATGGCACCATCGGGTGTGAACTCGAGGGCGTAGTCGCGCCATTCGCCGGCCATCACGTGGCGGCTGTAGACGCCCAGGATGAGATCAAGCTCGTGCTTGTCGAAATGAACGAGTGCTGTCTCTCCCGTCCGGCCCCTCGTTACCGGCCGGACGGGCCGGAAGTCTTCGAAACTGACGACCTCGCTCATGTGGTTCAAATCCTCCGCAGGCACCCACCCGATTAGCATGCCACGGCGGCGGCGCCCGGTTCAAGCATCCACATCGATGTCGGCCGGCGGCCGGCCCGCCCGCCAGGCGTCAAAGGCCGCCGTCAGGCCCTGTTCCAGGTGGCGGCAAAACCCGGCGGCGTCAAACAGCGGCGCGCTGGCCCGGTTGGCCGCCAGACGGGCCTTGAGGGCGGCCAGGCCCGTCTTGGGCCCAGGCCAGGGCCTTGGCGAAATAGTCATCAAACGATCCCGCAACCAGTTCGGGCAGCCCAGCCGCCGCCACCAGGCTGACCCGGGTCGGGTGCTCGATGGCCGGCGGCCCGGCCAGCACCACCGGCAGCCCGGCCCACAGCGCGTCGGCCGTGCTGACGCCGCCGGGGTGGTACCAGGTATCGAGCCCCAAGTCGGCGAGGGCAAGTCGGCCCAGGTGGGCCGGCTCGTCGATCAGCTCGGCGAACACCAGGCGCCGGGGGTCGACGCCGCGCCCGGCGGTCTCGCGGCGGAGGTTGGCGACGGCCTGGCGCGGCTCGGCCAGCAGCCACAACACGCTCCCGGGCACCCGCCGCAAAAGCCGCATCCAAAGATCGAAGATCTCTGGCTCGATCTTGTAAAGCGCGCCCAGGTTGGCGAACACGAAGGCGCCCTCGGGCAGGCCGGCAGCCGCCCGTCCGGCCCCGGCTCGGCCGGAAGCCGGGGTGCTGGCCCGCCGGGCCGCCGGCATCCAGGTGTGCGGCAGCCGGATGATGTGTTCGGCGTAATGGCGCCGCTCATCCTCCGGGACGGCGATGGGATCAGCCACGAGATAGTCCACCAGGCCGCCCAGCGTGTGCATGTAGCCCAGCATGTGGACCTGCACAGGCGCCGGTCTCAGGGCCAGGATTTCCGGCCGCGCGCCCTGGGTCAGGCCGGCCAGATCGATCAGCACGTCGACCCCGTCGGCCTTGATGCGCTGGGCCGCGCCCTGTTGCGAGAGCCCGTCCAGCGGCACGAAGTCGTCGAAGCCGGCCGCCAGGCGGGCCGTCATCTCGTCGCCGCCGGCCATCAGGGAGTAGCCCGAGATCCTGAAACGTTGGCGGTCATGGGCCGCCAGGATGGCCTCGAAGGCGGTCGCCACGCTATGCACCTTGAAGTCGGGCGAGAGATAACCGAGATGGAGCTTGGCGCCCGGCTGGTGCGGGACAAAGGCCGGTCCGTCGACCTCCAGCGCCGCCACCTGGCGGCGTGTGGCCCGCCCGATCAGCTCCAGCGGCGCCCCCAGGGTGACCAGGGCGAAGGGTGAGGTGGGTACCGGCCCGGGCCCGGCCAGAGCCAGCTCGCAGATCTCCCGCACCCGGGCCATGGCGCCGGCCAGGTTCGACCAGTTGGCCGTCTGCAACAGCGAATGCACGAGATGACCGTGCACGCCGGTGTGCTCGGGCCGGCGCCCGAGCGCCCGGTCGAAGGCGGCGACGGCGGCGCCGTGGCGGCCCTGGGCCTGCAGCAGCTTGCCGTAATTGAGGTGCAGTTCGGCCTCCTCGGGATGATCCTCCAGCGCCCGCAGGAAATGCTGCTCGGCCTCCTCGGGACGCCCTTCGTCTTGCAGCGTGGCAGCCAGGTTGGCCCGGGCCGCCAAGTTGCCGGGTTGGCGCTCGAGCGCCGCCTCGAGGCTGGCGATGGCGGCCCCGTTGTGGCGCAGCTCGTGCTGCACGGTGCCCAGCACGGTGAGCAGGCCGGCGTGCGCCTGGCGCGCCGCGGCCGGCTCGAGCAGCGCCAGCGCCTCCTGGCGCCGGCCGGCCCGGCGCAGCGCCTCGCCCAGGTTGGCGCTGGCGTCGAGGAAATCGGCGTCGAGCTCAAGGGCGCTACGGTAACTGGCCAGGGCTTCCTCGGGCCGGCCGGCCCGGGCCGCCAGCAGGCCCCGGGTGTTGTGCGCCGAGGCCAGTCCGGGATCGCTTTCAAGGGCCCGGGCGACAGCGGCCTCGGCCTCCGCCAGGGCGCCGGTGTCAAACAGCGCCAGCGCCAACGAGTCCGCGACCTCGGCCTCGGCCGTGAGCGCCGCCGCGCGCCGCAGGTAGCCCACCGCCTCGGCGCCGCGCCCGGCCAGGCGGCAGAGCGAGCCGAGCTGGTGCAGAAGCTCGGCATCGTCGCCGACGTCCAGAGCGGCGAAAAGCTCGATGGCGCCGCCATAGTCACCGGCCACGGTGAGCACGCGGGCCAGGGCCTGGCGCGTCGCCCCGTCGTCGGGCAGCAGCGCCAGCAGGCGCCGTAACAGTCCCTCGGCGGCGGCGTTGTCGCCGGCCGCGGCGCGCAGCAGTGCCAAATTGTAGAGCGCATCGGTGTGGCCGGGCAGGGCCGCGATGATGGCCTCATAGGCCGCCGCCGCCGCATCGAGGCGGCCGGCCTGATGGTGCCCGAGCGCGGCGCTGAAGGGATCCGAAGTCATGCCGGCCCCAGGCCAGCAAGGCCGGCCGCCAATGTCAAGGTCGGGGAATGGCCGGGGTCCTGGTTCAGCCGCGTAGGCGGACACCCGAGCTGGAGCCGATGGAAACGGCGTCGGAGACGCAAGATTCGGGAATTTCGCTGCCGGTGGCGCCGGAAAACTCGATGGTGTCGCCGATCAGCTTAGTACAGCGCACGCCTATCGACGAGGTGCCGGAATAGTCAATTTCGTGGTCGGGCATGTAGACGACGCCGTCGAGTTCCATGTCGACGTTGCCGGAGACGTCGAACTTCGAGTCGGAAGCGGCCGAATCCGCGTCAGGATCCTGGAAGAACAGCACACCCTCATAAGTGCCGCTGGTCGGGGCCGAGAGGTTGACGTTGTTTCTGCCGCCTGAAGCGCTGAAGGAGAGCTCGGCGAAGTCGTCTTCGTCGCCTTCTTCTGTATTGAAGAACATCACCCCGCCGATGCCGGTGTCGGTCTCGTTCACCAAGGTGTTGCTGCGACCCGAAACTTTAAGGCCATTGCCGCCGGCCAGCACATAGACGCCGGGCTCGAAAGTGATGGTTTTGTTTCTGCCCGAGACTTTGATGCCACCGCAATAGGTGCCGGGGCTGAGCGTGATGTTTTCGGCATCGTTGCCCGTGAATTTTGTATTGGTAAAGCAGTCTGGTTCGCTACAAGTGTCACAATCCTCTACCTCGGGAGCCGTCAGGCCGGCCAGCGGGTCGTTGGGTATGTCGGTGCAGCCTTCCTCGGGGGGGGGATCGGTATCGCCATCGCTGTTGTCCTTGAAGCCGCCGGCAACGCAGATCTCGCTGGCGGTGATGCTGGAGCTGCCGGTGGTCTTCATCGCGGCGTTTTCGTCGGTCGAGGCCACGGCGATGCCGCAGTCGCCGAGGTTGAGTTCCGCCGAGCCGCTGACCTTGAAGGCGTCCTCCTCCTCCTCCTCGGTGGCCAGGAAGCAGAACTGGCCCTCACCAGCAGACTGGGTG
>MPMF02277446.1_pt1 | contig 16431 bp, 16 predicted proteins | sample 1617271 | NCBI WGS metagenome assembly MPMF02 (sample SAMN05944812, study PRJNA350692) | marine metagenome | biome: marine; feature: ODZ; material: water; isolation source: 120 m water sample prefiltered with 30 um filter, filtered on to 0.2 um... | place: Pacific Ocean | collected 2012-04-09... | reverse complement strand
TTTGTTCTTACTAGGCCAATATTGCCAGTTTTGACAAACTCCTTCAGTGATGCTTTGCTTAATTCCTTATTTAACTCAAAGAGAGCTGCATGCAGAGTTGGCTGTGTTGGTTTTTTCATGAATGAAGAATGGCTACCGAGCTTAGTGCGACGATTAATTTAGCTTGCCTTACTAATGTTAGCAGTTTAGACATATTCATGTGATTATCTACTCCGTATCAATTTCATGATATAAACCCAACCTATTTCTGCTGATTGTTATGCTTACTTCAATAATGCTTCTCAAGTAGTTCTCCTATAAGCAATTTGCAATCAGCAAGCTAGCCTTGATTTGACGAAAATCATTTTCATTAAACTTACCCTTGTATTTGATTGAACTATTTGTTGTGCCCATGCTATTTGTCAATTATGGTTTACAGTAACCCTGCTGATGCAAATCATTACTTGGTCATCTAAATACCATCAAATATGCTCTTCTATATCTTTGATAACAGCTGTCTTGTCGTTTCCCTCTTCTAATTGCCTTCTACGCTTCAATCCTTTAATAGCTTTATGCCATGAGTGAATGCGTATTTAGATTGTAAATTCCGAATGGGCTATTCCCTCGATACTGCAACAGCATCTGCCGTCTAAAATCGACTTAAGCTTTCAAACTTTCTTGCTATTTCAGAATCGAACTTTATTCATAGTTCGATTCTCCAACCTTTTTGGCCTACGCTGCCCATAATGACTGGACTTTGATAGCTCTAATTGATTGCTGATAATCGATGGATATACTTAGCGACGTGGCTACACAAGCACCAAACGCTCAGCAGCGACGCAAGCGCCCACGTTTTTGGCTGGGACCACTTTTGACTGGCGCATTTTTTGCATTCGGCTATGGCATCACCTATAGGATCATTACTCTTCGTAGCAGCCTGCCGCAGACTTCGACCCAAACGTTTAATGCAGCTCCCTTCCCCGGTGAGCGACTAGAGCAATTACGTCTCAACTACGACAGCAACAGCACACCTCTTCAGGCTGACGTTGCAGCTAGAGAAGCCTTGCAAGCCGCTAAACGTAAGGCCAAGCTGCAACTTGAAAACTTGGCTGTTGAGGTGGCACGCCGTCGAGAACAGGAGCTGCAGGCAGCCGTAAAAGCTTCAGAGCCTGTCGTTGCTGAACCAGCCCTGCCGCCTCCAGATCCTTCGTTACCATCTGCCCCACCTCAGACAAATACTGTTGAGGCTGCACCTGAAAAGCCTCAGCCATCAGTCATGCGAGCAGCTGATTTGCTTGGCAGGCGAGATAACCCTCAGGCAACATCAGAGATCTCACCTATTCCGCTCGCCCCATCGCAAACTTTCACGAAGCCTCCTGAGTCTCCAAGGCAGCCCTGATTGCTGTTTGGATCTGCCACAGTTCAGCTATCTGTGCTGTGGCCATGAGTTCTGCTGACTCCCTACTAAGGGCCACCCTCAATCGCTTGGTAGTCAGGCTGGGTCATGGGCTTGTTGATGCGGCTGCAAGCCTGGCGGTATTAGCTCAGGATGCGCCTGAACGCTTTAGTCGGGAATGGGATCTTTTCCAGCAGGAGGTTGCTGCCGAGGCCGATCGTTTGGAGCAGGAGTTTGCTCAGCCCGGAGATGCAAATACATCTTCATCACAGGCCTCTGAGCAAGACCAGGCTCAGGCTCAGATTGATCGCCTTAGGGCCAAGGTGGCGGATCTCAACCGCAAGGTCGAGGTTAAGCATTAGTGGATTCTCCTGCTGTGTTGACATCGTTACGCCGTGGGCTACGTGCTCTGCGCATCTGGCGAGCAGTCCTAACCCTGATCTTTTTTCTTTGGTGGGACGCCCGTCCATGGACTTATCCAGGTGGTTGTACTAACGAACGACGTCAGAGCCGCCAGACTGCCCGAGCTCGCTGGCTTACCGCTGAGCTTCTTCAGCTGGGCTCTGCTTTTATCAAGCTGGGCCAGTTGCTCTCGGCGCGTCCTGATGTTTTGCCAGCCCGATGGGTCTCGCAGTTAGCAGAACTTCAGGACAAGGTGCCTCCATTCAGTTTTGATCAGGCTCAGGCTCTGCTGGAGCAGGAATTAGGAGACCGCTGTGCAGAGATTATTGATCTCGATGATCAGCACCTTGCTGCCGCCTCACTGGCTCAGGTTCATCGCGCCAGTCTGCGCAGCGGCCGTCAAGTTGTTTTGAAGATTCAACGACCGCGCCTGGAGCGGTTGTTTCGTTTAGATCTCGAAATCATGCAGCAGGTTGCTGCTGTACTGCAACGTCATCCCAAATGGGGTCGTGGTCGCGACTGGGTTGCGATCGCTCAAGAATGCCGTCGGGTATTACTGCGGGAGCTCGATTTTCGTATTGAAGCGCAGTACGCCGCTCGTTTTCGTCAGCAGTTTCTTGATGATCCCAGAATTCGAGTGCCTGCAGTGGTCTGGGAACTCAGCACCCGGCGTGTTCTTTGTCTTGATTATTTGCCCGGCATCAAGGTGAATGATCTTGAGGCTTTGCGGGCGGCAGGAATTGATCCATCGGCGGTAGCGGAAATCGGAGCCTCTAGTTATTTGCAGCAGCTGGTTCGCTTCGGTTTTTTTCATGCTGATCCCCATCCGGGAAACCTTGCCGTAGCAGCTGACGGAGCACTCATTTACTACGACTTCGGCATGATGGGATTGGTCTCTGATGCCCTCAGGCGTCGGCTGGGTTCAATGATTCGTGCTGCGGCACTAAGAGATGCGGCAGCATTGGTTGAGGAGTTGCAGGCTGCAGGAGTAATTGCATCGGGCATCGACGTTGGCCCAGTGCGGCGGTTGGTGCGGGTGATGTTTCAGGACGCTTTGACGCCACCTTTTGGCGCCAATGTGATTGACAAGCTTTCTGGAGATCTTTACGAACTGGTTTATGGACAACCCTTTCGGGTGCCAGTGGAGCTGATTTTTGTCATGCGTGCTTTATCTACCTTTGAAGGTGTGGGGCGAAGTCTTGATTCAGGCTTTAGTTTGATGGCTATAGCTAAGCCATATTTACTGCCACTGATGACTTCAAGCGGTTCTGGTCCTAACGATTTGTTCAACGAGCTCGGCCGTCAGGTTGGAGCTATTGGCAGCCGGGCTGCGGCACTGCCAAGGCGATTGGATGAAAGCCTTGAGCGACTTGAACAAGGTGATTTACAACTGCAGATTCGGATGGGTGAATCCGATCGGCAGTTGCGGCGCATGATCACCGCTCAAAAGGCTCTCGGTCAATCGGTGCTATTGGGTTGCCTAGGTGTGGCAGCGGCTCTATTAGGGGCAAGTGACCGGCCGATTTGGTCTGTCTTGCCATTAGTGGTTGCTCTTCCGGTTGGCTTGGGTTGGTTTCGATTACAACTCAGGTTGGCTCGTGAGGCGCGGATGGATCAATTGCCTGGTCAACCTGGTCAGAGTCGCTGAAGGCAGCCCAGTGAGATTGCCGCTCGATGTTGTGCGGCTTGGGCTTAGCTCTGCCCCCGTGGACCTTGTCCTGTGACGCCGGCATACACCGCTTGGCTGCCCAGTTCATCTTCGATGCGTAGGAGTTGGTTGTATTTGGCTACCCGCTCACTGCGGCTTAGAGATCCCGTTTTGATTTGTCCAGCACGGGTGGCCACGGCAAGATCGGCAATCGTGGTGTCTTCAGTTTCTCCACTGCGGTGACTAATCACGCTGGTGTATCCAGCGCGACCAGCCAGATCGATGGCCTGTAGCGTTTCAGTTAACGAGCCAATTTGATTCACCTTGATCAGGATCGAATTGGCTACGTTCTGGTCAATGCCTTGTTGTAGGCGTTTGGTACTAGTTACAAAAATATCGTCACCTATCAGTTGGATACGCTTCCCTAATTTTTTTGTGAGTAGCGCCCAACCTTGCCAATCATCTTCTGCCAGTCCATCTTCGATCGAAATGATTGGGTAGCGGTCAACAAGTTTTTCGAGTTCATTCACCATTTCGGTGCTGGTGTAATTGCCGCCCCCGAAGGCATAACAGCCATTTTTGTAGAACTCGGTGCTGGCTACATCTAGTGCCAAGGAAATATCCTTGCCAGGCGAATAGCCTGCTTTTTCGATTGCTTGAATGAGCAGATCTCCTGCCGCATCATTGTTGGTCAGGTTGGGTGCAAAGCCGCCTTCATCTCCAACTGCCGTTGAGAGCCCCTGAGCACTGAGCAGGCCCTTGAGTGTGTGGAATACTTCTGCGCCCATGCGAAGCGATTCTCGGAAGGTGCTTGCCCCATGGGGCACCAGCATGAATTCCTGAAAATCGAGATTGTTAGCAGCATGCGCACCACCATTGATCACATTCATCAGCGGTACGGGCAGCAATGAGGCCATTGGGCCTCCCAGGTAGCGGTATAGGGGCAAACCCAAGCCATTGGCGGCCGCGCGGGCAGTGGCCATGCTCACGGCCAGGATCGCGTTTGCGCCCAGGCTTGATTTGTTGTCGCTGCCATCAAGTTCTTGCATGGTGCCATCAACGCTGGCCTGATCTAGGGAGGAGATCCCACAGAGTGCTGGGGCAATCCGATCCTCGATATGGTTTACAGCCTTAGTCACCCCTTTGCCCATGTAGCGGCTGTCGCCATCTCTTAATTCGTGCGCCTCATGGGCACCGGTGCTTGCTCCGCTGGGCACGATGGCCCGACCGATGGCACCTCCTTCGAGCAACACTTCTGCTTCAACTGTGGGGTTGCCGCGGGAGTCCAGAACCTCTCTGGCCACGATGGTGTCAATGACGAGGTCGAGGGAATCGATCACCTGTGACGAATTGAAGTTGGGTGGATCCTATGGTTTGCCATCCCGCGGACTGTGTACCGACTAGCCCTTTTACTGATGCTGAGGCTGTTGCCAATCGTAGAACGACGCAGAATGAACTGAGTCCTAAAGGTCAGGATCGCTCGAGATGCGGATGTTGCACACGATGCTGAGGGTGGGGGATTTGGATCGTTCTCTGCGCTTCTACACCGAGGTTCTAGGCATGCATCTGTTGCGGCGAAAGGACTACCCCTCAGGTCGCTTCACCTTGGCGTTTGTCGGTTATGGCGAGGAGAGTGACACCACAGTGCTGGAGCTCACACACAACTGGGACCAAGATCACTATGAGTTGGGAGAGGGCTATGGCCATATCGCCTTGGGCGTGGAGGATATTCAATCCACCTGCTTGGCTATCTCAAAGCGGGGGGGACGTGTGGTGCGAGAACCCGGGCCTATGCAACATGGCAACACCGTGATTGCCTTTGTGGAAGATCCCGATGGCTACAAGGTGGAGCTGATTCAACTGGCCTCTCGTGAAGCCGCGAGTTGAACCCTATGCATCCTGAGACCAGCCAAGCGGCTTCCGCCCAGGGAAGTCTCACAAGTGATCCTGATCTATTCAGTGATGACGCTTGGGATTTGTTGCTTGTTGGTCAGGATGTCGCCCGACGTTGGCGACATGGTCAGCTGGATGTGGAGCACTTGATCCAGGTGCTTTTCAGTGATCGGCGTTACAGCGATTGGGTGTTGGCTCTGCCCATTGATTCAACTGCGCTGCTGGATCGCTTGGAAGGTTTTTTGGCCGAGCAGCCTATGGCTCGAGGCGATGGGTTGTTCATCGGCGATGACCTTGAAGACCTCCTTGAAGAAGCAGACCGTTCCAGAGTTCGCTGGGGATCTCGGCTGATTGACGTGTCTCATTTGCTGATTGCGTTGGGGCGCGATCCGCGCATTGGGGCAGAGCTATTTGAAGAGCTAGGGATGCCCAGTGAACGCTTGGAAGCGGAGTTGAGACGCTTGCCCAAAGGGAGGCGCCAGTTGCGTACATCAACGCCGCCTTCTCCTCCTGCGCCAGATTCTGCGCCGCCTGCATCGGTGGCCTCACAAACGAGACCTGTCTCCTCTCCTGCCCCGCCGATTATCCAAGAACCTTCCGTCGCTGCTGGGGAGCCAACTCCATTGCAACTCCAGCAAGAACCTCAGGCTCTTGAGGCCTATGGTCGTGACCTTACCGCTGCAGCTCAGGCAGGACAGCTAGATCCTGTGATCGGTAGAGATCCAGAGATTCGCCGTTTGATCAAGGTTTTATCGCGTCGCGGCAAGAACAATCCGGTATTGATTGGAGCTCCTGGCGTTGGTAAAACGGCCATCGCCGAGCTTTTGGCTCAACGCATTGTTGCTGGGGAGGTTCCTGATTCCCTGAAGGGTTTGCGCTTGGTCTCCCTGGATCTTGGTGCACTGATCGCTGGTGCCAAATTTCGTGGTCAATTCGAGGAACGGCTTCGGTCTGTGTTGAAAGAGGTGAGCGATCCAGATGCAGGTGTGGTGTTGTTCATCGATGAACTGCACACGGTGGTGAGCAGCGATCGTTCCAGTGCGGATGCTGGAAGTTTGCTCAAGCCGGCTTTAGCGAGGGGAGACCTCCGCTGCATTGGGGCCACGACCCCTGAAAACTATCGCCGCACAGTGGAGAAGGATCAGGCACTCAATCGACGTTTTCAGCAGGTTTTAATCAAGGAGCCGAGTCTTGAATTGAGCGTTGAAATCTTGCGAGGCCTGAAAGAGCGCTACGAACTTCACCACGGCGTCACGATCACCGATGGTGCGGTGACTGCTGCAAATCGCTTGGCTGATCGCTACATCAGTGACCGCTGCTTACCTGATAAGGCCATCGATCTCATCGATGAGGCTGCAGCCCAGCTCAAGATGGATGTCACCTCAAAGCCTCAGGTGGTTGAAGAGGCGGAGGCGGAGCTGCGTCGTGTCGAGCTTGCTTTGCTGGCGGCTGAGCAGGCACCGGAGGTTGAACGGGTGCAGTTACAGGCGGCTCGGATTGCTGCGGCATCTCAGCTCACAGATTTACGAGAGCGCTGGCAGATCGAACGGGATCATCTGGCCGAGCTGCGGGATTTGTTGCAACAAGACGAGGATCTCCGCAATGCCATTGCTGAAGCAGAGCGACTCGGTGATCTAGAGGCGGCGGCACGTCTTCAATACGACCAATTGCATAGGGTTCAGCAACGGCGGGCCGACCTTGAAGAAACGTTGGCTGTTGCCAAGGCATCTGGTTCGGCGCTCCTACGGGAGCAAGTGGAGGCTGAAGACATTGCCGATGTCGTTGCACGCTGGACTGGGATTCCTGTTCAGCGGTTGCTGGCTGCTGAACGGCAAAAGTTGCTAGATCTTGAAGCCCATCTGGGCGAACGGGTGATTGGTCAGCCCGAAGCGGTTCAGGCGGTGGCGGCAGCGATTCGTCGGGCTCGAGCGGGCATGAAGGATCCGCGCCGTCCTGTTGGTTCGTTTTTGTTTCTTGGACCCACTGGCGTGGGCAAGACAGAACTGGCAAAAGCGCTTGCGGCCACCTTGTTCGATGAGGAAGAGGCGCTGGTGCGACTCGATATGAGTGAATTCATGGAACGCAATGCCGTGGCGCGTCTTTTGGGGGCTCCTCCCGGCTATGTCGGCTATGAGGAGGGTGGACAGCTCACCGAAGCGGTGTGTCGCCGTCCTTATGCGGTGTTGCTTCTTGATGAAATTGAGAAGGCTCATCCTGATGTGTTCAATGTGCTCCTGCAGGTTCTGGACGATGGCCGTCTCACTGACTCGCAGGGCCGCACCGTGGACTTCCGTCACACCGTGGTTGTGATGACTAGCAACTTGGCGAGTCGCGCCATCCTTGATGCGTCTCGCTTGGCACAGCAGGAGGGGACAGATGGGGATTGTCTTGATCAGAGCCTGGCTCAAAAGGTTGATCAGGCCCTCAATAAGCAATTTCGGCCTGAATTTTTGAATCGCATCGATGAGGTGATACGTTTTCGGCCGCTCAAGGCTGATGACCTTCAGCGGATTGTGCAGCTGCAATTGGCCGATCTCTCCAGCCTGCTTGCTGAGCAAGGTCTTGAGTTGCGTGTGGAGGCAGACGCCGTTGAGGCTTTGGCTTTGCAAGGTTATGAGCCGGAATATGGCGCTCGCCCTTTACGGCGTGTACTGCGTCGTCGGGTAGAGAACCCGCTGGCCACGGAATTGCTGGAAGAGCGTTTCAGCGGTGCCCGCGCCGTGCGCGTGATACCAGGTGCTCAGGCCTCCGAACCATTTCAGTTCCTTCCTGAGGATTGAAACAGGTATCCGGTAAAGTGTTTGTTTGCCGGCGTGTGCTTCAGCACCGGCGATAGCCACCGGCCTAAGCTCCGTGACCAGCCCTATTTCCGAGGACACCACAGACTCCAGCGAATCTCCTGCCGAGGACACCACCGACTCCAGCGATTCTCCTGAGGCAGAACCGACCCGTCAGAGTGGGTTTCTTGCAGCAACATATGAGGAGTTGAGGCTGGTGGTATGGCCCAGTCGCCAGCAGCTGTTCAGCGAATCCATCGCCGTGATCCTGATGGTCAGTCTCTCGGCTGCATTCATCGCTGCCGTGAGTCGGTTTTATAGCTGGGCGTCGTCCCAGATTTTCGTTTGATTGTGTAGGGCGGTTTTGCTGTCTTGCATCAACCGTCTTTCCAAAACCATTAGCTTCTTATCAGCACAAGTGTCAGAACTCGAGCTCACACCACAAGAACCATCTGAGGTTCTGGAACTGCCGGCTCCTAATGACGGAGAGGAGGGTACCAAGGCCCCAACTCCTGCAGCCAGAACAACCGTAGCCCGCTGGTATGCCGTTCAGGTGGCCTCTAGCTGTGAGAAGAAGGTGAAGGCAACTCTTGAGCAGCGGGCCGTCACCCTTGGTGTGAGCAACAGGATTCTGGAGATCGAAATTCCCCAGACCCCAGCGGTGAAATTGAAAAAGGATGGCAGTCGTCAGTCCACTGAGGAGAAGGTCTTTCCGGGGTACGTATTGGTACGAATGGTTCTTGATGAAGACACAATGATGGCGGTGCGCAGCACCCCCAACGTGATCAACTTCGTGGGAGCTGAGGACCGCCGCGCCACAGGAAAAGCTCGGGGTCACATCAAACCCCGACCGCTCAGTCGTCAGGAGGTGGATCGCATCTTCAAGCGTGCTGCTGAGAAAAAGACGCTCGTCAAGGTCGATCTCGCTGAGGGCGATCAGATCCTTGTGACCTCGGGTCCTTTCAAGGACTTCCAGGGGGAGGTGATCGAAGTGTCTGGAGAGCGCAGCAAGCTGAAAGCTCTTCTCTCAATCTTTGGCAGGGAAACACCTGTCGAACTGGAGTTTTCTCAAATCAATAAACAGAATTGAGCTAACGGCGGCCGTCTCCCTGCGGAGGGCGGCCAAAGAGGTGGGCCACCATCTTGCCGCACTTGTCCCAAGGGCCAGGTCATCCGCAATCGTTCAATCCCGCTCGTCCATGGCCAAGAAAGTTGTATCTGTGATCAAGCTGGCCCTTCAGGCTGGCAAAGCTAATCCTGCTCCGCCTGTGGGTCCTGCCCTTGGTCAGCATGGAGTCAACATCATGGCGTTTTGCAAGGAGTACAACGCTCGCACGCAGGACAAGGCCGGATTTGTAATTCCGGTAGAGATCTCGGTTTTTGAAGACCGTAGTTTCACATTCATTACCAAGACCCCCCCAGCATCAGTGCTGATCACGAAGGCTGCCGGGATTGAGAAAGGTTCTGGTGAGTCCGCCCATGGCAAGGTCGGCTCCCTAAGCCGTTCTCAACTTGAAGAGATCGCCAAGACCAAGCTGCCTGATCTCAATTGCACCAGTATTGAATCAGCCATGCGCATCATTGAAGGTACTGCTCGAAACATGGGCGTTTCCATCAGCGACTGACACTGCACTGATGTAGCGTCCGTCTTCAAGATTCATCTATTCACCACTTTCGGGGGAGACACGTTGTGTCGCCTGCACCCCACATCTGCCATGCCAAAACTGTCTAAACGTATTACTAGTCTTCTCGCCAAAGTTGAAGACCGTATTTATCAGCCTATTGAGGCCATTCAGCTCGTCAAAGAGAACGCCACAGCCAAGTTCGACGAAACCATCGAAGCCCACGTGCGCCTTGGGATTGATCCCAAGTACACCGATCAACAGTTGCGAACCACTGTTGCTCTGCCCCAAGGTACGGGGCAGAGCGTGCGCATCGCCGTAATCACCAGGGGTGAGAAGTTAGCGGAGGCAAAGGCAGCTGGGGCTGAGTTGGCTGGGGATGATGATTTGGTGGAAAGCATCGGCAAAGGACAGATGGATTTCGATCTTTTGATCGCTACCCCTGACATGATGCCCAAGGTGGCCAAGCTGGGCCGAGTGCTCGGTCCCCGTGGCCTGATGCCAAACCCTAAGGCTGGAACAGTGACCACGGATTTAGCGTCTGCGATCAAGGAGTTCAAGGCAGGCAAGCTGGAATTCAGGGCTGATCGTGCTGGCATCGTGCATGTGCGTTTCGGCAAGGCAAGTTTTTCCGCAGACGCCCTGCTCGATAATCTGAAGACCTTGCAGGAGACCATCGATCGTAATAAGCCAAGTGGTGCCAAGGGTCGTTATTGGAAGAGTCTGTACATCACCTCCACCATGGGTCCTTCAGTGGAAGTTGATGTGACTGCTCTTCAGGACATCGAAGAGGACGATTGACCTTGTTGCTGTAGGGTTGCCCCTTGGCGAAAGCCAACGGGCACGCGCCCGACCCAAGACAACAGGTTGCCATCTTGCAGTGATGCTTCATGCATCAGTTGAGGTTGTTTAAGTCCTGTCGAGGTAGATGCGAAGGTTTTTCCCTGTTGGGATTGGATCGACACGCGGCCTCTGCTCTTTCTTGAGCACTTGGCGAGTGCGTGTCCAGCTTGTTCACCCGATCCGATCCAATTCCTATGGGCCGCACTCTGGAGAGCAAGCAACAGATCGTCGAAGAGCTCAAGGGGCTTCTCGGCGAGGCCGAAATGGCACTGGTCCTGGATTATCAGGGTCTCTCCATTAAGGAAATGTCTGATCTGCGCACGCGTTTGCAGGCCAGCAACGGGGTGTGCAAGGTGACCAAAAACACCTTGATGCGCCACGCCATTAATGGGAATGGTGCCTGGTCGAATCTCGAATCCTTACTGACTGGTACCAACGCCTTCGTTCTGATCAAGGGCGATGTTGGTGGTGCTGTGAAGGCCGTACAGGCTTTTCAGAAGGACACTAAAAAATCCGAGACGAAGGGTGGTCTTTTCGAAGGCAAGCTCCTCTCACAGGGTGAGATCAAGGCTATTGGTGCTCTTCCGACCAAGGAGGTTCTGATGGCGCAGATCGCAGGTTCCCTCAATGCCTTGGCCACCAAGGTTGCTGTGGGTATCAACGAGGTTCCTTCCGGCCTTGCCCGGGCGCTTCATCAGCACGCCGAGAGTGGCGAGAGCTGAACGTCTTCGATTCGACTATTTCTCCCTGATCTGTTGCTTAATCCAAACCATGTCTAAAAAAACCGACGACATTCTTGACTCGCTAAAAACCCTTTCTTTGCTTGAGGCTTCTGAGCTGGTTAAGCAGATTGAGGATGCTTTTGGTGTCTCTGCCGCTGCTTCTGCAGGCGTTGTGATGGCTGCTCCTGGTGCTGCTGGTGGCGCTGCTGCTGCTGAGGTTGCCGAAGAGCAAACCGAATTTGATGTTGTGCTTGAGAGTTTCGACGCTTCGGCCAAGATCAAGGTCCTTAAGGCTGTTCGTGAAGCCACCGGCCTCGGCCTGGGCGATGCTAAGGCCATGGTCGAAGCCGCTCCTAAGACCATCAAGGAAGGCATTTCTAAGAATGATGCTGAGGCTCTCAAAAAGACCATCGAAGAGGTTGGCGGTAAGGTCAGCCTCAAGTGATCTCAAGCGGATAGCGGCCTTCAGGTTGGTTGCTATGCACCCGTTTTTTCAACTCTTAGCCGGTCCTTCGGGGCCGGTGTTTTTTTGCGTATTTGCCACGCAAAAAAAATCCCTACCAAAGGCAGGGATTTTTAGGTGTGACAGATTCAGGAGTCTTTCCTTGTTTCGACCCTGAACTGTTGATTCGCACCCCTCACAATATCAATGATATGGGGCAATCTTTGGAGTTACTGGTGTTAAGGGGCGCTACGTCAACTGTCCTCTCTGCAGTGGCCTGCGTCAGGGACGATAAGGAATCACAACGAGTCGAATAGGGCCCTTGCCTTGTATCACTCTGTTGTTGCCTATTGAAATTGGGGGAGGAAGTGGTGCCTTGGGAGCTCCTAGTTGATTGAAAATAGAAGGTCCTTGATGAGCAGATGCTTTGGCAATTAAGAGGTTCACAGGATCTGGATGAGCAAAGTAGATGTGGCTGAGTTTGCGTCCTTGGTATGTGCGACGCTCCAGCTTCCAACCGGGTTCCAGGTTTAATTTCACAAACGCATCACGATTACGTTGAGGAAGTATTGCGCTGGCAACGGTAATTGGAAACGCCCGCGCAGGATCGAGGGCTTTTAGTTCCAGACGTTCTCGGCTTTGTTTGATTCGCAGCCGAAAGCTGTGAGCCACGTCTTCGCCACTACTTCGCAAGGAATAGCCGTTGCTGTCTAAATAACGATTGCAGATTCCTGCAAAGTTGAAGTTATTGAGGGTGGGGTTGACCAATCCGTCTGGACGGGTTTCCCAGCAGAGGGGCAGGGGCTTGATTTGTTCGAGTACGAGCAGCTTCCAGCGATTTACTCCCACTGCCTGAGCCAGTACGACCAAGCGTTCTTGGTTGAGAGGCTGACTGTTGAAAATCGTTTTGGAGATTACTGGCAAGGTCGTCAGCAAAGTGAATAAACCAAGACCTAAAACCAACAGCCTGTTACCTGGCTTTCTCAATGCCATGAGCAGCTCGGGGTAGGTTCGCGACATAGCGTCTAATTACTGAGGACCAAGCGAACCGTGTTGTACCAAACAACAGCAGACTTCTCAAATGGCTGATGGTCGTGGACGGGTTGTGGCTGCTGCCACTGATGGGGCTTGTAGTGGAAATCCTGGCCCTGGGGGCTGGGGGGCACTGCTGCGCTTTGAGGATGGCAGCGTGGAGGAGTTCGGAGGCTATGCGCCGGCCACGACCAACAACCGCATGGAACTTCAGGCGGCCCTTAATGTGCTGGAGCAGCTCAAAGAGCTTCCTTGTCACCCCGATTTAAAGATCCGTACCGACAGCAAATATTTAATTGATGGTTTGAGCAAATGGATGGCGGGATGGAAACGTAAGGGTTGGCGTACGGCGGCTGGCAAGCCTGTGCTGAATCAGGATCTCTGGCGAGCTCTGGACCGTGCTCGCTTGGATGATGTGCCCCTGGCTTATGTGAAAGGTCACAGCGGTGATCCAGACAATGAAAGGGTTGACCAAATCGCTGTGAGCTTTTCCAAAGGAGGTGGTGCTCCAGCGTTGATGTCTGGACGGGGGTCAGCCTCTATTGCACTCGATCTTGTTGAGCCGATCAAAGAAGCTGGAAACGGCGAAGATTATGCCCCTTCTCATTTGCAGCGGCTGCTCACAAGACTGGAACTCGCTGATCGTTTAGCTGAACGTGGCTATGGCCTCAGCCTGGTTGAGTTGGCCCAGTTGGTGGAGCAACCAATCGAGCAGCTTGCGGGTAAGACTGCCCCCTGGCATTGGCGCGATTGGCTATTGGAGCCTGTGGGGGAGAACCGCTGGCGGTTGCGCCGCTGCGCGGCAGGATCGGACCAGATCTGAGGAGGCCCAGGATGGCTGAGCCATCACCTGCAAAGGTGTATTCCACCGGTGGGTTGTATCGCCGTTGGCTGGGACCAATACTCGCGAATGATCAGGGCTTAGATCCGGAACAGTTGAGTCAAGCAGCATTGAGTGCCCTGAGCCAGACGTCCCTACGAAGAGATTGGCCAGGCGTGTCAGCTGTCCTGGCAGCTATAGCCTTGGATTTGCAACGCCGTGATCTGCGGCTTGAGCAAGTGTTATTCGGCTGCCGGTTTCGTAATCCTGTTGGACTGGCGGCTGGCTTTGACAAAAACGGAGTGGCGGCCAGTATCTGGGATCGCTTTGGATTTGGATTCGCCGAACTCGGCACTGTGACTTGGCATGGGCAGACCGGTAACCCTCGGCCCCGACTCTTTCGCCTTGCTGCTGAGCAGGCCGCTTTGAACCGAATGGGTTTCAACAACAACGGTGCTGAGGTGATGCGTCGCACTTTGGAGAAACAGGCTTTGCCTTCACCTGGCCAGCGTCCAGCTGTGCTGGGGCTCAACTTGGGCAAATCCAGGATCACGCCATTGGAGCTGGCCCCAGACGACTACGCCTTGTCGCTTGAGTTGCTGGCACCATTGGCGGATTACGCCGTGATCAATGTCAGCTCTCCTAATACACCCGGCTTGCGTGATCTCCAGGGTGCCAGCCAGTTGAGGCGGCTGGTCGAGCGGTTGCGACGGTTACAAGGATGCCCACCGCTGCTGGTGAAGATCGCTCCGGATCTCGAGGACGATGCCATTGATGGTCTGGCTCGATTGGCTTATGAGGAGGGTCTAGCAGGAGTCATTGCTGTAAATACAAGCCTCGACAGGTTCGGCCTCGACGGGCGGGTCCTTCCCCAAACGGGTCGCACCCTCGCGGAGGAGGCTGGTGGGCTCAGTGGAGCACCACTACGTCAACGGGCCTTGGAGGTGCTGCGTCGGCTGCGGGCTAGTGCAGGTCCGGCGTTGCCCTTGATCGGCGTGGGAGGCATCGACTCGCCAGAGGCCGCATGGGAGCGAATCAGTGCCGGGGCTTCCCTTGTGCAGCTTTACACAGGTTGGATCTTTAAGGGCCCAGATTTAGTGCCGAATATTTTGGATGGGCTGATCGACCAGCTTGACCGCCATGGCTTCCGGCATGTGTCGGAGGCTGTCGGGAGCGGCGTGCCCTGGCAGTAGCCGATAGCCTTCGTCCAGAGCGGGGTTGCCTTTCCTTGGTGTTGGCTGGTCTACGCGAACGTTTTCCGCAGCTGGAACAGTTGCAAGCCATGGCGGAGCGGTGGCTTTTGCAACAACGGGTCCTGCTTGTTGTTGATGAGTCTGCTCTCGTGATGCTCTGGAAACAGGGGGAGAGGTTGACTCTTCGACATGTACCCCTGCCTCAAGGTCTGTGTCGTGAAGGCATGCCGACCCAGCCTCAAGCTTTGGGTGAGTTGTTAGGGGACCTACTTCTGGATATCGGTCTTCTCGGAGGCCAGCTGGAGATGTTGTTGCCGATGCAGACCTGTCAATGGCGCTTGCTCTGCTGGCCCGATGGTGAACCAGAGGGGGATCAGGTCAAGGCCCTGCGAGAGCTAAACCCTGAGCTGAATTGGCCATTGTCCTTATCGGAGTCTTATTTCGCTGTGTCATCCGTGCAGCTTGCTGGATCTGTGTCGCCGCCAACACCGCTGTCTTTAGCGGTTGTGACTGATCGGTTGATGGTGCATGCCTGGATTGATGTCGTCGAGGCGGCGGATCTACCGCTACTGAGCCTTGAGTGGATGCTGACAGCTGCCTGGCGAGCGGTACGTGCGGCCAGCCAACACTTTGAGGGGGATCTGGCTTGGTTATCAAAGCATCATGGGCACTGGCGTTTGGTGCTATTACGCAGCGGCTTGCCTGAGCTCGACCATGCTCTTTCGGCTTCGTTTGATGGTGGCGATCTGTCGCAGGATCTTTTGCAGGAGCTTGATGAGGTTTTGCAGGCTTGGCATTTGCGCAGCGAAGGGGCGCCGCCGCCTTTGGCATGGTGGGTTACAGCCGCTGCTGTTGATCAACAGCAACTGTGTTTAGCGTTGGAATCTCAAGGTCAAGGAGAGTGCCTAAGCAAGCAAAAGCTTTGGTTGGTTGGTGAAGAGCAACCCGCCCTTGAAGGGCCAGAGCCTGATTTCTGGCAGGGTGACTTCGCAGCTTTGGCTTGCTTGGCGCTGGCGGGCGCCTGGGAGCAGTGCTGATGGCTGCATTGACCAGGGCTGAATGGAATCTGTTGCAGGAACGTCGCCAGGAGTTGGGGCTTCCCACTCAGCCTGCTCTTGTGCCTCAGTTGCGTTCCTTGCTTGCCAAGGGCATAGGGCTCGGGGCGCTGCTGGTGCTCGCTGTAGTGGCAGTGGCCGCTTGGTTGGCCTGGCAAGAAAGTCAACAACAGGTTGAGCTTGATCGCTTGCAGCCACTAGAGCAACGATTGCGGCTGGATCAGACGCAACTGAAGCAGCTGCAGGCCCGGACAGCAGTCATCCGTCAGGAAAACACCCAAATCGCTGAACAGTTGGTCGCGGTTCGAGCGAGCTCTGCACTGTTGGAACAATTGCGCCGGCTGACACCTCAAGGCATACAGCTCAAGGAGGTTGCGGTCAAGACTCAGCAGATCAAAATCGTGGGTCAATCCTTGGGCGATGGTTCTCCGGGTTCCTTTGAACGCATCAATGCATTGGTTCTGCAACTTGCGGCCCTGCCGATTGTGAAACCTGATGGGGTGAAGGTTTTGAAAGTGGTGAGGGAGGGGGCTGGTGAGGATGGGGAATACGTGCAATTCAGCGTCGATGTGACTTTGGATCCCAAGGCCAGGCCTTCTCTACAGGA
>MPMF02274672.1_pt1 | contig 16484 bp, 12 predicted proteins | sample 1617271 | NCBI WGS metagenome assembly MPMF02 (sample SAMN05944812, study PRJNA350692) | marine metagenome | biome: marine; feature: ODZ; material: water; isolation source: 120 m water sample prefiltered with 30 um filter, filtered on to 0.2 um... | place: Pacific Ocean | collected 2012-04-09... | reverse complement strand
TTTCCCACCAGGTCGAACCCTGCCCCTGGGCGAATACTTGCGTGAGATCTGGCGACGACGCGACTACCTGGTTCAGGTGCCCTTAAACGACCTGCGCAGCCAAAACGCTCACACTTTGCTAGGCAGCATCTGGCTGGTACTCAACCCGTTGCTGCAAGTAGGCGTGTACTTCCTGGTTTTTGGCGTGATCATGCCCATAGACCGCGGCGTTGACAGCTACCTGGTGTTCTTAACTATCGGCGTATTCACCTTTTTCTACTGCCAACGTGTCATCAGCGACGGAGCACGCTCGCTGGTCTCCAGTCTTGGCCTCATACGCACGCTGTGCTTCCCCAGGGCCACTCTTCCGATTTCCAACACGGTCGGCCAAGCCCTTTCGTTCGGCCCGGTCCTAGCCGTAATGGTCGTCGTGGTCGTTGCCCATGGGAACATCCCCACCTGGCGGTGGCTGCTAGTACCGGCCCTGTTCACCCTGCAGACCATGTTCAGCCTGGGAGGTGCCTTCGCCGCTGCCCGTTTCAACCATCTCTACCGAGACCTCGAGAACCTGCTTCCGTTCATTTTTCGTCTGCTGTTCTACGTCTCAGGGGTGCTCTACTCAGTCGACCACTACATCCAAGACACCCTCGTGCGCAACTTGTTCCTGTTCAACCCCATGTACTGCTACGTCACAGCGTGGCGTTGGGCGATGGTCGGTGACGCCGCATCTGGTGGCGTGATCGTGGCCACGGCCGCCTGGGCTGTCGTATCACTCACCTTTGGCTTCGCCCTGTTCCGCTCCGGTGAGTCCAGTTACGGAGGCACCGGATGAGCGGCACTGACCTGGCCATCAGATGCGTCGACGTGGAAGTCAGTTACACCATCGCCTCGCACCGGCCTCTAATACGCGACATGCTGCGCGGCAAGAAGCCGACAGCGCAGACCATTGATGCCATAAAGGGCGTCAGCTTCGACATACACGTAGGCGAAACCGTCGGTGTGGTCGGACCCAACGGCTCTGGAAAGACCACGCTTCTTCAAGCCACGACCGGCCTCGTACCAATCGCCGACGGAGCATGTCTGGTGCGCTCCGTACCGACATTCCTTGGTGTCAGCGCCGTGTTGCGCAACCACATGACCGGACGCAGGAACATCCAGATAGGCCTGCTGGCCCAGGGCCTCAGCATGGAAGAAGCCGACGACCTGGCCGGCGACGTGATCAACTTCGCCGAGTTGGGTAACGCCATTGACATGCGCATGGAGACCTACTCCTCGGGCATGAGGGCCCGCCTGCACTTCTCTATCGCCACCGCCCTGTCGCCTGAGATCCTGCTCATAGACGAAGCCCTGGCCGTAGGTGACCGCACGTTTCGAGAAAAGAGCGCCCAACGACTTGACGAGCACCGCCAAGCATCTGGCACTGTGATACTGGTCAGCCACAACCTGGCCGAAATAAGGCGCTCTTGTTCACGGGTTATCTGGCTAGAACAGGTTCTGGTCGTAGCAGACGGCCCCACCGACGAGGTTCTCGAGGCCTACGAGGCTTCCTGAGGCCCACTACCGCCACGCCAACCCAAGAGAAACCCCGCTCCCCAGGAGAGGTGCATGGTCGGGTAGATGGCAAAGAGCCTGGCGATACGGCCGGGTCGCCGGCCAACCATCACCGCTGCCACAGCCACCGCCGCCGCATAGGTTCCCGGTAACAACAACAGCGGCGGCCACAGCCAACCGCCTATCAGGCCGACGGTCACGCCCAAAACCGTTGCCGGTGCAACCAGGTGACGCCATCGCAGCGACCGCGGGTGCATGCGTGCCACCACCCGCTTCCAAGTTCCATAGCCGTGGAACTGGCGTGCCAACGCCAGAAGCGACCCGCGGGGCTGGTAGCCGACCCGGAGCGCCGGATCGAACCAGACCACCCCTCCGGCTCGGCGAAGGCGCCAGTTCAACTCGTAGTCCTGGTTGCGTTCCAAGGTTTCGTCAAAAAGTCCGACCGCCTCTACAGCATCCCGGCGGAACACCCCTAGGTACACCGTGTCCACAGGCCCCTCCGGGCCTCCGTAGTGGAAGCGGGCATCGCCAGCGCCGAACCGGGAAGCCATGGCTAGGCCCACCGCTTGTCCAAAAGGCGTGGTTCCCTCAGGGTTTTGTATGCCACCCACGTTCACCGCTCCTGTCCGCTCCAGGGTCGCTACCGCCGCAGTGATGTAACCCGGAGGCAACGTGGCATGCCCGTCAACGCGTACCACCACCGGTGCCGTTGTGGCCTCGATGGCGGCGTTCAGCCCGGAGGGAGTGGTGCCGGCCGGGTTGTCGACAACCTTCACCCGGTTGTCAGCGGCCGCCAACGAAGCAGCGACACCGGCAGTGTGGTCATCTGAGGGAGCTACCGCCAGGCACACTTCCACGTTGCCGCCGTAGTCCTGGGCTAGTACTGCGGCCACCGCTCCGGTGAGGCCACCTGCTTCATCGCGCACTGGCATCACCACCGCGACTGCCGGCAGGCCAGGATCCTCTTGGCTGTACGGGTCGCTCACGGATCCCTGCGCAGCATCACCATCAACGTGGCAGCCAGGATCTGGAGGTCCAGGATTGGCGACCAGGCCATCAGGTACTGAAGGTCGTGGCCCAACTTGTAGGCCGCATCGGTGTGGTAGCCGGCACGGGTCTGGGCCAGGCCTGTTATCCCCGGTGCGATTTCGTGGCGGCGGCTGTAGCCGGTGATGGTCTGTTCGAAAACTTCGGTCATCTCAGGCCGCTCGGGGCGCGGGCCCACAAGTGACATCTGGCCTCGGGCCACGTGCCAGAACTGCGGTAGTTCGTCAAGGCGGGTGCGCCTCAGCCAACCGCACCCCCGCACCACCCTTTGGTCAGCGGCTTCAGCCAGGCGGGGACCCGAGTCGGCTTCAGCGTCGTGGGACATGGTGCGGAACTTGGCCATCGTGAACGGCGCTCCTCCTTGGCCTGTGCGGTCCTGGCGGTAGAGCACCCCGGCGCCCGCTACGAGGCGCACATATGTTCCGACGAACGCGGCGGTTGCCAGTAGCAGTGGTCCGGCTGTGATGATTACCGCCCATTCGCTCAGGCGCTTTAGCCTCACTTGTGACGGCCGCAGGGCCGTAGCCCGCAAAGCCACGTACGGCATGCCGCCTATGACTCGAACCGTGCGCAAACCCATGAGCGTGGTCATGGCCGTTACCCGCAGGTAGGCGCCCCGGCCCTGGGCCTCAAACGTTGAGGCCGGCTCTGGGAACACCGACTCCAGCGGGGGGTCTGACACCAACATCACGTCTGATGCGCCCGTGCGGTCCGCGGCTGCTAACACGTCCTCGTTTGAACCAACCTGTCCCACTACGACAGCTGCACGATCCGTTTCCCCGAGATGCTCAGCGGCCATTGCCGTGTCAGCCGCCTCGCCGACAAGCAGCACCCTGGGGGGTCCGAACCGGCCGGCCCGCAGGCGCCTCGACAGCACCCGGTTCCCCGTGGCCGCCAAGGCCACCAACACGCCCATGGCGACAAGGTTCCAGCGTGGGACAGCGAACCGGTCCGTCGGCAGGACCACCAGGGCGCTAACGCCCACGACCACCAACGTCAGGCCTGCCACGCGAGCAAACCACCGCCGTTGCCCCAGCCGAGACTGCCTCTCGTAGAGGCCTCCGAAGTAGAAGACCACCTGGGTGGCAGCAGTGAACGCCAAGAGGCCCAATACTGACGCGCCCGGCTGGGGCCAGTCAGCCCCGAACCGAACCGTCATCACCACCGCCCCGGCAGCCATCACTGCCACAGCGTCGAGCGCGTACAGCCACCGAAAGCCCAGCATGCCCAGACGCCGGTAGAGGCGGTGCATTCCCGCCGGAGCGGAAGCAGGCGCCTCAACGGCGGCGTTAGGAGGTACAGGCAGGCTGGATTTCATGATGGATCCCACGCCAGCGTAGGGCGCACCGGCCGCACCGGGCCCGTCAGACCCCCGGGGATAGGCTCACCCGGTGGCAGAACCCGGGGGATCTCCCCGCTTACGGACCTGGAACCGACGGAGGGCATGGCAGGACATGGTGGCCCTGTTGCACCCCGACCTGCTCATCAACCTGACTCTTCGCGACCTCCGCAGCCAGTACAAGAGGTCCGCTTTGGGTTGGACCTGGTCGGTGTTGAACCCGCTCGTGGCAGTGGTGGTCTACTCCGCTGTCTTCTCGTTGTTCTTGCGGATACGACCAACCGTGGGTGACCCAAGTGGCCTTGACTCCTACGCGGTGTTCCTGCTCGTCACCTTGCTCCCATGGCAGTTCTTCGTGACCAGCCTGACTGGGGCTACTCGGGCTATCACCTCCAACTCCTCGCTCGTCACCAAGATCTACTTCCCCCGCTGGGTGCTGCCCACCTCGGCGGTACTGGCCCGCTTCATCACTGTGCTCGTCGAGATGGCCGTGTTGCTCGTGGTCGTCGCCCTGTGGGAAGGACACATCGCCTTCCAGTGGATACCGGTGGTGTTGGCCCTCATGGTGCTTCAACTGCTCTTCACTGTGGGCCTGGCCCTCATGATCAGCGCCGCCAACGTCTACTTCCGCGACATCCAGCACTTCTTGAACGTGGCCATGCAGCCCTGGATGTTCCTAACGCCCATCCTCTACCCGCTGAACCTGGTGCCTTCGGACCGGCAACTGTTTGGCATCAGCTACCGCACCATCTACCAGCTGAATCCGATGGTCTCGTGGGCAAAGGCGTACCGCAACGTCCTCTACGACTTGCGTTTCCCGTCGGCTGAACGCTGGCTCGGGATCGTCGTGGCAACCGTCGTGGTGCTGGCTTTGGGCTTTCGGGTTTTTAACCGCTTGGAACCCCGCATGGCTGAGGAGGTCTGAGGTGGTCCCACCTACCCCTCTCTCCGCCCCGGGCGGGCCTGCCAGCCCACCGGCCATCGCCATGGACGGTCTCGGCAAGAAGTTCCGCCTAACACACGACCGCAACTGGACGCTCAAAGCCACGCTGCTGGCCGGACACCGCACCCGCTACGAGGAGTTCTGGGCCCTTCGAGACGTCTCCTTTGACATCCCGCATGGCTCCACCTTTGGCATCATCGGTGGCAACGGCTCAGGTAAGTCCACCATGCTCAAGGTGCTAGCCGGCATCCTCCGAGCCGACGAAGGCACTGCTGTAGCCAACGGCCGCCTCTCGGCCCTGCTGGAACTGGGGGCCGGTTTCCACCCCGAGTTGACCGGCCGCGAGAACATCTACCTGAATGGGGCCATCTTGGGCTTCACCGCCCGCGACATCCGCAAACGCTTCGACGACATCGTGAGCTTCGCTGAACTGGACCAGTTCATAGACGAACCCGTGCGCAACTACTCCTCAGGCATGTACGTGCGCCTCGGCTTCTCGGTGGCCATCCACGTCGAACCCGAGATCCTGCTCGTCGACGAGGTCCTGGCCGTTGGCGACCTCGCCTTCCAGAAGCGCTGCCTTGAACGTTTTGACCGCCTGCGTGACGAGGGCCGCACCATCGTGGTCGTGAGCCACGACCTCGACATGGTGGGCTGGTTGTGTGAGCGCACCGCGTGGATCAACCGCGGAGGCCTTGCCGCGATCGGCCCTTCTGGTGAGGTCATCGAAGCATTCGTCGAAGGTGGCGAGGAGGCCGGTGACCCGGTTTCGGGAGCCGGGCTGTTGTCGCTGGGCGGCCTTGGGCCCGATGATCTGGTGCGCAGCGTGGACCTGCTTGATGCCAACGGACAGGCCCTGCCCTCGGCCACCTCTGGTGGACCCGTCACCTTCCGTGTGCGCTACGACGCCGCCCGGGCTGGTGAGACTGTCATCGTGGCCCTCGGCCTGTACCGGGCCGATGGAACGCATGTCACAAGCATCAACTCCGGAGCTTCGTCGGCGGCCGCAAGCTCAGACGGGCCAGTAGAGGTCGACTACCACTTGTCGGCCCTGCCGGTGCAACCCGGTACCTACGAACTGTCAGTGGCGCTGCACGACAGCACAATGAAGAAGGTCTTCGAACGCCACACCCACCTTGTGCGCTTCAGCGTGGAGCCCGGCGACGGCGACCATCAGACCGGCCTCGTGGCACTGGGTGGCACATGGCAGGCAAGGGCAGGTGGAACCTGATGGGATCTATCACCTCTGGCGACACGGACGACGGGATGCTCTGGCGCGATGGCTCCGAAGAGCGTCTGGTGTCTGTGATGCGCTCGGCTGACGACCGGTCCACTGCCTCTGATGAACTTGCCTCACACATAACTGACTGGCCCAGTCGCTACCACTTGGATCGCCGCCGCACGAACCTGCTCCGGCCACTCCTTGTCGGGCCTGGCATGTCGGTACTTGACGTCGGGGCCGGGACAGGCGTCAATTCGCGTTACCTGGCAGAGGCCGGAGCCTCGGTCGTAGCCGTCGAGGGCGACGCCCTCCGTGCCGAGATAGCCGGCGTGCGCTGCGAAGGCCTCGATGTGGAGGTACGCATCGGTTCTGCCAATTCGGTCTGTCGCGACACCCACCCCGAAGGCTTCAACCTGGTGCTCTGTGTCGGAGTTCTCGAGTACTCAGGTAGCAACCCCGATGCCTTCCTCTCAGAACTGGCTTCTCTCGTGCGACCCGGCGGGGCCCTCGTTGTCGCTATCGAGAACCAGATGGGTCTCGCCTACTGGTTGGGTGCCGACGAGGATCACCTGGGACGGCCCTTCGTGGGCCTAGCCGGCTACCCCGGCGCCACCGGTGGCATCCGCACCCACTCACGTGCCGCTCTGGCGAAGCTTCTTTCCTCTGCAGGGCTATCAGCCCAGCGCTGGTTTTACCCGTTCCCCGACTACAAGCTGCCTGTGGCGATCCTGGCCGACGACGCCTACCGGGTGCCCGACGCGGTGGACTTCGTAGACCAGATCGTCGGCCCGCCCATGAGCCGGGACCGTGCGGGTGCACCTCTCGGGCCTGACTCACGGGCAACCCACCGCGAGCTCGTAGCTGCCGGCCTGGGACCCGACATGGCCAACTCGTTCCTGGTCGTGGCTGGCGCCGACCATTTCGCTCTTGACGCTGCCTGTGACGGTGGCGTGTTGGCGTGGCACTTCACTGGTGACCGCCGGCGTTGCTTCATGCAGGAACGGCGTGTCACCTTCAGCGACGGTCACTGCGTCATCGACCGACGTCGCTCGTTTCCCCTAGAGCCCCTCCCCGCCGGGCCCTCGTGGCTGACGCTGCGAGAGGCTTCCACGTCGCCAGTTGACTACCTGGGTGGACCCAACCTGGAACAGGCCGCCCTTGCGTGCCTGCGCGCCCACGACCTGGCTGGCCTGGGCGACGTGTTGGCCAGATTCGACGCCTACCTCTCGGGGTTGACCGGGCCCATCCCTCCGGGCACCTACCCGCACCCGTACCGGCCCGAGGGCTCACCTGATGTGCTACCCGGCGACTGTGTGGACCTGGGCCTCGACAACCTGGCACCCCTCGGCGACGAGGGCGGCCTGGCGCTCATCGACGACGAATGGTGGGCTGAGGGCGGAGTGGACCCGGAACTTGCCGCCATCCGGGCCATGTGGAAGCTGGCTTGGGTGGTGGTGGCCTCTGGCACCGACCACCCTTGGTCCCAAGCGGCAACCATCAGAGAGGTCGCGACCTCTCTGATGGAGTTGTTGCCCCGGCCTGTGGGTGCCGACCCGCTCAGGCGCCTCTACGTAGCCGAGGCCGAACTCTTGTCTGTGGTGGTTGGAGGGTCTCCAGCTGAGCACCTCGAGAACCTGCGGGCTGCTGGACGGCGAAGCGTGACCGGTCAGAACCGCTCCGGGTGGGGGGGCCTGCGCCGGCGACTCTCCTGGCTCAAGGGCCTACCTGGCGGAACGTGGCTGGCCCGGGTGACCCGAGGTCACTGAGCCTTCATCCAGAAGGTGCAGGTGCGGTCCGATCCCACCTGGTCGTAGCCGTGGATGGTGATCAGGTCGGCCACTTCGCTGCTGGGAGCGGGACTCCGCTGGCATAGAGCATCGGGCTCCAGCCCTTCTAGGGCCCGTCCCACGATGGCATCACCGAAGTCCAAGGTGCCTGTATCTAGGGCACGTGTCAGGGCCTGGCGCTCGTCGGCTAAGAAGTCCGGCCCCACGTGACGACCCTTCAGGTACGACGTGCGAGGGTTGACCGATCGCACCTCGGCGCTTAGTACCGATACCGCAAAGTTGACGTCCTCGGGGCCAGCTACAAGCCCTGATCCCACCATTTCGACCAACCTGCGGGCACTGTCCTGTTCGGGGCGGGAGAGGTCCAGGCTTGGTGGCCACACCATTTCGACTCCCCGGTTCTGGGTGCTCACAATGGGAGTGCCCACCACTAACAGACCAGCCAGCACCGCTACGGGTACCACAACCTGGGCGGCACGGATGCCGGCCCGTGGTGCTGCCAGCACCAGGCCCACCATGGCTGGCACAGGCATGATCCACATGGAGCGCCAGACGACTGCGTCGGCTGAACCCACCGTGTCAAGCACGTCGAACGCACCGGGTGCCATGTAGAAGCCCATCACGACGGCTGGGCCGGCCAGTAGCACTAGGCGCGCTCCCCTGTCGCGCACCACAGCCCATGCGGTGAGTGCAGCGGCAATGCCAACCACGGCTGCAGGGCCTTGTCCGAACACGAACCTGACCATGGCCACGGGTTCGGTACCGCTGTCCAGTAGGCGGCCAATGTCGATAGCAGCCAACACCTGACCGACTCCACCAGCCACGTCGTCCAGGTACTGGGGCTCGGCTATCAGGCCGTAGAACCCCGCTAGAAGGGTTGGAATGGAGGCCAGTAGGGCACGGCCGATCCGACGTGGTCGGCCGGCGTCGAGGGCGGTGGCGGTGGCCGCTGCCACCAGTACCGAAGGCCCGATGAAAGCCGCCGATGAGGTGAGACCCAAGCCCGCAAGGATCCCTGCCCCACCGATTAACAGGTGCCGCTTGGAACCGTTGCGGCCCAACGCCTGCCCGTGGTGCCACAAAGTCGGCACGATCAGCATCAGGAATACGGCCTTTCCCTGCCAGGAACGCCCTGCAAAGAAGTTTCCAAACGAGCCGTGCATGGAACCGTCGAGCACCAAGAACAGCGTGCCGGCCCAGGTGGCCAGCACCGGTGCACGCATGCCGAGCGCCCGCAACAGGCGCCACGTGGCCAACACCCCGAGGGCTGCGATCAGGGGCGCTAGGCCGAGGTGAGAAAGAGCAGCCGAGTTGCCAGGCAGGCGCGCAGCGAGGGTGCCCACAAGTGGTTCGATAGCAGTCGGAAGCACGGCGGGTCGTTCGACGGGAAGAACTTCGTCGCTGAAGATGGTGTCTCGCTCCGGGAACGCACCTGAATGGACCTCGACATAGGCGGAACGGTTCACGACGAAAACGTCGTCTTGGTCGGGACGAACCATCACCAGGGACAAAACGGCCGCAAGCACCGCCAACACCAGAACAGCCAAGGCACCAAACCCGGTGGTGGCGCCCATGGCCGTCCGATCCGTCAGGTGTCGTGAAGCACCGCCCTTCCAGACGGCCCTCAAAGCCAACCCCAGTACGGCCACAACCGCCACCCAGGCCAGTGGCCACCAGAGGCCATCGATGTCGAGCCACGCCAAGCCGGCAGCCACAACGAGTGACGCCAACACTGCAACCGGGCCGATGCTTCCGGAGGTGCCAGCAGGGGGAACTGATGGGAATCCCAGGCGACCATCTCGAACCATCAGGGCAACTACTGCAAGGACGACCAGCCAGAGGGCCAGGGCACCGTCGCGGGGCATCCCGGCCAGGCGCGCCAGGTGGAACACCACCGTCCAGGCGGCCAGTGCTCCCACCACGGCGTCGAGAACCACATCAGCAGCGCGGGCTGTCCGGGCACCGCGACCGACTACTACCGGAACGGCGTTGGCGCTCTGGCCCAGTTCCTCGACCACGACCTCGCCGTCCACGGTTCAGGCACTTCCCGCCGTGATCCGGGCCACCGCACTAGCGATGGCGTCCCGGTGGTGACGCATCGGCTCCCAGCCCAGATCGCGCAGCACAGAGTTGTCAAGTGCGGAGTAGCTAGGCCGTCGGGCCGACAAGGAAGAACCCAAGTCGTCCTCGGAAATGGGAACGAGTATTTCGGAGTTGGGATCAAGACCAAAGGCCAGAGCCACTTCCCGGGCGAAGCCGTACCAGGTGGTGACACCGGCGTTGGTGGCATGGACCACACCGGCCACGCGCTCTTCGGCGAGTCTGATGAGCACGGGTGCCAGGTCAGCCACAAAAGTAGGGCACGCTCGCCGGTCGTCCATCACCTCAATCGGCGTACCGGCCACAAGGCTGTCCACCACCCTTTCCACCATTCCCGGGGAGTCAGCTGGCTGAAGCCATGTCGAACGCACGACCGTGGCACCGTCCCAGGCCAGCGAAGCCTCCTCGGCCGCCAACTTGGATGCCCCATAGGCATTCACCGGATCGGTCGGGTGACCCTCGCTGTAGGGGGTGTCGGCCTCGCCATTGAACACGTAGTCAGTTGACACCTGGATGATGTGGGCGTCCACAGCATCGCAGGCTTCGGCTAGGAACCCGACAGCCTCGGTGTTCACACTCCGTGCCCGCTCCGGGTCCCGTTCACAGCCATCCACGTCGGTCCAGGCGGCACAGTTAACGACTACGTCGGGGCGGAGCCCTCCAACGGCTTCGGCGACAGCCCCTCGGTCGGTCACGTCAAGGTCTGCACGTGCAAGGCCCAGTACCTCTCTGGAACCGGCAACCCTCACCAGCTCTCGGCCCAGCTGCCCGGCAGCACCGGTCACGAGGACCTTCACGCGCCCATGTCCCACCAGCCGGGGTTGTCGCGGTACCAGGCCACTGTTTCGACGAGACCCTCCTCCAGACCACGCTGTGGAGACCAGCCCAGGGCCTCAATGCGAGTGGTGTCCACCGAGTAGCGGCGGTCGTGGCCGAGGCGGTCTTGTACGTAGTCGATGCGGGACTCGTCGGCACCACACAACGCAAGGAGGCGTCCGGTCAGGTCCAGGTTGGTGATCTCGTTTCCAGCACCCACGTTGTAGATGCCGCCGGGCTCACCTGAACGAAGTACTAGGTCGATAGCATCACAGTTGTCATCCACGTGACACCAGTCGCGTACGTTGCCTCCATCGCCGTAGAGGGGCAGCTTGTCTCCCGCCAGCAACCTGGTCACGAATAGCGGGATGACCTTCTCGGGGAACTGGAAACGTCCGTAGTTGTTTGTCGACCTGGTTACAACCACGGACAGGCCAAAGGTGCTGTGGTAGCTAAGCGCGATCAGGTCTGAAGCGGCCTTGGACGCGGAATAGGGAGAGTTGGGAGACAGCGCATCTGTTTCCACGAAGGACCCAACGTCGATTGAGCCGTAGACCTCATCGGTGGAAACGTGTAGCACCCGCTCCACTCCAAGGCGCAGAGCCACCTCGCAGACAGTCGCTGTTCCCTGACAGTTGGTGATGACGAACCTGGCTGGGTCGGTTATGGAGCGGTCAACGTGACTTTCGGCAGCAAAGTGCACGACCGCTTCGTGGCCAGCCATGACCTCAGCCAACAGGCTGCCATTACAGATGTCGCCCTCCACGAACCGGTAGGTGTCACTACTGTGTGCATCGTCAAGGCCTGCCAGGTTGGCCATGTTGCCGGCGTAGGTGAGAGCGTCGTAGACAGTGACCTGATCACCCCGCCCAAGGGCCCGATGCACAAAGTTGGAGCCGATGAAGCCGGCGCCGCCGGTGACGAGCAGCTTCACCGGCTGGCCCCGTCATCAGGCACCCAACCGGGTCTAAGGTCCAGTGGGATGTCGGCCACTCCCGGGTTTGCGAGGTCCCGTTCAGAAAGCACCGGGGTGGTCACAGCCAGGCCCCAGTCGGCGGCGATGCCGGGGTCATCCCAGGCAACACCCAACTCGTCGGCGGGGTCGTAATAGGCGTCCACCATGTAGGTGATGGTGGCGTCAGTCATGGCCGCAAAGCCATGTGCCACTCCGGGAGGTATGTAGACACCCTCGTGGGCGGTAGTCCCCGAACCACCCAGGTCAAAACACGCAGTGGCACCTTCGGTGGGCGACCCGGCCCGCAGGTCGTGGAGCACCACCCTGACCAGGCCAGACGGCACATACCAGTAGTCGGCCTGGTTGAGGTGGTAGTGCAGGCCCACGATGCTCCCGGTGACACGGTCAGCCCTGTTGGCTTGGACCATCGGACGACTGCCCGACACCCACTCGTGGCGAAACGACTCCACGAACAGCCCCCGAGAGTCAAGGTGGACGACGGGCGACACGTGCACCACGCCATCGATCAGGGAAGAAGCCGTTACCTCGGCCATGTCAGGCACCTCCTAGTCCCCCAGTTCCACAACCGAATGGTCGCCAAGCAGCAGGCTGGTAGAACCGTCTCCGGACACCTCAGAGCAGCGGCCCAGCACAGAGTCGCTCAGGTGAGTGCCACCGGTTACTCGGCTTGAGTCCATCAACACCGCATGGTCGACTGTGGCTTCCGTGATCACGCAGTCGGCACCAACCGACACGTAAGGCCCCACCCGGCTGTTGGCGATGCGAGCTCCGGCTGCAACCACGACCGGGCCCACCAGCGTGGAGCTGGCAATCTCGGCACCGACCTCAACGGCAACCATGCCCTCAATCACGCTGGCCTCATCGACCGACCCAGCCACGTCGAGGACCACGTCGTCTAACACCAGGCGGTTGCACTCCAACAACGGGTCCTTCTTGCCAGTATCGATCCACCAGCCCTCCAACAAGTGATGCTCAACGGTGTCTCCCCTGTCCAGTAGCCACGAGATGGCATCCGTGATCTCGAGCTCACCCCGTACCGAGGGTTCAATGGACCGTACTGCTTCGTGGATGGCCGGCCCGAACAGGTACACGCCCACTAGCGCCAAGTCTGAGCGCGGATCGTTTGGCTTCTCAACCAGCCGGCATATGGCGCCGTCGTCGCCCAACTCAGCTACACCGAACGAACCCGGGTCATCGACTCGCGACAACAACAGTCGCGCAGAAGCACGGCTCTCCTCGACAAAGCCTTCCACAACCGCCTCTAGGGAATCTTCGAACATGTTGTCACCTAGGTACATCACGAAGGGTTCGTCGCCAAGGAACCCACCAGCCTCCACGACAGCATGTGCAAGGCCCAGCGGCGCTGACTGCTCTATGTAGGTGACACTTGCTCCCCACCGGGAACCGTCACCCACCGAAGCTCGGATCTCCTCGGCGGTGTCGCCCACGATGATGCCCAGATCAGTGACGCCAACCCCCGCAAGGTCCTCCACCACGTAGTGCAGGATCGGTTTGTTGGCGATTGGCACCAACTGTTTGGCACTGGTGTGGGTGAGGGGGCGCAGCCGTCGCCCGCTGCCACCGGCCAGAATCAGGCCCTTCATAGGGGGCGAGGGTACCCGTAGGCCCGAAGCTGTCCCCTTCAAACGCTCCCTGCGATGACGCTAAGCCCCAGTTTCAGCGGCAGCCCTAGCCAAGCCGACTAGGAATACCAGCACCATCACGGCTGCCTTTTGGGTCTGAGCTCCGTTGATTCCAAACGCGTCGGCCACCGTCTCCACTGCTGCCTGGTCACCCTCTGTTGAGAAGTACGCCGTGGTGACCTCCCTGGGTCCATCCACTGAAGGTGGTGGATTCAACGGGGTGGGTGGCGGACCGTCACCGCGGAGCAGCAACAGAAACGACATGACTGCCATCGACACTAGGTGCAGCTCAGCTGGTGACATCTCCAGGTACTCGGCTGCCGAGAGCACCGAATTCCACTCTTCCTCGGTGTAACCAGTCGTGACCCGGTACTCGTCGATCAGGTTCTCGGGAAATGCCGAACTGGCATTGGGTGGACCGTAGGCGATGCCGTACCAGTTGGATCTGAGCCCGAACTCACGCCGAAACCGGTTACCGGTCACCACGAAGGAATCACCAGAACGGGTGCGCAGCTCAATTTCCTCGGCCCGGCCACCGTCATCGCCAAAGCCGTCACGGCTCACGACACGAATCTCGTAGAGCTGGTCCAGGCCGAAGGTGCTGGCAACCTTGACAGCGTCGAACTCAGAGGACCAGCGGTGCACCGGGTTGATGGAAACATCGTCGCCGTCGTCAACCACCCCGGGGAAGTCCGCTGTGATGGTGTGACCGCCCGTGGAGGCCGAGAACTCCGTTCTAGAGATCTCACCGTCACGCATACGTACCACGCCTGCCGTGGTGGAGATCGCTGCATCAGAGGCAGGGTCCTCGTTGTTCCACACTGAGCTACCGGACCAGTTGCGGCGGCCGTCGTAGACCTGGCAGCGGATGGTGTCACATGTGCTGGCGTAGTCATAGCGCTGCTCAGCCATCGCATAGGAGCGGGCAGCCACCGCTTGAACCCGCAACGCCTCCGCCCCGGCGCCGTCTCCCATGGATGCCCAACTCGCCGGCATCTCCTGGGGGACCACCGAGCGCAGGTACTGCTCGACTGGAACGAAATTCACCGTGCGCTGGCGGTGCTCGTAGCGAGCCGCCCGAATCTCACCCCGGTACCAGGTGGCTGCATTTGATCCCTCGCACAACTGCAGAGTTTGGTCCAGACCGTCGTCGCCGAAGCCCAGAACCGTGAGGCCACCGGAGGTGACGGTCGGGGTCGAGGTGGTGGGAGGCGGTGCTGTAGTGGTGGTTGCCGGCGGGGTAGTCGTGGTAGGAGGCGGCACGGCGGTCGTCGAGGTGGTTGTAGCCCCGGCCACGGTCGTAGTCGTCGTAGTCGCTGGTGGCGCACCGTTGAAGCCGGCACGGATGCGGGCGAACGGACTCTCTATCAAGATGCCCGTGTCCGTGAACGAGCCGGTGCAGCCGTTGCCCACCGCCACCCGGTATCGGTCCACATCACCATCCAGCGTGACCCTCACAGACTTCCCCGACAGGGCGGTCCAGTTGCCGGCTTCGCCCGCAACCAGCAAGACAGCGTTCTCCACGTATACCGTCGTAGCCTCACCGTCACTAGACAACAGCCTTATACCGATGTCGCGAGGAGCGACCGTGGCCGCCACAGTTCCACCGTAGTAGTGGTCCAGGATCTGAGCGCTGGACCAGCCTTCGTCGACCGCGTAGCCGAGTGCTCCATACTGGCCCATGCCCCGACCGTGGCCCCAGCCTCGGCCGTCGACCACTACTGACCCGTAATCAGTGGACGGCACCGGTCCGGTGGGTTCAGCGGTGGCTCCTGGGATCACCAGTTGCTGACCCACCGACAACATGTTCGCATCGGTTAGCCCATTGGCTTCCATGATCGCCGATACAGTCACGTCGTAGCGGCCAGAGAGGAGCGAAAGGCTCTCGCCTGACCTCACGGTCACGAGCAGGGGTGCCAATGTGGTGGTCGCTGTCACGAAACCCGGGATGGTCAGGCTCTGGCCCACGTAGACAAGGTCGGCGTTGGTTATGCCGTTCTCAGCCATCAAGTCGGCCACGGTCACCGCGTAACGACCTGCAATGAGCGAGAGGCTCTCACCCGACTTGACGGTAACCACCGTGGGTCCGAGCGTTGAGACCGTGCCGACACCTCCTGGCACAATCAGTTCCTGACCGACGAACAAAGAGTTGGCATTTGAGAGCCCGTTGAGGGCCATCAACTCCGAGACGGTGGTGCCGAAGTCCTCAGCGATAACTGAGAGCGTGTCGCCCCACTGCACGACCCGGATACCTGTCGCCACTGTAGAAGACGACGACCCTGTTCCTGGAATGACGAGTTGTTGGCCCATGAACACGAGGTCCGGGTTGGTAATGTTGTTAGCCACCATCAGGTCAACTAAGGAAACGCCGTTCTCGACGGCTATCTCCGAGAGGCTGTCGCCTGCACCGACCAACACCACTGTCTCCGCCGCAGCCGGTCCGACCGCCGCCAATGACGTGGTCAGCAGTGCCATGACGAGACCGGCGCTCCGCACCCGTCCAAACCGGTGAGTAGACGCTCGGGACCGAGCAGAGACCTCGGAGGTGATCTGGTCGTCCACGCCCGTCAGGTTCTCCAGGTCTCCAGGTTCATCGGCCGGTTTCGGGCGTGCCGAACCCACACGGGGCCTGTTTAGCCCAGTCACTTGACGAGGCGGCCGGCCCTGCTCCGCCCGATGGCAAGTGTAGGTGTGGCATGAGCCCGAGTGAGGGAGGGCCAGCTGCTTGGTGGAGCATGTTCAGGGCAGTTGCTCAACACCCCGGAAGTAATCCACCGTTGCCGTCAACCCCTCAACTAGGCCCACCTTCGGCTCCCAGCCGAGTGCCAGACGAGCCATCTCTATGTCAGGACAACGGCGCTGGGGATCTCCGCCACGCTGATCAGGCAGCGACATGTAGCTGACAGCACTAGAGGATCCTGCCACCTCAATGACTCTTTCAGCGAGTTCGGTGACCGGGATCTCGGTGGGTTCACCGATATTGATAGGTCCACGACAGTCGCTGTCGCACAGGGCCATCAGCCCATCAACAAGATCGGTGATATAGCAAAAGCTCCTTGTCTGTGTTCCATCGCCATAGAT